>Ga0081534_100374_pt1 | contig 14878 bp, 19 predicted proteins | sample MonGeyMetagenome_FD_71019 | JGI IMG/M metagenome (GOLD analysis project Ga0081534, IMG submission 71019) | Hypoxic/sulfidic aquatic microbial communities from Monarch Geyser, Yellowstone National Park, USA - MG (SPAdes) v1 (version 2) | ecosystem: Environmental > Aquatic > Thermal springs > Hot...
CCAGCTTAACTTAATAAGCTGGTCGCATAAAGCCTAACAACGGTGCGGCGGTAGTCTAGCCTGGACTAGGACGCCGGCCTGCCACGCCGGAGATCCCGGGTTCAAATCCCGGCCGCCGCACCAGGCCCGCTTATTAGCTCCCCAGTTCACGCTGTTACTTGGGGGTGTGAACTACTGGGTGAACTCACGGGTGGTGTACAGAGTTCCTCTAGGTGGTTTGAGAGGGTAGTAGATGTTAGGGGCTTGGGTGAGGACTCTAGGAGGGCTATCCTAGAGAGGGTTAAGGGGAGGCTGGGGTTCAACAAGACCTTAGAGGCCCCTGGGTATTTCTAAGGGCTCCCTACACAACTACCTACACGGGGTTAGGAGGGTACCCGACGATGTTGTTAGTAGGGCCCTCCAGTACCTCGAGGAGTGGGAGTTCAACGAGACCGTTAGAGGCTTCGATAGGCTCAGGGCTGCGGGGATCGTTAGGGCCGACGGTACCGTGGACTACTCCCTAGTACTACAGGCTATAGCCCTAGCTACTAGGGATGAGTACCTTAAGCAAGCACTACTCATGTTCACCGTAGAGAACTTCAGGGAAGACCTGAGGAGGATGTTAGGTCTCGGTTTAGCGCACGTAGTCTTTAGGTGGGAGCCCGGCTTCGAGGAGTTCCTGAGGGAGAGGAAGAAGAGGAGGAGGGTTACGGATCCCGAGACGATAGCGTACTACCGTAGTCTATTCGAGAGGTACCTTGAGGGTAGGGTACTTAGCGAGGAGCTGGTGAACTACGTAGTCTCACACCCGAATAAGTGGTTACGTAACGTCTTCAGACACTACGTACAGTACCTCTACTACATGAGGAGAATACCGCCCGAGACCTACGGCTGACTAATGGAGGTGGTTCCGTCTAGGAGCTACAGGCTAGACGTTAGGAGCTACCCGATAGACCTGAACGACGTAGTTAGAACTCTAAGCACCCTCAGGGAGGAGCACGGGCTCTACTACCTGATATACAGGCTAATGCTCGAGGGGGGCCTCAGGCTATCTCACGCAGCGTACGTAGTTAGGAGCTTCAACCCTGGGGAGGTTGTTGAGGTCCCGGGGTCGACCTAGAGACTGAGAGGCTGGTGTGCTTCGAGGGTAGGGGCTTCTGTAGGTACTACGTGGGTATTAGGGAGTCTGCTAAGCCCTGCGAGTGGGCCTACCTCTCCCTAGAGACCCTGGACTTACTAAAGGAGTACGCGGGGACTAAGGTAGTAGAAGGCCTCTGGAGAGGTTCGTTAGCAGGAGGAGCCTGCTGCTACCTAAGTACATGAGGAAGGTGGCCTGGAGGCTGATGGTAAGGGTTATGCCTAGGGAGGTGGCTAGGTTCATACAGAGCCGCTTCGGTGAGCTCAAGGTATCCGAGGCGAGGTACGAAGACCTACTAAGTGAAGCTGATGGGTACTACCCCAAGTACCTAAGTCAGCTGAGGGAACTACAGGTCTAGATTTTTAGGTACCTCCCTCCCGGGGTCGAACTAGTCTGCCACCCCGCTCCCAACCCCTCTACCGGGCTTCCCTCCCCTCTTCTCCTCACTCTGTATCCACAGCTGTGGGTATATATGTTGAATAAAGCACAGAAACTTTATATACTTTGTACGTATAATTTATGTATGGGGGGTCTATATGAGTAAGAGGAATAAGGTGAAAGTCACTATAACACTCCCCCCAGATTTAGTTGGATGGGGTAAGAATGCTGTAAAAGAAGGTAGGTATGCTGGAGTTAGGTCTTTTTCAGGATTAGTTGAGCTGTTACTTAAGAGGGAGATGGAAAAATATGAGGGTAGGTGAGCTTCGCCAAGAAACGCTAAGGTATATGAGTGAGGTCAGTCCTGAGTATAGGAAGAAAATGGGTCAGTTCTTCACACCTAGGAGTCTTAGAGAAGAACTCTTACAGAAGATACCGAGACTTATTAAACCCAAAGTCCTAGATCCAGCCTGTGGGACTGGTGAGTTCCTACTTTCAGCTAAAGACTACTTCGTAGAACCTGAGCTTTACTGTTGGGAGATAGATCCTAGGCTTGTTGATATAGCTAAACGTCTAATTCCAGAGGCACATATTGAACGTGTTGACTCGCTTACTAAGCCCTTTAAGGAGGAGTTCGATGTAGTCCTAGGTAATCCCCCATACTTTGAATTTAAGCCTGATAACTCCTTAAGGATTAGATATAAGGAAATCATATGGGGTAGGGTAAACATATATGCTCTTTTCATTTATCTTGGTTTGAAAGTCCTAAAGCCAGGAGGTTACCTAGCATACGTTATATCATCTAGTATGAATAATGGAGCTTACTTCAAGAAGTTAAGGGAGTTCATCGTGAGAAACGCCGATATAGTTTATATGAAGGTTGTAGAAGACCCCTACCTCTTTGAGGAAGTTAACCACACATTCCAACTCCTAGTCCTTAAGAAAGTCCCTAATACTGGTAAATATGTGTTTATAAAAGATGATGTGCTAATATTCTCTGAGAGGGCTGAGGAGCTGAAAAAAGCTTTTGAAGGCACCAGTACTCTACGTGAGCTAGGTTATAGAGTTCAAACTGGTAAGGTTGTATGGAACCAGAATAAGGATAGGCTCACAAGAGATCCGAGTAAGGGTATATTATTGATATGGGCTCATAATATCAAGAATGGAAGATTAGAGCTAAACAATAGTGATAAACCGCAATATATAGTATGGCCTAGAGAAAAAGCGGATGTAGGGCCAGCAATAGTTGTTACGAGGATTGTCGGTCACCCTAAGAGAGCTCGATTAGAGGCAGCTTTAGTACCTCCAGGTATGGTGTTTGTCGCTGAGAACCATGTTAATGTTATATATCCACCTCCAAAGACACCCTTAGAGGAACTGGAGGAGATCGTGAGGCAACTAAACTCTCAGGAGACGCAGGAGCTCGTAAGCCTCATAACAGGGAATACCCAGATATCGAAGAACGAGTTGGAGAAGCTATTCCCGATAAGATTAAGTCGTAGAAAAACAGGTATCCTTCAGTACTTCCTCATCAAAGATGTTAAGACAGGGAGTGGCAATACCTTGGAAAACGTTCTTCCAATGAAACACAATCCTTAGCAGTCTTCTCCATCTCTTACTATCAGGGTCGAAGAACTCGATTATACAGTTGGTCTCATTCTCCGGGAATGTTACTCTAAAATCTCTTATCCTAAGAAGTTTATCTACTAGAGATGTTAAATCCTCAACACATATCTCACAGCTTTTCTTCCTAACATAGTATGTCCTATAAATGAAGTTACCTCCTAATAAGCTCTTTATAAATTGGTAAAAATTGGAGTAGGCTTTCATCATAACGTCTTCCTTATGAACCCCTAGGAGTACTAGTATAGCGAACTTCTTTATAGCCTCCGGGTCTTGTTCGAGAGAGCTTAAGTAGTTCAGATACTCTAGCTTATCAATCTTAGCTAGCTCTAAAATCTCCTTCACGATTTTAGCTGCCTCTTTAATCTTTTGATCATAGCTGGCTAAAGCTCTCTCAACGGCAGACTCTACAGCTTCACCAGGCTTCGGTCTTAATAGATCTCGTAAGTATCTACCTCTCCTCTCCTTCTCATTTCCTTTATACTTTGATAGACTTGCTGTATTGTAGTAATTGTAGGAGCGGAGCTTCTTCAACACTATTCCATCAAAATTTTTATTCCTTCTAAACTCACTCCATGAAACCACTCTATCATCTTTGAATAGCCCAAACTTCGTTAAAGCATCTTGACTGAGGTTAGCTCTCGTACCCTTCCCACTCTCAACAAGCTTCAGCTCTATATAAGCTATTCTACCATTAATCAAGAACAACTTTATGTCGCCTGGCTCATGATACGATCTACCGATGAATTCCGCCTTCACAATACTAAAATCTTCTTTTATCTTCTTCGCAGCTGCTTGAGAACATTTATGGAGGTCTTTAACATTAATATTATTCAAGAGGTCTACAACATTCCTCTCAAGCTTCTCAGCCTCACCTCTCTCAAATTTACCCATAAATCTAACCTCCTAGGTGAAGTATTATATCGGGATACCTGTCCTCGACCCTTACTTCAGATACTCCAGTAACCTTTACAAAGGTTACCAACTTCACTACCTATACGTCGCGCTAGGTCTAGTACAATGGGGTAAAGGCTACGCTCAGTCATTCCTTCACTATGATTCATACACCTTCACTTCCTTAAAGTCTTAATCGATTTATCACCCCTGATACCAACCCTTGTGACGTAGCTCCTGTACCTACCGGTCGGGTCTACCTGCCATCTGAACCTACCGCCCACCTCGGGCACTCGTAGTAGTGGACTTCCCAGACCCTGTACCTCCACGTCTTCAGTAGCCTGCGCTCACCCTCGTAACCGCAGTACGGACACCTAACCACTCCCACCACCCCCTTCCAGTCTCCTAACAAAATCTAGGAGGGGCCTGGCCCTCTCCTCCCTCAGCTCCCTCGGGATGCCTACCAGAGGGTCTACTAGTAGTGAGCTTACGATCGCCCTAACCTCCTCTAGGCTGACCCCGTAGGACTCCACGGAGCCCCTAACCCACCTTAGGGCCCAGTCCCTAGTAGAGGTAGACCTAACCAAGCGCACCACCTATAGGGTAACCCACACCCCACCGAGTACCTAAGGAGAGCAGGCTATTAAGAACGCCACCAGCTATTCTAACTACCTAAGGCTAGTCTACTACGGAGGGTAGTCTTTGCTACACCATTCTAAGTACCGCAGACCTAAAAGGACTTCGCCTCTGGTTAAGGAGGGATCTCCTCGGAACGTGGGGGTACATAACACTACACGTTGTCGAGAGGCAAGGAAAATAGCGGCTGGGGCTCGGGAAGCTTGAGAAGATGATCCTCCTCTATGCCGCTACGCAGGCTCGAAGGTTTACCGTCTCAGATGTCGTAGTATACTACGGCCTTAAGCAGAGATACGGCGGGGACGCTAGTAATAGGGTCTTCGACGCCGTCCAGAGGCTCGTTAGGAGGGGCTACCTTAGGAAAGCTGACCGAGGATAGTACGAGCTAGCCGCGAATCTTACCCCTAAGGACTTAGATCCCTATGAGGAGGTACTCAAGGAAAACCACCCCCGCACCAGCGGCACCTTCGGTGGGGGTATAGCGTCTTGAGGATCCACTTCCGGGGTGTCGACAGCTACTCCGAGCTGTTGAGGGTTATGTACGAGGTTGGGTGCTACCTCGATGTCGCTACCAGGGCTGTGGAGAGGTACCTAGTGGAGAGGCTGGGGGTATCTAAGTACCAGCTCCGGAGGCTTAGGAGGCTCGGTCGCGGGTGCCACTCTACGGTCGAGTACGTGGTGGTGGGGGCCCACGGTAGGTACAGGTGTAAGTCCAGGCCCCTCGTACCTGCAGCCGGCGGGCACTTCTACGAGCTCGGGGTGGATATCTACGTGTCCCGGGAGCTTGGGAAGATCTTCGGCAAGGTCTACACGGACAGGTTGCCAACTAACGGCTAGGAGTTAACCCAACTACAGCAGTCCAGCTGCGTTAGTAGACTAACGTTAGTCTACGTCCTAACGTATCCAACCGCGACTACCCCCGCCCGGCACTAGTTGCGGAACCGCGGGAGTAGCGGTAGTCTACTCCTTACGGGGGTAGACGTTCCACCCCACCCCTATTCGCTTCGAATGTTAGTTAGTGTCTAGCTAGTGAAGCTACGTTAGTTGATGTCAACTATCGAATAGGCATATTAGGAGGGGTATGGGTATACCCTCTAGTCGGTTGCCACTAGTGGTGTCCGTTAATTAACTACTGACTAACAGGTTGAGGTCTCTCTAGCTAGTGTAGTAGTTGTCTACCTCCAACAGCAGTTGGACAGCAGTAGACTGTAGCTACACTAAACTAAGGTAGCTACGTTAGTTAGCGACAGCCCCCCATAGGGAGTAGTAGAGGTTGCTTCACCAACTAACTGGGTTACTTCGAGCCCCGAGAGTGGTAAGAGTAATGGGTCGGAGATCCAGCCCGGAATTAAACCCTCAAAAGGGGGAATGCAGTCCCAACTCCCCCGCCTAAGAGAACCCTCGCCCTTCAGGGTGGGGAATTCAGCCTTGCGTAGTTACGGTGGTGTCCGCGTTTTGCTTAAACTTATTTTATTTAAGCAGGAAGACAAAATACGTATTTTGTTTATTCCTGATTCACGCGAACCAGGAATGGACAAAGTATTACTTTGTACTTTTATTAAAGAGAATCGCGATCCTTAAAAGCTTTGGAGAGAACCTGTTGAGGGGAAAAGATCGTAAAACTCAAGGCGTTAGAGAGGTTCACGGGGAAATGGAGTTACTTCAGGCAGTACTTCACATATGAGTTAAAGTTCACAGACTCCCGGATTCTGTGTGAACTAGCTCCCAGCAGGATCAGGCCTGCCACGCCGGAGATCCCGGGTTCAAATCCTGGCTGCCGCACCACTCCATAACCGTAAGGTTTCCGTCTGTTTCATAATAAAATGACCTTCAGAGACTTCATGGGCTAACCTATCAAATTATTAAACTTTAACGTCGTTAGAGGCTAAGGGAGAAGGTTTGGCGAGGAGAAGGAGGAAGAGAATTAAGCAGGTGAGAAGGGTCCGCAGGCCCTCAAGGTACTTCCAGTGCCCCCGCTGTGGCGCCATGACGCTGACTATAGATTTCAAGAAGCTGAACTCCGCGGACCACAAGCTGGCGATAGCCAGGTGCGGGACCTGTCACCTCTACTGTGAGCTTGAGGTCCCGGCGGTTTACGACAGAATAGACGTGTATAACAGGATCTCGGACCTAGCCTACGAGGGCCGCCTGGACGAGTGCTCTAAGCCGTACCAGGAGCCGGAGGGTGAGGAGGCCGAGGAGCCTACGGAGGGTGAAGGCGAGGAAGGTCCTGAGGAAGGCCAGTAGCTTTTAACCCCCTTCGTAACTCATTGTAAGCAAGCCAGCCGAGGATAGAGAGCTTGAGGGCAGGGAGAGTATTAACGTCGTTGTTGTCTGAGAGGGAGAGGAGGAAGCTCCACCTAACCCTCATAGATCCCGAGAAGTCGACGCCTGACGACGCTGAGGTCATAGCCAGGATGGCCGCCGAGGCTGAGTCCTCGGCTATATTGGTAGGAGGCTCTTTAGGGGTCTATGAGCCCAGGCTGACAGATGTAGTGAGGGCCGCCAAGAGGTCAGGCCTCCCCGTTATCCTCTTCCCGAGCAACATCAATGGGCTCACGCCTCACGCCGACGCCGTCTTCTTCATGACCCTCCTTAACAGCGACGATCCATACTACATAACAGGGGTTCAGGCGCAGGCGGCCCCTATAGTGCTCAAGATGGGGCTTGAGGTTATACCCACAGCATATGTAATAGTTGGCCATGGAGGGGCCGCAGGCTATGTGGGGAGAGCAAGGCCCATACCATACGATAGACCTGACCTAGTGGCCGCCTATTCACTGGCCGGCGCCATGATGGGGGTCAACGTGATATACCTCGAAGCAGGAAGCGGGGCTCCAAGGCCCGTGCCCCCTGACGCCGTAAAGGCTGCGAGGAAGGCCCTTAACGAGTATGGCTACGACGGCCTCCTCATAGTCGGTGGTGGCATAAACACGCCGGAGGACGCTGTCAAGATAATTGAGTCAGGCGCTGACGGTATAGTAAACGGGACGATCGTAGAGAGGGCCCCCTCGATGCTTCGCGGGATAGTTAGCGCCATTAGGTCCGTTAGCAGCTATGCCTAGCCAGGACCTCACCGTATTTGGTCTCCAGGGCCTTCTCAACATCTACGCCTACGAGGTTTGCGAGGCTTAACGTCCAAGCGATGACATCAGCCAGCTCCTCAGCGACCCCGTCAGTCCCCTTCTTGAGCAGCGCCTCGCCTAGCTCCCCTACCTCCTCGACCAGCCAGGCGAAGGTCTGGAACAGGCCTCTTTGTCTGTCCCTGTCAAAGTACTCCTTCCTCATAATCTCCTGTAGACACCCGATGTCCAAGCCTTCCCCAGAAAGTTAAAATTGCCCTTAGGGGTATTATAAGACTGAGTGCTAAAGTTATGCCCGAGCGGGAGAAGTCGGAGAAGAGGGCCAGGAGGAAGAAGACGTCGGGACCGCTCGCGGCCGCTGGCCTTGTGGCATTCTATGAGAACTTCCGCAGCAAGGTTGAGATATCCCCCACCACTCTCGTCGTAATTTCAGCGGCCACCGCAGCGGCTGTAGTGTTAGCTAGGGCTATCGTTCACTAAGCCCGACAGGACCTTTCTTAAGGTGACGCTCCTCCCGATGTCTATGACCTCGTTGATTATCTCGGCCAGCTGACCAGGGTCCTTCAGCTCAACCTCGATGTGCGTCGCCAGCCCTCTGAGTACAAGCCTTAAGGCGTGCACGTGCTTACACGCTAAAGACCTTTCCTCAGAGATGAACCTCAGCTGGAAGGCCTCACAGCTACAGTAAACGGGCTCCTCAGCAGCCTTCCCCGTCTCTTTTGGATGGCCTGCAGCGACCAGCAAGTGGTCCTCTCTCGGCCCAAGGTAAACCCAGACCTCGAGTTTCCCTGACCGAACCTTGACGAACCTGGAGGAAAGCGCTAGCTCCCTGGCCTCAGCTATAACGTCCGTTGGCAACCTTTCTAGCTCAAGAGGGGAGGTTATAGCTAAAGATATGTCATAAATCGGGGGCCTTCGCTCTCCTCCTGAACCTGAGTACGTCATATCTGCACTCCTTCTCCCTTCCTACTACCACGTAGTCCGCATAGCCCAAAAATATTCCGGTCTCGACAACGCCTGGCACGCCCCTAAGGACCTCATTAACCGCCTTAGGGTCTTCCATGGGGCCTGTATCAACATCAACTATGAAGCCTCTCCAGTCGCTGACCAGTGGGCCTAGCTTGCCCTGGGAGGTCCTGGGCGAGGCCTTGAAGCCCATGCGCCTCAGGCCCTCAATCACGTAAGGGTAGGCCTCCGGCACCACCTCTAGGGGCACAGGCCCCTTCTCGCCAAGCCTTGAGACGAGCTTGTCCTCACCCACTATGAAGACGTTGAGGCGGCTGAAGTAAGCCAGCACCTTCTCGCCAAGCAGGGCGCCTCCCCTTCCCTTGATCAGGTCACCCGTTGGCGACACCTCATCTGCGCCGTCCACGTAAATCTCCAGCAAGGGGCTTCCAGTGAGGAACGAGATAACGTCCACCCCCAAGGATGAGAGCTCTATGGAAGTTGACGAGCTAGCGCTGACGACTTTACGGCCCCTCAGGAGGTCTACAGCCTTCCTTACAAAGACTCGTACGGTGCTCCCTGCACCGACGCCTATAGGGCCCTCCTTCTTAGCCAAGACCTCCTTCAGCAACTCTATGGCGCCCGTTGCGGCAAGCTCCTTGGGGTCGCAGCCCACGAGTCCCTACCGCTTTGCCCTTAACCTCTTGCCATATAAGAGTGAGAGGGCCTGCTTGATGATAGCCGACGGCCACGCCCACGTAAATCCCTTAAGAGGACTGAGCGCGCGCGAACTAGCCGAGAGGTTTCTCAGGTCAGGGGGCTGGTTCATAGCCCTGGTCTCCGTCTCCCCCTGGGACTACGGTCTTGACATCACTAACGCTGAGGCCGCTTATAGGGATGTCCTCAGGTACCATGAGAGCGCCTGCAGGGAGGCTAGGGAGGCAGGACTTAAGGTCGCCTGCGTAGCTGGCTTTCACCCTGCCGACGTGGATAAGCTTGTGGACTCTGGCCTTAGGTCGTCTGAGGTGCTTGATCTGGGCCTAAGGGTCATTGACTACATAACGTCCCTCTGCAGGTCAGGGAGGCTTGACGGAATTGGCGAGGTTGGACGTCAACACTATAGGACTGCCGCTGACAGGGTGTTGGTCTCTGAGCTGATACTGGAGGAGGCGGCGCTGAAGGCCCAGGAGCTAGGGTGCGCGGTCCACCTGCACCTTGAAGACGTAGGGCCTGAGACCGTTAGCCTAACTCACAGAGCCCTCTCCAGGCTTGGGATAAAGCCGTCACCCTCAATAGTGTTTCACCACGCGAAGCCCAGCATGGTCAGGGAGGCCCTGTCCTTGGGCTACTCAATAACGGTCCCTGGCAGGACGGCCGTAATAGCTGAGGCCATAAAATACGGCGACAGCTTTATGGTCGAAAGCGACTTCCCAGGGGTTGAGATCCCGAGGGCACTGAGGCCCTGGGACCTAGCGGCTGCCGAGGAGGAAGCTCTGAGGGGAGCGCCTGACCCTGAAAGGGCCCTGAGGCGTATAAACGTGGAGGCTGTTGCCAGGGCCTATGGAGTTGAGCCGCCCTAGGCGAAGTCAACTACCTCCAGCGCCTCGTGCCTCTCAAGCTTTCTAACTGTCAGGTACCTGTATGAGACCTGCTGAAGGAAGGTGTTATGGCCCTGTATCATGACCGAGTGCAGGCGCGTGTTCGCGCTTTTAAGCATCCTCTGAAGGACCTCAGGGCTAAGCCTGTCCTCGCCGTCCGTTATCAATACTACATCGCTCAGCCTCTCACGGCCGCCCAACTTGAGCTTCCCTATGTCCTCGACGGCTGCCGATATCGCCCTAGTTATATCGGTGCCGCCGCCAGCCCTAACCCTTGCTAAATACGAAAGAACCCTAAGCACGTCATTAGGCTTTGAACTTCCTTTGACCATCATCATGCTATACGGTATTGAGTCGAAGAATCTCACCACAAAGGTGCGGCCCTCATCAATAGCCTTTTTGAAGAGAGCTACCGCGACGGCGCGGGCCCAGTCTATCTTAGACCCCACCATGCTTCCGCTCTTGTCAAGGAGGACGTATATGGGACCCCTTGTGGCGGGCAGCTCCTTCTGGTAGAGCAGCAGCCTCCCGTTGGCCAGGTCCGCGTAAAACAGGTCGTCAGGCAGCGCTAGCTGGCTGTAGTGTATCCTCTCGAAGTCCCCTCCGTACTCAAGCCCTGATATCCAGCCCTTGGAGAACTTCGTTGACCCACGCCCCCAGGCCGCCGGCAGCTTAAGCCCCTCTATCTTCTCAAGTATTCTCGCCACGTCGGTCTCCCTGGCGAGCTTTAGGACCAGCTCGGCCGAGCTCTCCAGGGAGAACACACTGCCGCGGCCGGCTCCGAGCCTCTCGGCTACCATCTTTATCTTCTTGGCCATCTCGGCGTCCTTCATTGCAGCCTCGGCAGCCCTCTGGGCCGCCTCCTCCACGCTGGGCTGGCCTGCCTCAGGTCCCTTGCCCTGCTCCTCCTGCTCCCTGGACTCCCTGCCCTGTTGCCCCCCTTCTGAGGGGGGCAGGAGCCTGCTGAGCCTCTCTATGAAGGACGCGGCGGCCACCACGCTGGTCAGGCTGTCAGCAGTGGTGTAAGTCTTTGCCCTCCAAACGTTCTCGCTTCTGACCATGGCCGAGATCACGGCCCTCCTAAAGGCCATGTCTTCGTCGTCTGACTCCCCCTGGCTCTCAACAAACGGGACGGGCAGGTAATAGGTGTAGAAGACGTCGAGGGCCAGCAGGGCGTTTAGCCTGGGGTCAAGCCCCCGCTCCGCTATCCTCTTAGCTATTGAAAGGATCTTCTCGCCTCTATACATCCTGACCTCGTCAATTAGCCCTATCTCTGGGAAAACGCTTACGGGACGCTTCTGGCCCTTGCTAACAGGGTCCTCCAAAGCCGCTACCTCACATGTTGAGCTTTATCATTATCTCCTGGGTTAGGTTCTCTATCAGCTCGTTGACCTCCTCTGCCTTTCTCCTGATCTCCTCGTCCTCAACGTCCTGAACGAGGCTCTGTATCTTGCCCTTTGCAACCTTGAGGTTCTTATATATGTCAAGGAGCCTCGGGTCAAAGGCCTCAAGCTGGGCGACCGACCTCTCGGAGGCCCTGACGTTGGCCGCTATCTCCTCAAGCTCCCTGAGTATCCTCTCCTTTGTCTTCAGCTCCTCAATAAGTATAGTGTTCACTTTGTCAAAGTCGTCTACGTCTCTTGGCACCGTGTACTTTAGAACTACTAGGTCGGACTCCGTAGCCTGAAGCCTCCTGTTAAGCAACGCGTGCGCAGCCACCGCCTTCATGATCTTCCCCTTCCTCCTATCGCTTATGTGAAGCTCCTTCTCATTCATTATCATGAAGAGCCTCAGGAGCTTGCCCTTAATGGGGGTTAGGTCAACCTTGAACAGCAGCGAGTTGAGCATCCTGAGGTCCTCCATGCCCATCACCTTAGGGGGCCTCTCCACGTTGCCCATCTCAAGCTTCCAGGCCGCGTCGATGAGGCTCTCCCAGGCCTCCTCGTCCAGGGGCTTCACGTTCTGCCTAAAGAGGAACCTGTCGTAAAGAGCCTCAAGCTCGGGCTCCTCGGGAACCCTGTTTGAGGCCCCTACAAGCGTCCAGAGGGGGACCTTTATTTCAGTGTAACCGTCATAGAGGACCCTCTCCTGCATTATGCTGAGTATGCTGTTGAGCACGGCGCTGTTGGCGTTAAATATCTCGTCCAGGAAGGCTATCTCGGCCTCGGGCAGCTTCCCAGTCGTTATCCTCCTGTAGGAACCCTGCCTCAGGGCCCTTATGTCAAGTGGGCCAAAGAGCTCACTGGGCTCGGTGAACTTCGTCAGCAGGTACTTAAAGAACTTGACGTCAAGGAGGTCGGCTGACCTCCTGGCCATAGCGCTCTTGGCGGTGCCTGGCTCACCTATTAGGACCACGTGCTCGCCTGTCAGCAGGGCCAAGGTTATAACTAGAGCCTCCTCATGTCTGCCCACGAAGGGGCTTTCAAGCTCCGTAAGGAATTGTGAAGCCAGCTTCATGAGCTCTTCAGGGCTCTTGTCATTCTGCACCCTATTGAACACCTGCTTCCAAGAAGCAGGAGCAGTTGGGCAGTGAAAACCTTTTGCACCGGCTGGGCCGGCCAGTGCAAGCTATAGCGCGCCTAGGCCGCCCTGGATCTCAGCCAGGAAGGGGCCTTCATTAGCCCCTCCCTCAATCCTTATCGAGACCTTAGGCAATATCATCTTAATTAGGTCGATAACCGTGCGGGCATGAGCTGTTAGGGAGGCCCCTCCTAGCCTCGAGGTACCTGAGGCCAAGGCCGCGTAAACCAGGAGCATGTCCGACGCGTGGCTGTCCAGAGCCATGCCTGTGCTCAGGTCCCTCAGGAGGGCTGACGCGGCCTCCTTACCCACCTGCTCGGCCGGCTTGCCCCTTTCGCCCAGAGAGTCCCCGCCTAGGATGGACCTCTCGGTTATCGCCCACAAGGTTATTCCGCTGCCGGGACCAAGGTGAGGGTCAGGCCTTCCCTCATAATGCTCTACTTCTATCCTTATGGGCACCTTGAGCGTCCTCAGGACCTCCTCCGCGGCCCTCGCCTGCCTTACAGCGACGTGTGAGGGGAGCCTGACGCAGTGGCTTAGGCCTCCAACGCTTAGGACCTTCCCCGAGCTGACGAGTTCCAGGGGGCTCAGCTTAGAGCCGCCCTGGGTGGCCACTATCACCTCGCCGCCCCCTCTGGGGTAATGCCCCCTCTTGACCAGGCTAACGGAGAAGTCAAAGCCCGCCTTAGCGAGCAGAGGCCTCAGGACGAACCTTATGTAGTCAATAGGTGGCGACATAGGCACGTCGGTGCCCCCTATGACCCTGACGTTCATAGGGTACTCCGAGACGGCCATGAGGGGCATTATGGCCTGGAGGAGCAGCGTGACGCTCCCGGCTGTACCTATGTTGAATGTAAAGCTGCCGCCCTTAATCTTTCCCGGGTAGAACACTATCTCAGTGGAGCCGAGCGCAGCGCCCTCAACCCTCGCCCCAGAGAGCTCTGCCAGCGCCTTCACAGAGGCCAGGTGTTGATGCTGAAGCCCTGGCCTTGACCTCTTAGCCCTTATGTTGTATACCCTGACGGGCTTACCAGTTATGGCCGACAGGGCGAGGGCCGTCCTCAGTATCTGCCCTCCTCCCTCGCCCATGCTTCCGTCTATGTTAACTAATTCCAAGAAGACCCCAGAGGTTAGGTCGTATGTGGCCCTATAAACACGCTTAGTCTTAAGGACGTGGGGCTAGGCCCTTCTCGAGGAGGGCTATCCACTCCCACATCTCATCTATCTCGCGCTGAAGCCCCTTCAACTTCTCCGGGTCCTTGAGGACCGTCTGGAACCTGCCCTGCAGCTTGAGGTACTCTATGAGCGGCGCCCTCCTCTTTGGGTCCCTGACCATGCCGCTATATGGGCTCAGCCTGAACTTGCCGTTCTCGTACTCAAACAGCGGGAAGGCCCCGGTCTGAACGGCCAGCTGGGCCACCTTGACTGTGAGGCCTGGGTCGAACCTCCAGCCTACAGGGCATGGCGCGTGGAGGTGAATGTACTTGAGCCCCTTGATTGAGGCAGCCTTCCTCAGCTTCTCTATGAAGTCCTGTGGGTAACCGACCGTTGCCGTGGCCACATAGGGCACGCCATGGGCTATCATTATGAAGGGCAGGGGCTTCTTCTTCTCGGTCTTCCCGGTCCAGGTGGTGGTTGTCCAGGCGCCGAAGGGCGTTAGCCCGCTCCTCTGAATGCCCGTGTTCATATAGGCCTCGTTGTCGACACAGATGTAAATTATGTTGTCGTTCCTCTCTGCGGCCCCGCTGAGGGCCTGGAACCCTATATCTGCAGTGCCCCCGTCGCCGGCCCACACGACCACCTGGTAGTCCTTGCCCATGGTCTCGAAGGCCGCCGCCATGCCTGATGCGGCGCTAGCGGCTGAGGCGAACACTATGTTGAGGATCGGGAAGTTGATCCCGCTCCTGGGCGCTATCCCCTGGATCACGCTGCTGCAGCCCGCTGGTATGACGAGAACGGCCTTGTCCCCCAGCGCCATCTTGACGTACCTTAGGCCCATGGTCTCAGGACAGCCTGGGCACGCCGCGTTGCCCGGCATGCCGTACCTCTTCCGCGGCAGGTCAGTCAGCCTGAACGGCATTAGG
>Ga0081534_100375_pt1 | contig 14826 bp, 24 predicted proteins | sample MonGeyMetagenome_FD_71019 | JGI IMG/M metagenome (GOLD analysis project Ga0081534, IMG submission 71019) | Hypoxic/sulfidic aquatic microbial communities from Monarch Geyser, Yellowstone National Park, USA - MG (SPAdes) v1 (version 2) | ecosystem: Environmental > Aquatic > Thermal springs > Hot...
GGGTCAGCAAAGTAGGCCCTGCAGTACTCGCAGAACCTGACTATCCTGGGGTCAGCCAGGTACTTTCTAAGCTCAGAATCACTCAGTAAGGACATCTATACCACCTCTCTCCCTGGCCTTGTCCCTCAGTATCTCTAACAGTAGCTTCCTCTCATTTGAACGCCTTGACTTCAACTGCTTGTAGTTGGAAAGCCAGGCCACTTGGCCCTTCCACTCAGTTTCAAGGTCAATGAGCTTCCAAGTGGTCATGATTTTCTTCCAATCCTCAGGTGGCACCTTGACCTTGACCAGGCCCCTTACAAATGGCCTGTCCTTCCACACCAGCATAAAGTCCTTGTTGAGGGTATAGGCCACAATGTGGCCCCTGACAAAATAATTGAACGGGAGCTTGCCAAAGTATCTCATAAAGAGCACCATAAGCTCATAGAAGTCCTTTGGGTCATAGTTAATGATAATTTCAAGGTACTCTCCACAGCCACGCTCTATCAGGTCTCCACTGCTACCAGCCTGGACACCTAGCAAGGCGTCATAAAGCTTGGCTAACAACTGGGCCATCTTCTGCAGGTCTTGCTTGGCCTGAGGGTCAGGGCTTTGTTGTAACTGCTTTTCAAGCTGGGCAAGCATTGCAAAGGCGTTCTTGATTTCTTGCTCAGTGGCAAGAAAACTGTAGCCTGTTACCTTGCCAAGTGCATACACATGACTCTCTTTCCTGTCCCAGACGGCAAAGAGCACATAGGAGTCCAAGGGCACTGGCCTATTGCCTACAGCCCTGTTAAACCCGTATTCCAAGGCCTCCTGTAAAAAGAGTGGAGGCCCATAAGTCCTCTTACCAACAAAATTCAGGTACACCTCTCCTACACTGGGCACCTGACCCAAGCCCCTTCACCTCCCAGGGGCCACTCGTTACAGTGCCCGTGGCCCCTTATAAACCTATCTGTAATTTGGACATCATGGGCACTGGCAACTTGGTATACTTGGCTACCCAAGCGTCATTTGCCTGTGGCACAGTGCCCTTGAGGCTTGCAGGTACCTGCAAATTGCGGGTACCTGCAAAACGCATTGCACAGTGCCCTTGACTGGCCCAGGGAGGGAGGGGTAGGAGTAGCTGGGAGGGGTAGAAGCTTAGCGGGCTGGGAGCTACCTAGCCCAGGCCAGCCCGCTGGGAGGGCCCCTGGGAGGCTTGGGAGCGGTGCACGCTCCCAGCGGTTACGGCGTGGCACTTGCCCCTCTCCCAGCCCGCTAGGGGCACTGGGGCACCACAGGCCCCAGGTGGCCTTGCCCCAGCCCTATTAGTCCTACTTATGGCCCAGCTTATTTAAGCCTTGTCCACCTTGACCACACAGCCTGTGCTATGGCTTGGAAGACTCCACCAAGCCTGTGAAGGGCTGTCATGAACGCCTGCATTACCCCAGCCAGCCCCAGCTTTCTCAGTGCTTTTGCCCTTGGCCTTGCCTCTATACGGATAACGCCTTTGGGGTCTTTGCCCTTGCTGTGATAGATGTGTATGTCCATGACCTTGCTAAGCTCATAGAGCACTGGGTCGTAGACTTGGAAGCCTGGTTCTGCATAGACAAGCCTATCACCTAGGGCCAACACAGTGCTCATTGGCTGTAGGCCGTGCATTTGCACTACCTGGCCGTCAGCCGTGAACCTGACATTGTCAAAGACAAGGGAGATGTCCTTGGTGCTTGGGGCCTTTATGGGGTCAGTCCTCCTAATCCTTGGCAATTGCGGTGGTGCAAGCGGGTCAGCAATAGGTGCATCCCTGCTACCTGGTGTTACCCCTGCTACCTGGCCCTCTCCCTCAGGTACCTCCACCTCAATGGAAACTGAGCCGTCTGGGTTCACGTGCACAGTAAGGTTGTAGGTACCTGGCCTCAATTCCATAAGGGCCTGTATGGCCTCTAGCTCCCTTAACGCTCTTTCCTTGGCCCTCTCTCCCTCTTTCTGCAGTTCTGAGGCTGGCCTTTGCAGGTACTTGACCAGGACATCTACCTTGCTAGCACAAAGCTTTGCACCAGGTACATAGGAGTCAAAGGGTACACACTGCAGGTAATGTGTACCCCTCAATTCCTCTAGCAAGATGTAGAGGTTACCAAGGACTGCTACAGGTGCACGCCTACCGCTAGGGGTAGGTACACACTCTATTGGAATGTGGTACTTTACGGCTGGGAGTAATGTTTTGCAGGGGTCGTGCTCCCTCTCCCTGTCATTTGTCGTGGCCCCGGTGGTCGGGGGGCTAGTCCTATCGGAAGCCAATGACTTGTTGGCCCATTCAATTAGGACTTGCCAGTACTTAGCATAGTCCACAGCCTGTTTCCATTGTGGTACATCTGAGCTGTGTATAGTCCTCTTACCAGCATCATAGGGTACAAGCTGTGTCAGGTGCATTGCAGTCTTGATATCTACCTCATAGACCCCAGCAAATTTCTTCACAGACCTTAACAGGCCGTCTCTTTGAGCCTGTCTTATCACACTGTAGAGGGTCAAGGGGTTCTTGGGAGAGCCCAGTATACTCTTTATCTCCCTGGCCGTAATCCTTGTAATTCCATTGTCTAGACAATATTTGGCCACTACCCATTCACTGGCTCCTACCCTAAACCTTACTTGCTCTATCCTGGGGCCATACTGGCTTGACATATGCATACCCCTATAAGATGGGGCTCCTACCACATTAGGAGTTACTAGAGGGTATATATAAATCTTAGATAGCGTGGCCCAGATGCACTGATAATTAGGTAAACCTTTACCTAACGTAAAGCAAGGCCATAATATATTCAGGAAATAGTCTTATAGCTGTCTCCCGCTAACTTATACAAAGGGCCTGAAAGTGTCAGAAGACAACTCAGACAAAGGCTTTGTAAAGGCTGTCCAAAACAATGACATAACGTATAGATTTGTCAAGCTTGTTGAGGAAGGCAAAGGTGTTATATATGTTAGGGAGGACTTGGCCAGTGCTGACTTTGTCAGGACAATAACAGACCAGGAAGTGGCCTATAAATATGTAAGGCCTGTAGGTGTAATCACCAAGCTGATAGAGACTGAGCCTATAGTTATGGTACCATTTGTAGGTACCACTGGCCTTACTGGCTATGCTACTACACACCTGGGAGAAAAGATAGTTGAGCTAAGGCAATACGTTAGGCCTATCAAAGAATATGTACCGCTTGTTATGAGGGCAATAACGCTTGGCCGTGAACTAAACGCCAAAGGTATTCCTTGGGTAGCCGTGGTAACAGCCTACATACCAGGTAGGAGCAAAAAGCCCAAGCTCCTAATCCTGAGACACGCAAGGTACTATGTAAAGAGGTACCGCTCTAGGAAGACAGGTGAACTCAGGACTTACCCTGAGCTCAGGCTATTCTTTGACAGACATGTATTCGGTGGAATGAAAAAGGGAGCACGGTACAACTTCCTGCTAACAGTCCTTATACCCAAAGGTGCACTGGCAAGGAAGACCTATGTGGTACCAGTTGAGCCTGAGCCAAAGAGCACTGAAACAGCACCTGTGGCCACAGCACAGCAAGACCAGGCCTCAACCGTGCAAGACGTAGAGAAACAGCTCAAAGAGCTCTTTGAGGCCCTCAGGAAGGTCAGCCCCTAAGTCATGCTGTCTATACATTAGATATTTATAGGAGAGAGTGGCCCCTCTAGCCTGGGTAGGAGCGGTGTCTGAGGAAAAGCAGAAGCCTACCCTGAAAGAGCTTGCCCAAAGGGTTTCACGGCTCCTAGGTGGAGAGGTAACCCCTGAGGAAATTGAGAGGACAATAAGACAGCTAAGGGAGGCTGAAGCCAAGGTTAAGTGGTATATGGACTGGGTTTAACTTGGCCAAGTTAAACAGCCGTTAAGGGTATTTTTGTTAGGTAAAGCCCCTGAAACGCCCTATACGGCTGTGCAATTTTTTCCATGGTTTTTGTACAATGGTTTACCTTGCCCAAGTAAAACTCCCAGCACACAGCCCTTGCTCCCTTGCATAGAAGACAGGCTAATAGCCTAGGGCCAGAATAACTTAGCTAAGGGTAGCAGATGTCTGTAGCCCAGCAAAAGCCACAGGCTCCCTCAGAACCACCTGAAATTGCCCAGATATTGTCAAAGGCCCTCCTAGCAATTACAAAGACTAAGAGCCTGCAGATGCGTCTTGTCAGGCTTATGTCAGACTATGCAAAGACCAATAGAGACCACATCTTAATTGTCGTGGACTACTACAAAGAGCTTAATGACATAGTAGCAGAAGCCAAAGAGCTAAGGGCTGAATTGCAGACCTACATAATGTACCTAGCAAGCAGGGTACCGCTTAACAGGGAGGACTTCCTGAGGGTCTTCACAACCCTCAACAATGTGGACTTTGACAAGCCTGAGACCCTAATCGCCACTATCCTGAGCGACACTTTCATTAACGCCTACATTAACCTTGTGCTGTCAGTGCAAACAATAGGCACTGCACCAGCACAGCCAATAGTCCTGCAGATACCAGTTCAACCCGTGCAAGGTGGTAGGCCATGATTCTGCTACCTGAGGCAAGCGTTTATGACAAGCTCATTGACCCCAGCATTCAGGTGCAAGTGGAGCCAAGTGCACTTAAGCTACCTCCACGCAATTATGAGCTCAACATCTATGTAGATGACAATTGTACCGTTTGTCCTGTAGCCCTTGCGCTGGCTGGGGCCACTGAGAAAGTCCTTGATTCAAGGCTCAGGGTCATAGTCTATAACCTCTCCCATATGCAGGTGGACATTAAGGTGAACGCTACCCCAGCCTTCTGCTTAAGGGTAGAGAAAGGCAAGGGCTGTGTGTACTGGGAGGGTATTCCTCTAGACCCCTCAGGCTGGGAGAGGTTTATCAATGAGAAATTCGTGAAGGCCTACATTCAGACCCATCCCTATACCCCTGAGCTCATTGAGAGAATTCAGAACTTTGCCAAGGCTAACGGCTATGTTGTAGCCCTTGACACTCAAATGAGGAACAAGTTGTTAAGGGAGCTGTTAGAGAATTACGACAAATACGGCAAGCCCTACTGTCCATGCAGGCCTGAGCAGTCTGAGGCCACGGTCTGTCCATGCATCTACGCCAAGGCTGACATTGCTAAGATGGGCCACTGCTTATGCGGGCTCTTTTGGAGCAAGGACTTTGCTAGCAGGTGGCTAGAGCTCTCCAAGAAAAGGAACGCAAAGAAATTGGAGACCATTGACAAGCTGATAGCCATGTTACAGGCACTCAAGGACGCTGTTATCCTTAATGACAAAGATGCCGTGGAGAAAACGCTAGACGCCATAATGAACGCATATTCTGAGCTCTCTCAGTAAAAAAGTATTTAGCTTTTGCACTTTGCTCTATGTAGAGGGCACTTGGAGCCTATAGAGGTTAGGGAGCTCTGGGAGTATTTGGCAAGCATCTACGGTGATTACTTACAGGAAGCCTACTTTAAGGCACTTCACAGCAAGAACCCATTGAGGACTTTCATAAGGCTACTGTCTGGTAAACGCAAGATGGACTACTACACCTTGAAGGTGGCTGTGGCCTACTTTGAATACATGTATAGGGGCACACTGAGGGCCATGGTCTTTGACTAAGGAAATACTAAAAAGGCTCCAATACACAAGTTAGACAGGATAGCCATGGTTACACACCAGACCCTGAGCCTTGGGAGGTTCATTGGCTACATTAATGACGTAGCCGTGCTTATCTACAACAATGAGCTCATACAGGACAGGCTTGTGAACGCTCTATATGTTTACTATGGCCCATTGTCTGAGGCTGATATCAGGGCCATTGCCAGTGCATATGCAGGCGTGGAGGGCACCATAAAGGCCAAGGGAGGGAGGCTTACTGGTCAAGTAACCACGGCCAGAAGGCTTTGGTCAGCCTTCCTGGTACCCTTTGACAATAAGACAGCCAGTGGCGTCATGTCCTTGGACATAATGCACAGACAGGCACTGTTTTTCATTGACATTGGCTTTCCAAGCCCAGTTGGTCAGCTACCAGCCGTAGCCCTGAGGTGGTAGCCATGTTGAGCCAGGAAACTGAGGTAAGGCTTGTTACCTGCAGGTGGTGTGGTGCTAAAGTCCTGGCCAACATGTACATACAACACCTTGACAGGTGCCCTGGCTACCAAAGGTGGCTCAGAAGGAAGTTGAAGATAAGGGGTAAGGCACTCAGGCCAAAGCCTTGAACTTTGATTAGGCTTTTTTCTCTCCCAAGTCTTGTCCTACCTGGGGCTCAATGTCTGAGGAAAAACTTGACAAGGAAAGAGTCTTAGAAAGGCTAGAGGCCATGACAGAACTGGCCAGTAATATCTCCCTTCTGGTAACCATCTTTGTGTTCTTTGTCTTTGGTGCTCAACTGCTTGGTATTAACGTGAACTATATCCTTTGGCTGATAGTAACCTTCAAGTGGTACATTCCTGAATGGGTTTTGGAAAAGTACTTTGGGGTCTTTTACGGTATGGCTTGGGCACTCCTACTGCTTATGCTCTTTGACAGCATCTACCAGAACCTCTACACTAGGAGACACGGTGAACCTAACCCAAGGTATGCTTACTATTCAAGCATTATCATGTTTTCACTGTCATTCATACTGTCCATAGCCTTCCACGTGTGGTTATTCTATTTTTTGGCCATACTGAGCGGGTTCACCTTTATGTATATCCTCTTTGGCCCAACTAGCGGTACAACCAGTGGAGCGTCATGGTGATAGGTCATGGTGCTAGTCTATACCAACCCAGCACAGCTTGCCAAGGCCTTTTTCCTATTCCTCCCTCTAGAGGCTGTCCTAGACTTTGGCCCAGATGTGCTTGCTTCTGTCCTATATAGGTATGCTGGTATAGAGCTCTCAGTGCTCTCTATAAGAGGCCAAAGGAAAAGGCGTTATGTGGTCTATGTTAAGAGTGTGCCATTCCTCAGAAGCTTTGAGAGTGGCCTTGAACAAATCGTGGTTACAGGGCTCTACTACCCGCTCTTTGAGGAAATGGTCTTTAGGGGCCTCCCCTACCTGCTTGGCTTTGGCGTTATAGGGGTAGGCTTGGGCACTGCAATATGGGTTTTAATGCACCCAGTGTGGCGGCTTAAGATGCTCCCTGTCAATGCTGACACTGGCACCAAGCTCAAAATGTTTGGGATTGACATAGTGGACTACAGCATAGCAGGTGCCTGGCTATCCTGGCTGTGGCTTCACGGCTGGGGCGTGCTTGCAGTGGCCTACCACATATTCCACAACACTGTAGTTATCTCCCCTGAGGTCTTCCCTGAGGGCTTTAACTGGCTCAGCTCTAAGCTTAAGTTCCCATTTGGTGGCAAAGGGGAGGCTGAGGAAAAGCCACCTAAGGCACCCGTTTACGTTCACAGCACCTACAGGCTCAGGGGCACAAGGCACGTGGAGACCCCTGAGCTCTGCCTAGCCCAAGATGCCTACCACTGGGTTAGAAAAGAGGAAACAAGCTGAAATTTTTAAGACACGGCAGATTTTTCTCCCCTAGGGAAGGGCCTTGTCTCTAAGCAGTATTAGCAACAGTATTGGTGGCAGGAAGGGCCTTGTGGCAGGCCTTGTTGTCCTTGCCCTCCTTGGCGTGGCAATGCTAATGCTCCACTTCACCCTGTTTGGTGCAGGCTTCACTGTGCTCTACCTTGCCTTTGTGGCAATATTTGCTGAGTACATAAACAAGCACTACCACCCTGGTGACATTGTGATGTCTGCAATAGTGCTTGTGGCCGCAGGCATCTACCTGCTTACTATAAATTACTTCCACGTCTATGACTTCACAGGGTTCATAGCCACCACAATATTGGCCGCAGTTGTGTGGACTGTTGTGGCAGAGCCCATTGCCTCACTGTTTAGGAGCACCCACAGGGAGGTCAGGCACTACGTGAGGGAGGAAGACTGAGGGCTGGTTTATGGTCAAAAGCCTTCCATCTGACGTATTTTTTAACATGGTGGGCCTTGGGCTTGCCCTGTACTTAGCCGTCACAGTGCTTTTCACCTCACCCCTCCTTGCCTCAGCAATGATTATTGCCTCAGCACTCTTTGCTATTGACATCTATGAAAACGTTTATGGTAAGCCCAGGGTAGGCAAGGGCTCTGCCCTTGCTGTGGCAGTCTTTGAAATTGTTGTGCTTGTTTTCTTCCTTTTAATTATCTATAATGTGCTTGTGACTCTGCCCTACAGCTCCTACAGTCCCCTGCTGTTGCTTATCTTCCTAGAGTCAGTCTTTTCCATCTACGCTATTGCTAAAGACCTCAGGGAGGCCTATGACGTGCTGAGCAACAAGCCTATAGTACTTCACTACATAAACTTAGACAGGGAGGTGACAAGGCACTATGTCAAGGAAGTACGTGAGGAAGACCAGTGAGGAAGAACAAAAACACTACGTGCACAGGGCTGAGCCACCTGGCTTTGTCAGGTCAGTTAAGAGCACTGCAACAAACGCCAAGGCTAGCGTGGCTGAGTCAGTGGCAATAGCAGTTATGCTTGGTCTCTTTGCCCTCTTTTTCCTTGGCACTGCTAGGCTCTTTGTTGCCCCTCAGGCAAGCGGCTACAGGATAGCCTTTGTGGCAGTGCCCACAGGCCAGCCCATGCACTACAAGGTGATTGAGACCTGGGTCTTTGGCAACACCACAATAGCTGAGGTGGAGCTTCCACCAGGCACAAACCTGCAGGGTGCCTTTGTGCCCCAGTCAATGTGGGTGTACCTGGCACCCTGGAGCATGGGCAATGTGTCAAGCAGTCCCTATGCCACCTGGTACGCCTCTGACCAGTACCTTACAGTAATGCGTTACAACCCCATGTGGAACGGCTCTGGCCTGACTGTTGCTGTTATAGACACTGGGATAGACTACCTTATGCCTAACTTTGCCCCTGGGAAGCACCTTATCCTGCTTGTGTCAGTGCTCTACAAGAACTCAACAAATGGGGAGCCCGTTGTTTGGAACCTGCAACAAAATGACAACCTCAGTGCCCTCTACCACTTTGACTTTAAGCTGTTTCAGCAGTATGGGCACTGGGCCTTCCTGGACACAGCTGGCCACGGCACTGCAATTTCTAGCATTATAGCGGCACAGCCTGGCTATGGTGTGGTGCAGGGGCTGGCACCTGGGGCTAACCTGATTATGATAAAGGCCTTCTTTGGTAACGGCACCTCCACGCTCCCCTATGTTCTTACGGCACTCCAGTGGGTCTACAACAACAGTGAAAAGTACAATATCAGGGTGCTCAGCATAAGCTGGGGTGCCGTAATGCCTCCTAACAATCCCCTGAACTACGCAGTTGAGCAAGTGGAGAGCAAGGGAGTCATAGTAGTTGCCTCAGCTGGCAACTTTGGGAATATCCCAGGTGACGTGGCCTATCCTGCGGCTTCACCTGGGGTGGTGGCTGTCTCAGGCATTGACTGCTACACTGGGCAGGTGGCTTACTTTAGTAGCATAGGGCCTACCTACCAGTTCTGGGGCATAAAGCCACAGTTCACCACCTGTGCCGTAGATGTGCCAGTGCTTTTCCCTCCCTACGTGAGCTTCACAGGGGAGGTCTATGACCCATATGACCACAATGTTACTGCCCTGTCAGGCACCAGCTTTTCAGGCCCAGCTGTTGCTGGGGTCTTGGCTGACTGGCTGGAGTACTACCACTTCTACCACGGCACCTGGCCCACTGAGGCACAGCTACTGACCCTGGTGGAGAACAATGCCCAGCACCTGAGCTACCCCAATGACGTCACGGGCTACGGGATTCCCTTAGCACCTCCTTAACGCTCCTTTGCTAAGATTTTTAAGACTAGATATTTTTAGTTTGATAGGGTAAGGGGCTATGTCTATGTCAAAGAGGGCATTAGGAGCGTTAGCAGTCTTAGCCCTGGCAATGCTGGTGCTTATGGTTTGGCCCTCCTATGCGGCTACCACTTACACAACCACTGTTGAGGTGGTAGGCCCCACTGGCTCAGCTGTTGCCTCAGCTCCTATCTATGTTTACTTCCTTAACGGCACTCAGGTGACCTCAGGCACCACAAACAGCACAGGCTACGCCCAGTTCTCCCTAGCAAACGGCACCTACCTGGTCTTTGTGAAGGGCTCCCACCAGTACTTCTTTAGCCTGGTGAAGGTAGCTGGCACAACTAAGGCCGTAATTAACGGCACTAAGCTCCACTATGCTAACATAACTTCAGTGCCTGCTACCACGTCATTCACGCTTAAGCCTGACCACTCTAATGTCTCCATAAGCCTGAATACGAACGCCACGGTATTCGGTGATAAGAACGCCACCATAGTCTTCCCAACCAGCTTTGTCAGCTTCCCGTACCAGTATAAGCTTAGCTCGGTTAAGAACGCCACGACTACGGTAAGCACGGGTACGATATTCGCTAACCTGACTGGGGCTAACCAGGTCGTAACGGCCACTTATACTGGCTCCATAGCCTTCACTAACCCCTACTTCCTGGCTATCATAGGCGTTATAGTGCTGGTAATCATAGCTGGAGCGTGGTACGCTGGCACCCACGCCATCTATAACGTAAGCCACCAGTTCGTAAGGAGGGCTGGCACCGAGACTAAGAGGTTCGTAAGGTCAGTAGAGGAAGACCAGGATAGGAAGCACTACGTTAGGAGAGAGGATTAGCCAGGCTAAGCGTAACCTTCTTATTTTTTCCTTACAATTCTCTTTTTAGGGTAGGACTATGGGAGGTAAGAAAGACCCGTGCCCCGAGGACTGCCTGAAGAAGATAGAGGAAGCCCTGGCCAGGGAGCTAGCTAAGAAAAAGAATAAGGCCTAAATCTACGCCCTAGTTCACGCCCATTTACTTAAGAAGCTGGCCTCGGGCTGAAAATGGATAAGGTTTAAGAGATAAGGGAGCCATTAGGAGGCTGGGGGTAATATGGAGTTGGAAGACTACGTAGAGAAGGTTCAGGAGGAACTCAATAGGTATAAGATAGGAGATACCAGGCTTTCCGAGATATTTGACGCCCTCCTTCAGGCCTGCAGTGAAGAAGCTAAGACCCCTAGGGAGCTCCAGGACTGCGTAGCCGAAGGTATAGCTACGCTTAAATCTGCCCTTAGGAAGGTTAAGGTTTAGAGGGGCCGTAGCTTAGCCAGGCAGAGCGCCGGGCTCCAGACCCGAAGGTCAGGGGTTCAAAGCCCCTCGGCCCCACCACGCCAGGCCGTGAATAGGGGTAAGGCTTTTTACTAGCTATCTAAGAATTATTATAGTCAGGGGCCCCAGAAGTGGGCGTTAAGGTCTTATATAGACATAGCGGGAGGGCACGTAGCACCTGGATAGTAAGTAACGGCAGTAACGTAGTTACCGTAAGGGCAGTTCTAAAGGCCATTAACGTTAGGACTGGCGCATATAGCTATGAGATAACCCTTAATGACGTGCCTAAGTTCGTAGTAGAGGTGCCCAGTCCCGAGAGCCTATCTAAGAAAGTCCTAGAGGTGCTGAAGGGAGCCCGCTGGTGATAAAGATGGCCGAAGCTAAGCTCTACATAACAATAATAAACGGGCAGAGGTACTTCTACATTAACTACTTTGACTCCCAGGCTGGGAGGACTAAGCACGTCTACGTGGGGTCTCCCTACCTGGTGGCTAAGCATTTAGAGAGGCTAAAGAGGGTGGCAAACTACTGGGATATGTTAGACCCAGCCTCTAGGCTTACCTTCCTGGAGGCGCTAATAGAACTGCAGAAAAGGCTAGATGAGTTAAAGTCCCAGCTAAAGTCCTGAAAAAGCGTTCTACAATATAAGCGGGGGTTCCTTTAGGTTATCCTAGGGTACTAAGCCGTGGACTGGAGACCTCTGGCTGGCCTAAGCCTGGCACTTTTCTTAATCTCCCTGCTAGGGCTGGCTGGAGCCTTAACGCTACCAGAGGTTATGGTCATAGCCCTTAACGGTTCGGCCTTCGCCCTAGCCTACGTCTACGTAGGCCTGGAGGTAAATCAGAGGGTGAAGGTACGCCTGGAGAACGCCCAGCCCCTGCCAGGTAACGTAGTAGGAGACCTAGTAGGCTCGGCACTGGTAGCCTACGGGCTTAAGGAGGGTGGTAGCCAGTGAGCGCCGAGGAAACTGCCCAGGTAGTAGACATAGAGACTACCCTAAAGGCTATGGAGGGGCTGATTAACGCCGTAGCCGAAACTAACGATAAGCGTTACCAGCTACTTCTCCAGATAGTAGAAGACCTAAGGAAAAGGGTGGAGGCACTGGAGACCAGGCTATTTGAGTTGCAGACCGAGGCCCTGGCTAAGGCTTCGGCCGAGATAGTGAAGGCTATGTGCAGTGGCAAGGGGGTGCGAAGTAATGAGTGAAGACCTGCTCCAGAAGGCGAAGGAGCTGGCTAAGAGCACCGTAGCGGAACTTAAGGTGCCCAGGGCCGTAATTACGGTTACCCCTGGCAAGGCCGAAACCTACGGCGCCTCTAACCTACTGGGTAAGCTAATCTACGTAGTAGGAGAGGGGCTTAAGGGGGCCTATATAACTCATAAGATAACCAGGGGGTACGAAGGGGCTAGGTACTGGGTGATAACGTACGGCCTGGTAACTATAATCGGCACCCTTAAGGGTGGAGCGGAAGTAGTCCTATACGCTAACGGCCAGCCCACTAACTACGTACTCCAGTACCCCCCTAACGCCTTTACGGGCTTCTACATAGCCACTAAGGCCGTGGGCTCCATAACGGTAAGGGAGGCCGATATAAAGAACCTGGAGGAAGTAACGGAAGGTAAGAGCACCGTACTAATCTTAGACCCCCACGGCCTAATGGGCACTCAATTAGCACCGCTGGAGGCCGTTAATAAGATAGCCCAGCTTCAGGGAGACCTGGAGAGGCTTGCAAGGACTGCCTATGAGTATGAGCAGTCAGTGCTGGAATACAAGAGCATGGTCAATGAGCTCAATGCTAGGGTGTCCAAGTACCAGGAACTCTACCAGGAACTGACTCAGAGGGTTGCCGAGTATGCCCAGGAACTGCTAGACCTGCAGGTGTCCCTTGACAACATAAGGAATGAGATTAAACAGCTTAACAGGGAGAGTGATAACTATGACAAGATGGTGCAGGAAATCACTGACAAGATGGCAAGCCTAGTGGCCACAATAAAGGACTTGGCCAGGATTATGTCTGAGGTGCCACAGCCACCACCTATGCCAGCTGGCAAGGGCACTGAGACTGAGGAAAAGGGAGGTGGTGAAGGTGGCAAGTCAGGCAAGCCAGGCAAGTCCTGACACCAAGGCCATAACTGAGAGGCTTTGGAAGCTGTATGCAATGATAGAAAAGACAAGCGTGGACAATGCACTGAGGGAGCTATACAGCATAGTGGAGGCTATAAACCAGCTGATAGTGAAGATGGTGGCCATAAAGCCACCTGACCCATTCCTGAGAGACAGGCTTGTAGCATATGAGAGTGCTTTTGGAGAGGCAAAGAGAGACCTTGTAGCCAACATAAGGCTAAAGAGGTACCACAGGGCAAGGGCTGATATACTCAGGCTCATTGACCTAATGCAGGCACTTGACAAGGAAATAGCCATTTACAGTGTGGTTCTTAAGCCCGCTTCACCTGCATCTAGCACGGTGGCTGGGTAATGTTCACTGAGATTTACTATTTCACTGAGGCACTGACAAGGCTTGCCCTCTACATACATAACCTAATCTACAGGCCACCACCTCCTACACCACCTACCCCTGAGCCTGTGCCAGGTGATTATGCTGTAACGCCACTTGAGGTGGTAGGTTTCAGGAAGGGCACCAAGACGCCAAGGCTAGTTGTGCCAACTGTAGATGGAATAGGGCTAAGGCACTGGCAAGATGTAAGGCCAGTGAAAAGCCAGGGCTTTAGGGTATTCCTGAGCGCTGAGGAAGTGGCTGAAATTCCGTCTGAGAGGTTCTTTGACTATATAGAGAGGCTGGCTGAAAGGGCCACTGAGAGGGGTAGGAGGAAGTGATAGAGGTTATTGAGGAAGCTGACCCCAACTGTCCTGTCTGTGAAACCGCAAAGCGGTACCTGAGGGAGCTGGCCAGGAAGCATAACGTGGCCTTCACTGTAAGGTACTATGCTACCAAGTCAGTAGCATCTGCTTGGGGCAGTGAACCAATAACCCAGCACCTCTACACCCCTGAGGCACCTGAGAGGTATGGTATTAAGGTAAGCAAGGGAGCAAAGGAAGTGCTGGGAGTCATGGCCCAATATGGCTTCAACATCTACCCCATTATAAGGATAAGGTGGGGTATGTTTAAGAACAAGGAAATAGTGATAAGGGGCTGGGAGTCAGACAGTAACTTTCTTGCAAAGCTAGAAAGCATTATAAGCGTTTTAGAAAGCATAGATAGGTAGGGCACTAGCCAGTGTACTACTTGGAGGCCACCGAATTAAAGCGTGCCAGGTGGCTCTCCAAGTCCTTCTATCACATTTGGAAAAGCACGCCTGAGACTATAGCCTACCTGCAGTATGAGGCTGACGTTCTTGCCCTGCAGATAGGTGACTACCTGGAGGCACTCAATGACGTGCTTAGGAGGTACTCCAGGCGTCACTCTTTAAGGTACTTCTACAGCGAGAGGCCTGACCCTATCAAGCTGTTTGACACACTGAAAGTTCCAAGGGAGAGCACGGCTGATCCTTCACCCATAGCTAACGCCTGTGTGCAGATACTGACGCCAGACACCCCTAACGCAATAGCCTACTATGTGGCCGCAAAGAGGTTGGGGCTTGAGGTGGAGTTTGAGGAAAGCCTGCTTACCAGGGTCTTTGGGGAGCCTGAGGGATGTACCAGTGCCCTTAGGATAAAGGTGGCCACTGAGCCCCTCCTAGAGGCTGACCTATTCCTGGTTCACGGCAAGGAAGGAAGGTTTGAGGTAAGGGCTGAGC
>Ga0081534_100376_pt1 | contig 14821 bp, 16 predicted proteins | sample MonGeyMetagenome_FD_71019 | JGI IMG/M metagenome (GOLD analysis project Ga0081534, IMG submission 71019) | Hypoxic/sulfidic aquatic microbial communities from Monarch Geyser, Yellowstone National Park, USA - MG (SPAdes) v1 (version 2) | ecosystem: Environmental > Aquatic > Thermal springs > Hot...
GTCGAACCGTGAGACTCATAGATGAAGATTGGGAATGAGGTGACAGAGACATGAACACCCAAACCCCAAATAACCAACCCCCAAATAACCAAACCCCCGTAACGGGGGAAACACAAACATTGTGCATAACGGAAGGTGGTTACCAGGGAACAACCCATATAAGGTATGTCTATGTGTTCTTTTCCATAAAGAGGGGTAAGTTCATAAAACCAATGAGGGGAAGCGGAGATAGGGTCATGGGCAAGTACATGTATGAGCTATATCCTGGCCAATACATATTGATCGGTTACGACAATAGGACTAGGGAAGAACCATCCAGAACCATTATTGCGCAATTAGTAAATATAGACAACGACTGTAACGTACATTATGGAGAATCAGCAATTATTAGGTTTGAGAACTTTGAGTGGATTGAGAAACAGGATTTACCAGCTCCACTTAAGGACATAGTGCATTGGGCGCCTGGTTATCACAGTCCACCAAGTATTGATTTCAATAAAACATACCCACAGGGTGATGTTCAAAAACTGTTAGAGATGATTAGACAAAAAGTAAGAATTACTGAAGGTGAGGAGCATGAGTGAGCAAACCAAGGAGCAAACCAGGGATGGGCAAATTATTATTAAGACAGAGTACATTGTTAATAAGCGTAATGAGATTGTTGCTATGAGGGTGAATGTTTACGTAACACATTGCTTTGATGTAGCTGATGTGGATGAAAAGGCGTTTTACGGTGCTGATGTTGCAAGATGCATGCCAATACCAATTGGTTCCGTGACTTTGTTTGCGGGGGAAGCTAAATCAACTGAGAATGTTAAGAAAAAGTTCAGCAAAATAGTTGATTTGATAACTGAGGCTAAGGAATTTGGCCCAACATTGAATAATATTTTGAGTGCTGTTAAGGATATGGCTGATGGGATAAAGGCAATATATGAGGAAAAAATAACGCTAGGGGAGGTGGTGTGATGTGACACTGGGAGAGGCTAGGAAAAAGGTAAAGAAAGTAAAGATTGGTTTCACTGAGGATGTGTATAAGGAAGCTAAGGAGTTAGCTGATAAGTTAGCTGAGGGGAATTTATCAAGACTCATAAGGGAGTTGGTTCATGAAAAGTACAAAGAGGTTTTTGGTGGTGGTGAAAAATGATGATGATTACCTTGGTCTCAATGTTGAATAATTTTGGGGTTGATACGACATGGAAGGATCTCTTTAATAGGTTGGTTAAGGCGTTTAGGGAGATGGGTGTTAGGACTTACACCTCAGTGGACGGTAAGGGGTTTGTTGCTTTTAACGAGAATGATGTTGTTAGTGTTAAGTTTAGTGACTATGAAATTGAGGTTAGGGTGTTTACGGATGTTAAGAATGCTATGAGTGCAATGGCTCTTATGGATGTTATCATGGATAGTGCTGGGATTGACATCAATAAATTCAGCATTTCAATTGATTCATGTACCAGGTAGGTTAAACTTTTTTCTTTTTTCATTCACCTAGGGTTTCCTCAAATCTTTTTCGTATTACCTCTGGGTCGTATTTGGCTATCCACTTTTCTAATCGTTTCTTCCCGTCCTTAGGTAATCCAGATTTACCCATACTTAAAGGAATAATGGGTTGTATTTATTTTTAATTGAGAGGTTTGGGGTTAATTAAACTTCAATAATATTGCCTTAAACTCATAATCCTCAATACTCTTTATCTCACTACCATTCCCAATGAATAAGACACCATCATAGCCATGTGTCTCAGCATAATCAAGGATGGATTCAACTGCTGAATTAGCGTAGTGCCCTTCCATGGTAAAATGTGGTGCATTTTTCTCTTCCATCAGGTACTCATGCATCAATTGCTTAATTTCCTTTTCCACATCAGGTGCATATCTTCCATTGTATAGATCACCTTCCGCATCAGGTACTAGGACTGTTATAGCAAACGGATCAGTGGGAGTATCTAGTTTAAACTCAATCACCATATAGTCCTTTACCCTTGAGAAATGGAAGAAATCAGTTAGCATAGTTACCAATGCATCAATAGCTTTAGATGTACTTTCCTGACTTAACTTAACTAATGCACCTACAGGTATTGTAACGGCTCCAGGTTCCTTTTTAGCTGGCTTTAGTGTCTCTGTTTGATTGGTGGTTTGGTTGGTTTGTGGTGTAGATTGCTCAGCGTTCATATGGTGAATAACTAATGGGAATATATATTTTTAACTCATGGCTTATGCTTTTATTAGATGCTACATGGGGTGTTACTTTTTAACTAATATCCACATTACCCTGTAGGCATCTATCCCAGTTGCGGTTGGATTAAAATACAATTCAATAATCGCATCAAAACCATATCCACCTGAAAGTTCTATAGCTGATAACTGAACGGCCTCCGCCTCAGCATCCAATACATCACCCCTTGGTAAATTCATAGTATAAGCAAACCGTTCCATCGCATAATTATAGAATTCTTTAATAAATTCACTTACTTTATCTTTGCCCCATTCTTCCTCTAATGGTTTTGATACCATTATAAAGGTATGTAGTGGTTTATCATATGCATCTGGGTTGAACTCTATAGTCACATACTTATTAACACCAAGCACATGTAGTGTACTGGTAATTACACCTGCAAATGCATCCAGGGCGATTTTGGGATGTACTTTAAAAGATTCGGCTATTTTAGATATGTTCTCACTGTATATTTCTGGCTCTTTGATGGTTTCATCTGTGGTTGGTTCTTTCTTTTTCCTTTTATTACCCATGTGTTGATTAAGTAATTGTGATATTTATTTTTAATGTGGTCTTAGTTAGTGGTTAATCATTATTTGCGTCTATTGTTAGTAGTAGTTCCCAGAATTTTGGGAGTATTGGTGCGTATTTTGTTATCCAGAGTTTCCAATGGTTCATTAATTCTTCCCTGGCTTGTTTTTCAGTCTCATTGTTTATTAACCCAGCTTCCCTGAGTAGCATTAAGCCTAATTCAATTGTTTCCATGGCTTTGCTTTCCTTTGGATCCATGGTAAAGTAGATTTTCACTTTATCATCCGTGTCCTCAAAGATTACGTGTATCCTGCATGATAACAAGTGATTGTTGTTTAGGATAAATGCATGTGGTATGCCCCATTTTTTCATGACGCTTGCTATACTTTCCCTGGGGTTTAAGTGCTTGGGAACCTCAATGATGCACCATGTTTTATCAATCGGTGCTATTGGGCATGGTGGTAGTATTTCTTCCCATTTCATGCTTGATTGATTGTAGTAACTTTTTATATGTATTGTTTGATTACCAGGGGTATTGGCATGACCCATAGTAGCAACTTAATGCGAATGCCCAATTCCTAATCATGTCAATCTCATATTTACTTAACCCATAGGATTGTAGTGATTGTAGGAATTGGTATAGTGTTTGCCCAGACATGTAGCCTCTGGCGTATGCCCTTACGGCCCAGTACACTGTCTCAAACATCCACCTACCATACTTCCTAAACTTTGCAAGTGTCTTTAGTAGTGACTTGCCGTAGTCACTTATGATCCAGTTCTTAGACAGATCCTCTATGAATGTGTCGGGGTCAGGTAGGTAGTATGTTAGGTTTAAGGCATGCCATGGTGTTGGGATTGAGTTTCTGAATTGCCTAATCACATACCTGAAGTCAATCACTTCCTTGATGAAATTCAACTTAGTGTCATCAAACCCAAAAGCCTTGGCTACCTTGAACATGTCGTTTGTGATGTCCTGTAACGTTAGTGTTTTGTTGCCTTGGGTTAATGGCATAACTACTTTGACTGTGAGCGGTATGGTGGTTATTGTTATGATTAATTCGTTTAATGCACGTAGGAAGTACCTAACGTAAGCACGTATCTCAGCATAGTTTTGCCATATCTTGATCCAGTCCTGTGGTATCCTCATTAACTGTGCTATTTCATTGAACATGGACAAATATGCTGGGTTGTAGGTTGCCATGTTGATTAACTGTGTGATAGTTGGGTAGTATGGTGGTGAATAAGCATCCACTATTGCCTGTGCGAAAGTTGCATCAAACCCATTTTTAGTTAATAATGTTAATGCGTTGCTTGGTGTCATGGCATGCCTAGTGAGCCATACCCTGACCATGGTTTCAACTATCCTCTGGATGCCTATGGCTAATACGTATGATTGCGCTAGCTGGTTGATTGCCTCAATATCGTATTGCGATAACCCTAGGGGTTGCATGGTGTTTAGCATTTGTGTGAATGTTGCCTTGGTGATGTGGCCCATTGCGAATGCCCTAATTAACTCAGTGACGGCTTGGTGTAGCCACCTGTTGTATTTCCTGTACTTTGCGATTGTTGTTAGTATTTCCATGCCTGTGTTGTTGATTATCCAATACTTTGAGAGGTCGTTTAGGAAGCCTACTGGGTCAGGTAGGTAAACGCTATAGCCTAAAGCCGTGCGTGGTGGTGGTATCGAGTTCCTGTATTGCGTTAGGCTGATTCTTAAATCAATTAATTGATTCACAAATCCAAGCTTTGTGGCATCGAAACCATATGATTGAGCTAATTTTAGTATCGAGTTAGCCACGTCACTTAGCGGTATAGGTTTCCCGTTTGCTATGACTGTTAGTGTTGTTGGGATTATTGCCATTACCGTGACTAACTCGTTTAATACACGTGTGAACCACCTTAGATAAGCCCTTATCTCAATGTAGTTCTTCCATAAATCAACCCAGTCCTGTGGGATACGCATTAGTTGGATTACCTGGGGTAGTTTATCCATGAATTGAGGCAAGTATTCACTTAGCGTGGCTAATCCTAATATGGTTGGGTAGTATGGTGGGGAGTATGCCTTAACCAGGGCATTGGCGAAATCAACGTCTATCCCGTTTGCCAACAACACACGCAATGCATCATCAGGTGTTGTTGCATGCCTACCGAGCCATACCCTGACCATTGTTTCAAAGTTCCTTAGCAGGTACCTGTGGTAAACCAAGTTGGCTATGAATAGGAAGACTTCCTTGGCTTGCGGTGTTTCTTTCATTAACGTTGTTAATTCATCAATATACTTAGGAATCTCTGTCTTTGGAATAAGCCCCATGCCTATGATTCCTAGGATCCTATACAACGCATACCTTGCATAGTACCTTATCCTACGGAATGTACCAATCAGTTGCTCTACCTCAAAGTACTTGGCTATGGCGTCGTTAAAGGCTGAATCCCATGTTAGGTGCATTTCCACACCTGTAATGCTCTTATACAGTGGTGCGTAGTATTTGTCTAACACGGTTGTGACGTAGCCAGCCATGTTGTTTATTGAGTCACTTATGCCGATTAGGTAATCCCTAACACCTGCTAGTAATGCCCTAAACATATTCCTCATAAACGTATTGACCTTATCCATTAATGCCCTGAGCACTAACAACTTAGCCTCGGGATCTAGGTAACGGACTGGTGCATTAAGCCATCCCGTTACCCACCTCTGGTTGTACATATCGAAATAAGCAACGTGCACGGACACATCGAAGAAATGACTCATTAATTGCAACGCAATCGGTATCAACTCAATATTCTCCCTAATCAGATTCAACAAACCCGTCCTTAACAGCGTCTTTGATGCTGTCGTTACGTCAAAGACAGCACGTAATGCAATTAGCGGTGCAACATACGGATGGAAGCCCCTAGCCATCAGCACATTCGTGACGTAGTCCGTGTAGATCTGTATCGGTGATGTTGCGTTGGGTTCCACGATCTTACCCAACACGTCGTACATCGTTGTCTCATTAGTTATGCCGTATTTCTTCTGGTAGTAATCCCATATTCCATGACGGACTAGGTGCTCTATATCAGTCCTATCGAGTAAGTGAGCTGATTGATCAATAATCAACCATGCGTCTGACGTGTATGACTTCCCAGTCGTTGGGTCGTTGATCCATGCAAAGTGTGCCCTACCATGCCATTTCTGATATTCCGCTAATGCAAGTAATGCCAAGTCGTATTGGAAGTTAAGTTTAGCGGGTACCTGTGGGATGAATGCGTTGATTATCTTGGCTTCCGCTTCCGCAAAGGTTTGAACCTCAGGTGGTGGTACGTACCACGCAAACCCTGATAATGCACGCATTGTGAAATTCCACACCTCAGTTGCCGATGGGAGTTCATAGGCTCTTAGGTAGTACATGTAGGCTACATCGGGTGGAACACCCCTGGCCCACATTGCCTTAACGAATGATTGATAGGCTAATGCGGGTTGCTGATTGGGTGGTGCTGATGCGGGTAAGAATAAGTCCCTTAGCATGAATTCAACCAAGTCATGTGTAGTGGGTAGTTCGAACAACGGTGCAATCGGTATGATCCTGGTATTCCCGAACTTATCCACTACTGTCACGTAGTTGTTCTGTATTTCCTTTTTGAACTCGGCTAATGCCTGGTTGGCAACGTCTATGGATGTGAATGCGGTTGGTAATGCTATTGTCTTTGCAATGAACCAGTACGGGAAGCCTCTATAGATCATTGTGTTGGCTATGTAGTTTATGTTCTGTGTAACATCGAACCTCCTCGATATATCGAACAATTCATGTAGGGTTGGTAACTCGAACGGCATGTTGCCCATTCCCATGCTGTAGAATGTTAGCCACCAAACGTAGCGCCATAAATACCTGAGAGGCTCCATGAATGCTAATGTCCCGCTTAGCGCCATGCCCCTTCCCAGTTCATCACCCAGCTTATCCAGCAGGTCACCGATTGGTTGTAGTAGTTTCCCGAGTTCTAGCCTGATCTTTAGCCCTATGCCTAATGGTGTTAAATCAACTTCCTGTGTCCCAGTTGCTGATCCTATTCTTTCGATTAGTTTCCCTAGGAAGTATATTGATGATGCTATTGCGGTTGAAATAATGGCCACAGCACCGAATGCGCCCGTTAGGTTTGGTATTGCTACTTTAACGGGGTCTACACCTGACTTTATAATGATGTATGGTTCATTTTTGAACACGTCACGTGACATCATGGAAGGTATTTCGGCAAGCATGACGGGTAGGAAGATGCCTTTCATTGCACCGTCCACAATACCCTTTGCGAAATCCGTTATTCTACTTCCCAGGTTGCCTAGGCCACCTGCTAGCGTTTGCGCTAGTTTAATGAAACCTGAGCCTAGTCCTTGGATTTCATTGATTATCCAGTTGAAAATGTCCTTTAGCGTGTCGTAGAATGACTTAAACGCATTCTCAAACCCCTGGCCGATGGTTTCGAATAGTTTGATTATTTGCTGTATTGTTTTGTTTTTGCTTAGCCCCTCAAAGAACTTAGCCACATTGCTGAAGAAATCGGTGATTGCCTTAATGTTGATTGTTTTTAGGAAGTCCATGAATGCCTTATACACGGCATCAAAGACTTCTTTAGGTATTTGGGATATTGTTTTTGGTAGGTTTTCTATTGCCTTTATGAATCCTTGGAATGACTTTTCAATGTCGTTGAATAGTGTTTCAAACCCTGACCCAATGGTTCCCAGATTGCTTACAATTGAACCACTGATTGACGTGAATGTTGCGTTTAATGCGTTTGCGAATCCTTGGGCTTCCTTTAGGAATTTCTCAAAGTTTGACTCAATGCCTTTGACAAAATTCTCAATGTCTTTGCCCAGTGTTGTGAAAAAGCCCGTTATCTTTCCGTAGGCTTCCTTTCCGAAATTCTCAATGTCTTTGCCTACGGTTGCAAAGAATGATTCAACGTCCTTAATGAATCCTTGGATGCGGTTTCCCACGTTTGTTAATGCATTGTACACTTGCTTGCCGAATGATTCAACGTCACTGATGAATTGTTTGAAATACTTGCCTGCTGTGTCTATGAAATCGCTAATGTACTTGCCGATTGCCGTGAATGCGTTCCTTATGTCGTTGCCTATGGTGGTGAACACATTGCTTAACGTGGATGCGAATGACTCTAATCCGTGTAAAATGTCCGTTGCTATGTGGGTGAATGTTGATTGGACTGTGGATGCGAATGACGTTATTGCGTTGATTGCCGTTGATATGAAAGACTCGATGCGTGGGAATACTATGGTTTGCAATACGTTTGCGAATTGGGATAGTGCGTTTTGTATGGTTGATCCGATTGAGGTTATTGCGTTGATGATACTCGATACTGCATTTTGCACTACACCGCTAATCTGTGATATAACACCTGATAGCGTTGATGTAAATGATGTGAATGCGGTTTGGATTGTTGATGCAATGCTTGATATCGTGGATATGACACCTGATAGTGCTGATTGGATTGATGAAACTATGCCCGTTATGGTGGATACAATGCCCGACAGTGCTGATTGGATTGTTGATGATAATTGTGTGGCTAGGCTACTTAATGCCGATGCCAAGTTACTGAATTGGCTTGATATTGTCGTTGCAATGCTACTTAATGCCGATGCTAGGTTGCTGAACCCTGAGCTAACTGTGGATGCGATGTCTGATAGTGCCGATGTTATGCTTGATGCAACTGATTGGAACGTGTTAGCTAAATTGCCTAAACCTGATTGGATTCCGCTTAATGCGCTTGATAATGATGAACCCAGTGAGTTTAATGCTGATTGGACGGTTGATGATAGTGTTGATATTCCACTTGATACGTAACTCACAACACTGTTAATTGCCTGTACAACGGGTTGTAACAGTTGCTGAATCCCAGTCGTAATGTAGTTGGCTAGGTTTGATAATTGTTGTGCTAGCCAATTCTGCAATTGCCCTATTGGATCGGTTAAGCCACCGTATTCAACGATTGCATTGTTGATGTCTTCCATTGTTAATTGTGATAATGCCTTCTCAATGACTCCGTTTGCTAGGTTGTTTTGGATTAGGATGCGTATTTCATCGGGGTTGAAAAACGGGGTGTCCATTATCTTCCACCCCTGGCTATGGTTTTACCGTAGTTTGCCTTAGCAAGCTCATATAGTATGATTTCCTGCATTATCTTTTTCTCTAATTCCCTGGGGTTGTGGAAGTCCAGGGGGAAGGCGTTTGATACCCAATTGTCATCATCATCAATAATTTGCACTGAGGCTATGTAGTGTGGATCCCATGGTACATTTGCTTTATGGATCTCTCTAATGATTACCTTAACCACGGTTTTGAGAATTAATAAATTGAAATTTATTTTTAATGATAGGTGGGGTTAGTACTCAATTATTTGGATGATCCAGTTGTCGTTTGACCTTGGCTTGGTTGCTGTGTTGGGAAAGGGGATGATGCTGGGGCTATGGTTGTTACTTCCACCTCAGGTGGCTTAGCATACTGGGCTAATGTAGCCTTTAGCCTATCGCTCATTAATTGACGGATGTCATTATTAATCAACTGAAGCCCATAGAGATTCAGTAGTGTGTTCATAAAGTAAATATTGTTATCAACCTGCTTATTGTAGATGTTTAAGTACCTGTCCTCAGTATAATGCCTGTGCATAGTATCCTGTTGAATGAGTGAGAAATACTTATTGTCCATGTCCATGGTGTGGCGTGCTGATTCAGCATTAAGAGCCGTGGCAACGTTAAGAGCCGTTGCTGTGGATGCAACCAGTTGGTTCATTGCATTTGTCTGTGAGTTAAGCGCTTGGACTTGGGCTTGGGTTAATTGTGTTTGGTTATTAGTGCTGTTAATGGACATGAATATGTAGACACCCAGTGCTATTACAACTACCATAATTAGTATAATTAAACCAGCTGTTATGGGGTCTATGTAGATGACGTAGCCATTGGATGTTGGTGTTGTTTGAGCAAACACTATGTGTGGATTAGCCACCATTAACATGGCTAGTATTGACATGGCTATTACTAACTTGCGCTTATCCATACTCATAAGATTTGTGAGCGGGTTCATACCGTTTTTAATTGACTGTGTTGTGTAATTTATTTTTAATCTGGGTAACTATGGTTTGTTTAATGGTGTTGGGTAGACCATTGAGCCACTGCACCCTGGGATTCCTGCTTTATCTATAAACTGTATTAATAATGCGGGTTCCAGGAGGGCATACTTATCATCACCGTAATTGACAAAGGACTTCCCGACATCTAAGCCGATGGCGTGGGTTACGTAGCCCCAGTATGTGCAATTTAACGTGAGTTTAACATTGACAAGTGCTTTGAGGTCATCCTCAGGCATGCTTGGGGTTGCTAATGCTATGCCTAGGCAATTCTGTTGATTTGCGTATAGACAGTTGCCTGCAACGTAGATTGCACGTGGATAGGGTTCATCGGTTTGGAAGCTAATCGGTGTTGGTGATTGGAATGTGGCGTAGCCGTAGTCGTATGGTGACGGTATTTCAATGTTGAAAAAGAGTAGGATGTTCCATATCCACTGTGGGAGTGTAATGGGGTATGTGATTTGAATGTTGCTTAGCCTGTATGTTGCGTTGCCGTATTGCAAAGTGTCTACGCATTTCATAACATGCCCAGCACTAATAACCGTATTATCCATTATCTCGTAAACTGAGCCACAGCAATTACCCGTTAGTTTTGGGGATTCACCGTTTGCGTGAAAAAAATCACTCTCACTAATAATAACCTTCCTTCCTTTCTTGTCATAGAGCCCATCGGCTTTTTGAATAAAAACCCCTTTTGTTACAAGGTCCTGGACTGTTATGCCGTCTTTAAGCTGAACCACTATGGTTTTGTCTCCTTGGAATAGGGTTTTGAACCGTGGCATGGTTCACCTTACCCATGCCGTGTAATTTATTTTTAATCATGAAACAGAAGCAGACCACCAAACGCTGTAGGAAGAACTAGGCAGGACGGTCAAACCAACGCTGTAGTAAAGCACTGGGGCATCGTAAGATATATATGTAGAACCTGGGCAATAAGGAGCATTTGGATAGCCACATATTGTATTGCTTGGGCATGAACTGGCACATGTACCGCTAGGCCAGGAGCTAACTCTCGTATTTAGGTCTAGGTCAAGCGTAACACCACTGCTTGGGAAGCATGATGGTCCCGTGAAGCTCCCAGTCAATGTAAATACACCAGGTGATGAAGGTATCTGTGTACTAATACCGAAATCATAAGTGCTATAACTATTAATCCACGGTGCATTATCAACCATGTTGAAGCCTCGGGCTCCATATTGAATCGGACCAGAAGTACAACAAATACCAGTTTGTGGCAACATGGTGACGGATACACATGTATAAACCGCATTGCTTGCACATGTACCGCCAGTAGCTGGACAAATATAGTAACAATAACCGAAGAAGCACGGAAGCAATTGATAGTTGTTTCTAACCACTGCATCAACATCCGTGTAATTAAGCACATAATTCCTAAGGAACCACCTAATGAAAGCTTTATCCTTAGTACTAAGTGCTTTGGTGAACCTATTCCTATAATACCTGGGAACTACTTTTTTATCCACAGCTATTGCTAATTGCTCACTATTGTTTAGAATGGGTATAAAGATTGAATCAACATAGTGAGCCACTACATCACTTTCTGCACATTTTGTTCCTCTATTCTTTACATATGCCGTGAAACGGTTTAGCCTATCCTCGATGCTTAGCCTTTTTGCACCGTACCTAATGTAATTCCTGGCTATTTCCTCAATTGCTACTGACATGTTAATGTGATTAGTCGTTAAATATTTGTTTTTAATCACTGTGGTTTCCCAGTACCCGCTGACGTAGTCATTGACGTAGATACCGTAGTAATGGATGTTGTTATTGATGGCGAACTAAATGACGTGGACGTAGTTACTGTTGGGATTTTGATGGATGGTTGTTGCTTAGTCATTAAATCCTTTATGTTGCACGTTGCACTGCCCACCGTGTTACTCATACAAAACAATGAATCGTAATCACTCATTTGTTTTTAATCACGGTAGTTACCCAACGCCTGCCGATGTAGCCATTGATGTGGATGTAACAACGTTTGCACCTGCAAACGTTACCTGTCCCTGCATGGCTGGTAATAACCAGTTTAGTTTTATGTATTGCAATATTTGGTCAATTGCGTATAATGCATTTGTTAATGTGTTCCAATCGCTAGCACGCACTAGATCCATCATTTTCTTTTTCGGTATGTTGTTGATGACGTATAGTAACTGATTCTCATATGGAACAACCTGTGCGGGTTGTGTTGAACCGTAGCCCCACACGATGCTGAAGAAATTAGTCACTACATTATAGGCAAGGTTGATGTGATCCCAAATTGCATTAAATTGCCCATGGAGGACGGGTTGCCCAACCGTCACAGGTGGCAAACTCGATAACTCACTAACGACGTTGTTGTATTGGCTCATTAGTGAGTCACCAACACTAGGGTTTTGGTTACTTATTTCCTGGATCAATAAACCGAGGTAGCATAATTGATATTCCAGGCATAATCGCCTATCATTCCACAGTGATGGTTGTATTATGTCACCTGGGCAATGTAGCCCTAACGTTACGTTGCCTGAGAGATTTGACAGTGAAAGTGTGTAGTCACTGCATGTCGTTAGACTCACGTTTCATTCACCTAATTGCATGTTGATGAACTTGTTAATTCTAACAATGCCCTAACGTAACTGTAATTCTCTGATCTTAAGTAGATCTGGATGGCATCGCACACGTCTATCTCAATCTGTGTTCCTGGGAATACTGGGAAGTGTTGTCCACCTGGCCCACCTACATAAACGACATATGCCGTGTCCTGTGTGACGTAAAGTAGTGCACGTTTGATGGGTGTGCTTGAACTTACCAGTGGCGTTGCCGTGCTTAAAACAGGCATGACAATTGACATTAATGCGGTTGGTGAAACATACAGTTTAATGTTCTGTACAGTTTGCTGTACCTGTTGGACGGTGTTTTGAATGTTGATTAAGTAGACTGAGATGTAATTGTAGATTTGATTGATTGCACCCTGCAAAAATTGGGCGATGAAGATGGGATCCAGGTCATGCAACACCTTATACCCTTCCACGTAGATTTCATCCCCAAAGAATGCTGATCCAGCCGTGTATAATTCATCAAAGTATGGTGTGAATTGTCCGCTTGTTAATTCTGATTGAACCGTTTCACTTAGGTAGTAATTCATCATGTAGACGTAGTCTACGGCTGACACTAATGCGTTCCAATCCGATGAACGCAATACCTGGAATGGCTGTTTGAATGGTACTCCGAATACGCTCATAGCGTTGTAAAATTAAATAAAACTAATTTATTTTTAACCAGAATGAGGGGTGTTACTTAGCCCCTAACACATCTCTCAATTCCTTAACCTTTTGGACTATTTTACGTGCCTGCTTAACCACAGGGTGGTTAAGTAGATTGGGGTCATCTAGGGATGCTAATTCCAATGATAAGTTATACGCTTCCGTGACTAGTTCCATTAACTTATCCGTGAATGCCTTGGCTTTGGGATCAATTGTTTGCTGTTGTAGTGCTACATTTGGGATTACTGGGGTTGTGGCTGGTGTTGGTGGTGTTGTTATGGTGGGTGTCACAATGGACTGTCCTGTCCCTTGAACCCTGGTATCGGATTCGGACATATCGTGCTAAGTATGTTTAGCAGGGTATTTAAAGTATTCGGATCTAAACCAAAGTTAATCCATTTACTTAACCATGCCTGGTTGAATGCTTGCAATCCTATGTCTTTCCATGCCTTGTATCTAACCCTATCGTGATCGTGGTGGAAAGCCATACAATATTCAACGCTAGCGTCCTCGTAAGCATTAAGCATGATTGGGTTAGCCACCGTGTTCATCAACATGTTTCTGATTGTTTTTCTAATAGTCTTGATTAATTCCATTGCCCTGCCCCAACGTTCCGCACGGGCTGTTAATGGTGCGAATGGTGCGTTTTCAGCTATGTCTGGGAATGCTTCCTGGAATAATTGAGTTAATGATGGTGGAATGGGTATGTTGGGTATTGCTGGGTCTATGAATGCCGTTTTGATTGCCGTTTGCAATGGTGAATAATTGTTTTGGACGGCTTCACCGATTCTTCCCACTAACTGAGTGAATAATGGATTTAGCATTGAGATTGGTTCATCAATGAAATACTCAATGTCCAGGGGGTTCCAATCCAGGACAGTACCCCATAGCACCTGGTCTATTACGGCAAACTGTGGGTATTCGGTTGTTCCGTTTAGTGAACTGATCGTCGTTAGCCACATGTAGGGTAGGGCTACGTAAAGTGGGTCGGTTACGGATTCTGGGGCGAATTGTGAGAAATCAAGTATCATAACGTCCATTGGTGTGGATTTCTCAATAATCTGCATCACCGTGTTTAGTAGTCTGTTAGCATAGATTGAGAAATCTGGGCTTACGTCCACACCCTGCAAAAATGATGGGGTTGTCATGTTGCGTGAAACCTTGTTGATTGTTGAACGTAGCCACTGTTTGATATTCACTACCGTGAATCCTGGGTCATAGTAACTGTAATCGAATTGTGATTGCCCATATATTGCCTTTGTTATTTTTGATTGATTAAATATTAGCTGAATATTGGGGAGTACAATGTTGATGGGTGTGATGTTTGTTGGTGGGATGTTTAGGCTTTGAATGTAGTTTGTGAAATCTGGGAATACTATGCTTAAGCCTTGCCACGTGAAATCATCGAATTGGATCGGTACATCGAATTGGATGGCGAATAGGAAGTCTAACAATAGTGATGCTTCCATTTCAAAGTTGAATGGGAAGAATTGTATCGTGACACGGCTTGGTAGCACGGTGACGTCCTGCTTATTATTCAACGTTACTTTTGCCTGGTGTACACCACCCGTCCCAAAGAGATTATAACTTTGGACTGGGGTGGCCATTGACTACTCAATGTATTTAACTATTTTTGTGTATAAATTTGTAATCGTCATGTCTTTCACGGCATCATAAGCACGCTTAGACCTTTCCTCATATTCACCGCTCCT
>Ga0081534_100380_pt1 | contig 14799 bp, 30 predicted proteins | sample MonGeyMetagenome_FD_71019 | JGI IMG/M metagenome (GOLD analysis project Ga0081534, IMG submission 71019) | Hypoxic/sulfidic aquatic microbial communities from Monarch Geyser, Yellowstone National Park, USA - MG (SPAdes) v1 (version 2) | ecosystem: Environmental > Aquatic > Thermal springs > Hot...
GAACATTGGTATAGAAGATATCCAGGTAATTGACAAGCTTGTGGCCGACGGAATGTTTCCCTCCCGCACCGAGGCCATTCGCTATGCAATCCAATACGCATTTGCACAGTTTTATCAAGAAGACATTAAGGCAATTGTGGGGCGCAGGGTGAGTACAAGGCTGGGCAGACCCCCTAAGACCCTCCAGAGAAAAACTTAAATATTTTCTCTTTACAGTGCAGACATGCCAATGGTATCATCGAGGGTTGATAGGGAAACCGACGTAATGGAGTTCAACGTATGCATGACGGGCGGATGCGTAGAGTACAGCGAAAATGAGGGGTGGGTTCACTACCAATACAGTGAGCACATAATAGGCCATGAAGGGAACCCTGTAAGGGATGCCACCGTCGAAAAGAAGATCGACTTGATGAAGCGCAATGGCTATAAGGAGTTTGTTGACAGGCTTATCAACGACGACGTTCCGAAAATCAACGAGGTCGATGTTCCGGAAAATGTTAAGGACATCTTTGACATATATAAGTTCTTTATTGACCAATGCATGAGGCCTAGGCAGTATGCGGGGGTGAAATTTAAATGGACAACGCCGAATTTGATATATATATATATTCGGCTTAGGTGCGAGGAAAACAACGATGGCCCGTGGGTTATAGTGGACTTTGAGGCCGAGAAAATCAACGAGCGTTTGACATATTATTATGAAGCCAATACAGTTGATCCGGTGGGCGTAATGAAGAAAGAAATAAACCACGTAATGGGCTTATTTGCTCTATTTGCGGAGTACATCAATAAGCCGATTCCAGAAGAAGGCGGAGGCCAGGGCCAGCAGGAGCCCCAAGCTCAGGAGAAAGCTTAAATATCTCTTTTTTTCTTCTTGTCGTGGATGAATTGACGGAGCTCTGCAGTAGGCTCTGCAGGTCTTGCCGGAAAGATGAACCTTCGGTTTACTATCTTTCGTTTTACTTTACCGTGGGATAAAGATTAAGATGCTTCGGAGAAAAATTTAAATGCTTTTCATTCTCTCTCTACCGTGTTCAAAAAGAGAAAGCCCCTGTTGGATGTGCACGTGAAAAGGGAATCATGTATGCCGTTAGAAGAAGGCCTAAACCTTATGCCTGAAATCAAATCTGTATTCAATAAAGTTTTGGGGTTGCATGCCTTTGCCGAGCTGTGCCACCTGAAAATTTCCGGGAGCGATGCGGGCGGAGAGCGGCATCTCGTAGAGATTACGCTTACTGCTCCCGATGATGCCGTCGTTGCGCTCTTAAATGCTCTGAAGGATGAACTGGGCATAACGGCATCCGCATCAAGGCAGGGCTTTCTGTGGACTATCATGTTTACGCCGCCTCCCCCTTAGGAGAAAAGTTTAAATATTCTTCTTTTCGGTTTAAACCATGTCGTATCTGAGGAAAATCCTGGGCGGGGTAGATCCAAACATGTCGGCCAAGGAGATCGCTAAGAGGCTTGTGAGGATGTGCATGGAGAATAGGGAGCTTTGCGAGAAGTACCTCTACGGCCATGACGGAAACCAGTAGCGCTTTATTCGTAACGGTGAGGAAGAACCGTAGCTATTTCAGCTGGTCTGATGCCTATCAGTTTTTAAACTTTGATTCGGTGTGTATAGAGCCGCTGGGGGAGGATGCCTTTGTCATGTACGGCGGGGGATGTATTAAAGTCTACAGGTTCGGCCGCAAGCTCTACGCATCCGCAACTAGATACAGCTCGTTGCGGAACGGCGTATATTTGCTGGTATATTTGCTGGACAGGACGGAGGGCGGAAAGTACGTGTTCCGCCTTGTCAGACCCCTTCAGAGCAAAGCTTAAATAGTTTTCTGAACGGCTGACGGCCATGAGAAAAACTGTGGATCCGTGTCTGTGCATTGTGAGGTTCCTCGACGCATATCCGCGCCTGCCGCCTGAAAAGCTGGACGGAAAGAGCTATCACGATGAGCTGTGCTCGGTGGAATGCAACGGCGGCATTATACATGCTGTGGCATATGCCGTTGCGGCGGGGAGCAGATATAAGCTGAACGAATGCACGATGACGCTATGGTGAACACTCCCAAATTTGACAAACTGGCAGAAGAAATATACAGCCATTTTGAGGGCAGGTGCGTCACAATATGGCAGATAGTTGAATTCGCAAAAAAGCTCGGGTATAAGGCGCCATTAAAAACGGTGTTATTTTCTCTGAAATACTTGGGCATAAACGGAAAGGTTTTTACATATCGCTTCTATGATGACTATAATGTCTACTGCTTTGGCAGGCAATATAATGGCAAGGATTTGGTGGATCACAAGGAGGTAAGGAGGTGCATAGAGCAATTTCTGCCCGCATTCAACCTTGCTAATATCGTTGAATGCATAACGGGAAGGAAGGCAATAGGGCGCAACATAATACTGCATTTAGCCATACTCTATGAGCTTATGAAGATGGCGAGAAGGAGGGAGATAAGGTATTTCGTGGTGACTACGGACGCTAAAAACCGCTTCAGGGTTTTAGTGGATAGGGAGATAACTGCTGAAGACCTTCGGAGAAAAGCTTAAATATCTCGCAATTTCGTTAGGGGCATGCCGAAGAAACAAGAAACAGATAACCAGGGCGAAGGCTTCAACGCGGAGGCCTTCGCCAGCAAGGTCAAGGCGGCGGTGATGGACAGGCCGTGGGGCAGTGCGGTGCTGGCGCAGGCGGGAACGATAAAGCTGGAGATAGTGCGCGTGAACGACACGGACAACATAATGCTGAGGCTGAGCGGACAGAAGCTGGGCAATGCCCTGAAGCTGACCACCAGGCAACATGTGGATGACTTGATCGAGCTCATGAGGATGGTGCTGGAGAACGAGTCCGACCTGATGCGCAAGATCGAGACAATAAAGGGCATGTTGCCAGAAGGCAGGAGCAACGTCAAGGTGGTGCTGTAACCATGGCGCCTCAGAAGTCCGGCAAGGAGAAGGAGAGCGATGCCGTAGAACAATTATTCAGCAAATATCAGGAAATAGCCCAAAAGGTTCAGGATGAAGGCAAGCAGTACGCGATAAAGCTGGGGGATGAAAGCAGTGAGGACGTCACGATAAAGTACCGCCTGCTTCTGAGGCCCACGGCGAGGGGCATCATGCACACTTTAGAGATTATGGACGCCACGGAGGAAAGGGCGCCCATACAGATTCCGTTATTTGGCCGCAATTGGGAAAGGGTGCTGAATCATGCTGATAGAGTGCTCAACACCATGAGCACGGAGAAATTCAGGGAGATAAGCCGCCTGCTTGTCGAGCTCTCTAAGCGCCTCGGTAGCCGCGGCTCCGCCGCTACCGAGGTAGAGTAAACCGTCTTTTTTAAATACCCCCCCTCTCATTTTATATCATGGTAGTGAATGAAATAGACGTAAAGCTAATCGACGTGCCGGAAAACTATATGTATGTAAAACACAAAAGGAATACATGTGAGTCGATTAGGCTCACAAACATCATGTTGCCTTTGGTGGTCAAGCCGAAAGGCGGCAGGTATGAGCTTATCGATGGGGCGGAAAGGCTCATGTGCGCGAAGGAGCTGGGCATGAGGGCCGTTCCCGCGATTGTGGTAGAGGATGACAGGCAGGACGTCCTGAGGCTTGCACTGAACTACGTGAGGGGTCGGATCTGCGGCATAGATCTGCTTATATCAGTGTGGCAGATGTTTCAAGCATATGATCCAACCATAGTCAAAGTGATACTGGGCAAGAGCTGGGATACTTTGAACAAATATAGAAATGCCGCAGAGCATATAATTCAGCTACAGCTGTCTAAAGGCGACATAGAGCAATTGAGGGAGGAATGCATATCCGTCAGGAAGCTCATATCATGTGCATATAATTCATATGAGCCCGAGGACTTCATGAACTGCGCCCTCGGCAAGTCCAAACCCAAGCTGAAGAAGGTCACGGCTGAGGCCGTCCAGAAGGCTGTGGCGCTGGAGAAAGACCAGAAGCTGAGGGAGGCGGTGGATGTAGCCGAGGCAGTGGGGCCGGAAAATGTAAAGAAGATCGCCGAAGTGATTGACATAATCAGAAAGACGTTGTGCTCAAGGCTGGACAGCTACGTCAAATGTATGTTAATAGATGATTATAAGTTATTAAAGATGCTGTGTGGGGAGAAATGAACGCCCGGAACGCGTTCCCGATATACGTCCAGACGCCGGGAGAGGTGAACGTCCGGAACGCGTTTCCGACGGAACGCGTTCCAGCCGCACATCCGGAACGCGTTACTGACGTACGCCCGGAACGCGTTACCAGGGCCGCCCGGAACGGGTTCCGCACGCCCGGAACGCGTTCCGCCCGGAACGCTACGTATTATATTATATTATATACTATCTCCGTTCCGGAACGCGTTCCAGCCGCACGTAAGGAACGCGTTACCGACGTGGCGGGGCTATGGAGGTAGCCCGAGATGTATCTGAGGTCATGGATGTGCTTGCTGGTATATACGCTAGCAAACGTAAAGATGTAGGCGTATCTTTGCTTGCTAAATGTCTAAGGTCTGTTTGGTTTAGGATGCAGACTGGGCAGGACATAGTTACTGATGTTGTGTTGCATGGTACGGAACGGCATCACTGGATGGAGAGGCATTTCCCTCAGGAGCTGGAAAAGCGCGGCTACAAGTGCATGAATGAAGTGAAAGTGGTTTACGGCGACATAGCGGGCTACATCGACCTCATGTGCGAAAAGGATGGAATGCGTTATGCGTTTGAGTTCAAGTTTACGTCCAATCCCTCCGGGGCGAATCCGTTCATACAACAGTACCGGAAACAGCTGGAATATTACGCCGCTATGGCCGGTGCTGTGGGGGTGCTTATATTAAGCGATTTCAACATAGAGCGTAGCTATATTGAGGTCATCGTGCTCAGCGAAGAGGACAAGAAGAAGGTGCTGGATGAACTGAAGCGGAGGTACGACGTCATCAAAAGCGGTAAGGAGCCTGAGCCTGAATATGGCCCATGGTGTAAATTCTGTGCATTTAAGAACAAGTGCATGAATAAGAGGCTGGTATGAGCCGCCCGGAACGCGTTCCCGGCAGGTTCGCCGCTACTCTGGGCGACGGCCGGTTCGGAGTGGCTTATGGTGATAGATCCGCATGGCTGATAGACACCCTGACGGGAACCAGGATCGTGATATACTATCATCCGTATCACCGAAAATGGTACATAATGCTCACAGATCCACAGGGGAATTTTGTCAAGAGGCTCAGCTATATATCAGTGTGTGCTACGGGCGTATATGAGTACTGCCAGAGGTCTTATGAAGGCGGCAATCTATACATCGACATCCTGTATTGCTCAAAGATAACGGAGCTGGAGCTGGACTCATACTGGCAACCATGGGGGCCGATCCTCACGGCATATTACATGGGCAATAGGAGGCCTTACTTCAGGTGGCTCAGGGCGGTGATCCGCGAGGTAGCTAGGCATATAGCGGACAGGATACAGGAGGCGGGAAATGAGGCGGACGACTTCGTGCTTAACGTGTTTGAGACCGGCTTCGGCCTGAAGCCCGAATACATCGGCTATTTGGTGACCGGGAGTAAGTACTGTGCCGGAGTGCTCTACGGCATATTCTGCAGGATGACTCCGGAGCAATGCGAAATCACGAGGTGCAGGCCGATATGCTCCGTGTTAAGCGTGCAGTACCCGGCCGAATGCGGTCAGCAACGCGAAAACCAGTGCCTGGCCGGGGAGGTGTATAAACCGATTCCAAAAAGGCTCTATGGACATGAGCATGGATGACGTGAGCATACTCATGGTGGACATGGATGAAGCCACCCTACCGTTTGATAAAGAGAGTTATGAAAGAGAGGTGAGAAAGATAGTTGAATTCTTTGGACATGAGGTGGTGGGGATAACGTATAGGCTGTCAACCCACAAGGGCATACATATATATGTTTGGGTTAAGCCCGAAGTCGAGCCCATGAGGATTCCGCTTCTTCAATATCTGCTAGGTAGCGACTTTAAGAGGGAGTGCATCAACTTCTTCAGATATATCAAGGGCATCGACATAAATGTCCTCTTTGCAGGAAAGCAGAAGGTGGACAGACATGCAGGAATGAATATGGACTGCTACAGCATGTGCAGGGGGCTGATTAAGGAGATAAGGATGGCCGAAGGATTAGGATTAAAAAGGATACAGGTTTAACTCATTCACTTCCCAGGGCTTCCTCAAACCAGAACTTCTTCTCTCCCCCCAGTTCTTCTTCTTCTCTGGGGCGCGGAGCGCCTTTAGGCCTGGCCGTGGCCACCACCTCAAATACCCCATATGCCTGTATCGCCTTGCTCACCTCCTTCTTTATGTATTCCTTAAGCTTCTTCTCGCATTCCTTCTTAAGGGCGAAAGGCAGTTCCACCGAGAACCTGATTATCATGACTCCTCCTCCTCCTCCTTTTCCTTTTTGGTCTCTTTTCTCGTTTGCGTGCCGCCCGCCTCCATCTTCATGTTCACCTTGACGTCTACCTCATATTCGCCGCACTGGCCGGCGAGATCCTTCATGTACGACGCCACGTCGTTCTTAATCTGGTTGACCGCGTCTTGGGGCAGATAGATGGGTATCTCGATCTTGAATTCATATCTAGCCATGTGGTTGTCGGGCTAGGTGTATATATGCTTTATTTACCTTTCTTCGTCTGCTTCTTTTCGAATTCCTCCATATAGCGTCTGGTGACGCAGTCGAAGAAGTACGTGAGCGTCTGAGCCGCCTTGTCCATGCCGAACGCCATGACTACGCTGTCCACGTACTTTATCGCCTGGTTGCCCAGCCTTATCCAGCTTAATTTCTTATATGCTTTGGCGAAGAACATCTTCTTGAACACATCAGGTTCCGGCGTAAGCGCCTGGACAAGCGGCCCGAACGAGAACATGTACCTCACCGTTCCCGTTTGCTCCGATTTGGCCCTTCTTAAAAGCTCAATAAGCTTTTTAATTGTTACGTGTTTTTCCCCGGATATATACGGTTCTATTGTGTTGAATTCAATAATCAATATTCCCTTTTCATAGCTGATGAACTCAGAATATAGGGATAACAGAATAAGCCTCCGAAAAAAAGAGGTAGTTCCGTCGCATATGTAGTTTCTATATTCTACATCATTCAGCTTTATGGCTCCCAGGTCGCTACAGTTCATGACGCGATCTATTCAGCCAAACCGAATATGAGCTTGATCATCGATTTAACAATCCCATCGCCTGCATAAGTCTTAGGGTTCATGAACGCTTCCAGTTCGCTGAACAGCTCCTTCTCGATGCTGTGCATACCGTAGGGTATCTCCGCATCCTCCCAGAATTCATCGAGGAGCTTCTTTTTCCTAGCCATTGCGTATTCCTGCTTCTGCCTTTATATTCGTTTCCGTAGGGGCCAGCTGGGCAGTATATAGAGTGCCTTTTTTTACCGCCGAGCCGCTGAACCCCGGAATTGCTATCTTCTTGCCCGGTTCATACGCATACGGCAGGTAGAATAGATAGCCATCTATATTCGCAAACGAATAACCCGTTATGGTGGTGGTCAACACGGTCAGCTTGTTTTTATAGTAGTCGAAAGAGATGTAGATTATCGGCGTCTCCGGCTGTATTTCATCCTCCTTGTTCGGAAACGGCGAAAACATCATGTAGTCGCCGGCATCGTTGCCGGCCGTCAAGTGGCCAAGCGTTTCTAGGCCGGGTAGCGGCTCGTACCTGCTTATATTTTCATCAGCCTTAAGCCACGCGATTTCGCGGTAGTTGATGTAGCCCTCCGGAACGATCCGAAAAAACATGAGCAGTCTGCACCACAGGCCGCATCTCTTTATCGCGGTGTAGTTCTCCAGGGACGCGTCTATTTTGCCTATTTTGGCCGGCGTGCTATCTATCACCACAAGCGTTACATTCTTTTTTGGAACCATGTTCATAGTTGAAACACAGTGCAGTGCGGTGGTTGCGGTGCTTTCGGATTCCACATGGACTGGGGAGCAACCATAGGGCATTGCATATTGCGCTCCGTATTGACTCACGAAATGTATTTCTCCGATTGTATTTACTTTATATCCGATTTTCATGAATTTGAGCTTGATATCTTTGTCATCACGTTTTAGATAAATTATCTTATTATCTGGGTCTACGGCCGATACATTCTTGCTTGCTATTGCCTTGATCAATTCCCGGTCAACTTTGACCTTTTTAGCCATACTGCGAACCAATATGCTGATTTATAAGCGTTAAGAAGGGGCGAAAAAAGCGGGTTTTGGTTTTGGCCGACCGGCGGTCGGATTACAGGAGGTTCCTGAACCAGTTGACTATGGAGCTGAACGCGCCCCTGCCGAACCTTATCGCAATCACGCCAAGGGCGATAAAGCCGAGTATCGTGGCGAACAGGGTGGCGTTGTTCTGTATGAACGTGGCGAGCCCCTGAACCATCGCGGCGATTGCGCTCACTATCGCGGTGACCACGTTCTGCAGGGCAGTCCCTAGGTCAGTCCCACTTGTCGCGGACATCGACACCGTGTGGGCAGAAGATATATATACTTTTGAGAAAGCGCATAGTGATGATGCCGGCAAACAACAATGTAGATCGCATGATCCAAGACGCTGTGAACAAGATGTCGGCAGAACTCAAGAATTTGGGCTTTGACCCGCTTATCGATCTAGACCAAAACCGCGTCGGCATAATTCTGCCTGTAGAGCAGTTGGTCAATAGGATTTCTAAGAATATTCCCAATACAGTTTATAGACATCTAGACATATCTATAGAAGAAAAGACGCTGGGAACCAAAGGCTTTATAGTTATTAAGATAAGGAAAAAGCAATGAGCCAGGAGCAGTTCGCCAAGGCGGCAATCAGGATGAAGCTGAAGGTAGAAGACCCAGAGGTGTACGAAAAATTAGTTGACATTATATATAAGTTCTCTATGGTGATATTATATGGCGATAATATGCTTAGGAGGCAGGCGATAGATGCGCTGTTTTCCGTGTTGCCGGAGGATCTGGTGTTGCAGGTGCTTTCGGACTACGTGGTCAGGACTATGAACAGGTACCGCAAGCTCGCCGAGATAGCCATGTCTTTGGTTCCCAGGACTTCGTCCGCCAGAGGCATAGAGGATGCGTTTATGCAGATGGCCATGGAGATGTTCAAGAGCCAGATGATGCCGCCCCAGGCCGCGCCCCAGACGCCCCAGCAACAGCAAGGCCAGCTTGCTGTTTCCAAGGTGCCCGAGGAGCTCAAGAAGCTACTTGAATAAAATACATAATTTTATGAAGTCGCCGTGGGGCTACAAGAAATGGAGGCCTGAGACGTATATAGCGTTTCACGCCTTGAGGACTTACACGGCCATCACATGTGTGAGGCAGAACGGAGAGGCAGTGATATCACTTAGGGTCATAAGGACTAGGACTAAATCGGTGGTCAGCTCAAACGAGCTGAAGGCGGCGTTTAGGGAATTCATGAGGCGGTATTCAGATGCAATAATTGCCAAAAAGAAGAATTACATAGTTGTCGATTGTAAAAAATTCTTTGGTATGGACGCCAAGGCATTAAGCTATATAGCAAGGCATGGCGAAATAAAACGTTTAGAAGAAATAGACGATGGATTGAAAAAAATATTTGATTGGTTGTTTACGTAGTGACGGCGGGAGCGGTGGGGATCTCGTTTATCAGCTTATTTATAGCCTGGCCTGCAGTCGCATCATCGAGGCCCGCCCTGCTGGCGACGCCTTCTAGATATTCAATAACTTCATTGCGCGGATACAGCCTGCCGTATTTGGCCGCTCTCACGTACTTCATAGCGGCCCCCACGAGCGCCCTGACGCCGGCCGCCTTGACGCCTGTCACCTTAAGCTCATCCTTAAGTGTTTTATACAGCTTGGCGGCGAGGTTGCCGTACTCATCCCAGGCATTCGCGGCGTTCTCGGAGTAGCTGAGGGCGCTTATCTGGAGTAGCAGTGACTCGGTGCCGAAGGCGCCCATACGCGCCGTTATGTTGTTGTATACGGTGATCTTCAGCTTATCCTTTGAATAGGGTCTATATTCTTTCCTTTTTCCGACCATCGCGATCTGAACTGTGCATTTATATATACTTTTTTTCAGGGCAAGGGAAAGAGCTATAAAGTAGAGAGTTCTCTACGGCAATGAAGATTGCAGTAGTTCCGACTATAAACCCGACGTCGGTTTCTGAACAGTCTGCATTTTTAGCCGAACGGCTTGGTGCTGAGGTGGTAAAGAACATCGATCCAAATGCACTTTATGATGTAATAATTACTGTAGGGCCGCCTAATATAGTTTTCGACAACGTGTCCAGGTTTGCTAGGGTTAAAAAGCGTGTATGCTACTGGGTTATAGAGGGTATACTGACAGGAATTGGCAGAAAGAGGGCGAGAAGTGCGCCGTGCGACCTGTCCATAGCTCCGTCGCTGGCGGTGAAGAAGTGGATGGAGGAAAGCGATGTGTATGTAGACTACATAATTCCGCATGAGATAATACCGCCGAACGCAGAAGCTAAGGGCAACGGCAGGGCGGTTTATATTGCAGGAGCGTATTCCAGGAAGTGGGCTCCGTGGGGCCTGCAGATGCTTAAGATGACCGACAGGCTGGATGCGTTCTATAAGCCCGAGGTTCCCATGGAGCTTATAGCTCACTACGTGAAATTCCTGGAGGGCTTCGGCGTAAGGAGGCTTGAAATCATGCCTAAAGATAAACACTATGAGTTCCTAGCTCAATACACAACATTTGCAAGTTTATCTGCATCTGAAGGGTTTGGATTGTACATAAGGGAAGCATTGGCCATGAAGATGAACGTGGTAGCGGTAAACCATGAGGCGTTTTGGGACGTGTCAACTCACCCATGCTTCTACGCCGTCCCGCACCGCGACATAATGTATGCAGTGGCGCCCAGGGATGACGTATACGATGAATACAGGACGTGGGATCCCAACGTATATCTGGAGGCCATGATGAAGTCGCTGGAGAGGCCGTGTCCGGTTGCTCTGGAGCTTAAGAGGCATTACGACATGCTGAAAACGCTTATATACCAGTTGCTGAAGTAAATAGCATGTCACTCAATAAAACCATGATTATGGTGTCTGCCGCGGCTCTCGATGAAAACTGCAACGTAAAGGAGTGCGTCAACTGCAACGAGGAATTCATTAAAAGCGTGGTTCAGAAGTGCAGGGAGATGAAAAACGGTGCGGCGAATAAGTAGCCATGGCGGTAGCTCCGTCGCAACCATGCATTCTGCCGTCTCAGAGCATCGCCATACTGTACGCCGCGGCGTCGGCTCAGGTCAGCTTCGTATCTGGTAGCGGAACGATATGCAGTGCTCCGGCCACAATGAATCCATACCCCGATCAGAACATTGTCATCATTACTGCCCAATGCCAGGCTCCTAATAATGCGATATGGACAGGTGCAGAGATAACGGCCCCAGATGGAACTCAGGTGATGTTAATCACGTTAGCCAGTTCAATATCGGTTAGCTCTGGTTATTTACTTTCACTATCAGTAACGCTTAAGTGGAGCTGATATGTCGTCCGTATCTCCTCTAAGTTATTATTATTTCTCACATCTATACTCCCAGGGCAAGCTCAGCATAGTAAGTGCTCAGGTCACGGTGAACGGGACGGTATATTCAGCATCTGCATCTATAGCCGCTGTCAATACGGCGGCGGGTACTGACAACACCGGCAGTTATGTTGACCTAATTATCGACTTCGTTATAAACTTCAATACGCCCAGCGGCGGTACGTTGCAACAGATAAACATAAGCATGAACGCATCGATATCATCGACCACTACAGTCGGCATGGTCTTCTGCAGTTCGGAGAATCAGCAGGTTCCTGCCGGTGCTGTCCAGGTCACCAAAAGATATATAGTGAGGTGGTATACTAGCTGATGGCCATGTTGCCCAACGTCCCAGCCGCCAAGATCCCTAAGGAGGTCGCCCAGCTCCTTTCTTCTGGCCTAATAAGGAGCGTAGAATATGCAGGCGATCATATATTAATAACTGTAAACACCAGGGAGTTCTTCAACCGCGTCTTAGAAGGTAGCGGGATTGAGTTCATTGAGGCAAATCAGGAGAAAATAGTCCTCAGGGTTCCCGTTGCGTTTTTAAATGAATAAATGTTTGTTCTCGACAGAATAGCGCATTTTTTAATTACCCGCGCACAGTCGGTAGTCTCGTACCTCAAAAAGTTCACCAAACCCCAATACATAATTTCGTTCGTAATAATATATCCCTACATCTACACAAACATAACTAACGTCATATCTGCCGCCCAGCAGGCTTTAGTTAATCTTTCCGATCAATTTTTCAACTGGATAGAGGCGACGTTCTGGGGCATATATAACTATATAAAGGACAAGCTCGACAACATATGGTTCGGCCAGCAAATCGCGTACATAGTGGCCGGCCTCGCTATGGCGTTGCCGTTCATAGCTTATATCATATTTAGATATGCATTTACTCCTCTGGCCACCACGCTTCTCAATGTATCTTTAAACATATTGGGCATCGTATTTTATGTATTCTGCAAAGTAGTTATACCGGCCCTTAAATATGCATATGGAGCGTATCTATTTGCCAAGTTCATGCCTTCTTCTCTTAAGTATGCCGGTAAAGCGCTCGACCGCTTCGCCCAGGGCAAGGCTTTAGGAGCATTGGGCGCGCTGGCCGCCATGCTTGGCCCATTCGTTGCGTTCTTCGCCGGGCCTGCCATAATATCCGCCGTGACCGACCAGCCGTGCTCCCTAGCTAACGCCCCCCTGACTATAGCTCAGACGTACCAGGTGCCTTATGCGCCGGTTGTGGTTTCGCAGTATACGCTGTCTCCCACTATGTCGTGGATACTTGCGACCACGTATGGCAGTTACTACACATCTTTCCTGCCCTACAGCATATTCTACATCTACACCTCATTGACTCAGAACGTACAGCAACTGATATCGTACTCATACATAACCACATCTGTGGTTCCCTCGATTTCATACCCTGTAGTTTACGGCTACTACGGCGGCTACTACTGGTACGGCTACACGATAGGCGGAACCACATACTGGTACGGCTCGCTTGCTCAGTCGATCAGCGACATATATCCATACATATCATATCTGATAATCCTGGGATACCTTCCATACAGCGTATCTTACATATCCGCGTACGCATTCACCGTTTCGCCTTATGCATATCCACCTCCGTCATACAGCTTCATATATACCGAGGTGCCCATATTCCAGATATTCCTATTCGATCAAACCCTGATAACTGGCCCAATACAATCGTACGTCTATCTCTACGACTTATCATACATAGGCGGCCTCACTCCTAACATATCTATCTACGACTTATCATACATAGGTGGATTGTACCCGAATGTTGTATTGTATGACTTATCATATATATCAGCAATACCATATAACATGCCAATGGTATACATTACTGATATAAGCTATATAGGGCCTTATCCATAAGAACATGAAAATATAAATTAAGCCAAACAAATCAACGCTTATTGTATTTATAAAAATTGCTAAATAAATTTAGCTGGCTCCAATCAGGCTTATGACTTCGTATACTGAATATTTACACCAATAGCTATCCGCTGGGGTTTGAGAAATTTGTATTCTATAGTTCGAATTATCAAAACGGGCAACAGCACAAATAGATCCACTAAATCCGATATTGCAGGTTGATGGATCGAATATGAATATTACATTCACAGTATTATTTGCACTATTATAGTATGCTTGATATAAATATAGTCTCAAACCACCACATGCACACCCGCCTACTGTACACTGATTAACAAATGCGAAAACTGGATAGCTATATAGATTTAATGTAGATATAAGCCAATTAGATACAGTTATTTTCATGGCTGTATATTAATTATTAATGCTATTAGAGTTGATGGATAATCCAGCTGTATTGTCAATGGCTGTGAATATTGGCCATTAAAATAGCTGAACATCTGAACTGAGACTACGGGATAAGGAAATGTGGCTACGGTAGTTATGTAGCTGGGAAACGTTGAATCAAATGCGGATGAAAACGTTTTTGTATTGATGAGATTACCGTATGGATCGAAGCCAACAGCATAGCTCAGAGGCTGAACCCATGCCTTCATGAATGCAATCGATATATATCCAAACACCGACATGGCTGATATTCAGAAAGCTCAGATAAATACTTTTCCGTCCTGGCTATAGGTAGCCAGCCAGCGTTTTGACCACGTGACCGCCGAACCGCGATTCTAACACGCCATAGTCTATCTGATTGGTAGACATCAATGCACGCTTTATAATATCGATAAATTCATCTATGCTACCCCAGCGGTGTTCTATAAGCGCACTACCTATACCGATTATATCGTTAGTCAATATGCACATCTTAGATCTTCCAGCTGGTACAAAATAAACGCCGTCGATGCCGTCCAAGGTCTCTGACATTACAGGAGCATTCCACGAAACTACCTTATCTCCTACATATAAAGCCATTACGGGGTTTAACCCAAACCCCTCAAATTTGGATAAATTAGTATATACCTTACCTAAGGCGAGCAACTTATATACATTTGATATATCAGGCGTACTGTACTTTATAGCATATGGAATGTCCCGATTGCTGAACGCTATCGAGTGAAACTTTGTATTTATCGTTTGCCAGAAGTGCCATCCCTTTCGTTCGCAGTCCTGGTCGGTTTGGGGGTACAGCTGATAATATCCGTTGAGATAGACCAGATCGTACGGCCGTTGCTGTCTTCTGAGCATCGACACCAGCTCAGAACTTACGGGCGGAATTGGGTGGTACATATAGTCCGCAACT
>Ga0081534_100381_pt1 | contig 14767 bp, 12 predicted proteins | sample MonGeyMetagenome_FD_71019 | JGI IMG/M metagenome (GOLD analysis project Ga0081534, IMG submission 71019) | Hypoxic/sulfidic aquatic microbial communities from Monarch Geyser, Yellowstone National Park, USA - MG (SPAdes) v1 (version 2) | ecosystem: Environmental > Aquatic > Thermal springs > Hot...
TCATAGTCTTTTATAATCCTTCATATATAAAACAAATACTAAAAATCTTACAAACAAGCATTAACAATATTCCAACAACCATACAGTCAATAATAACATCCACACAATCCACAATAAATTCAACATGGGTCTTTCAATTCTTTAGCATTGTAAATCAGTATAGACAATCAATTGGTGCTCCACCATTACAATATTGTCCTTGGTTAGATAACTTTGCCCATATTAGATTCGAAACAATGATCCAGAACCCAGCAATAAGTCACTATGGCTTTGATCAAGACTTCAGCGAATACCTAAGCCAATATCAAAGCTTTCTTATTCCCGGTGAAGAAGTTCTATATCCAAGCGGCTATACACCGAGTGAGTATGTACAGTATATGCAATCAAACGCACCAATCCATTGGGAGGGATTAATAGATGTTACTTACACATATTATGGATTTTATATTGGTTATGGGCCAAGTTACGCGACTAGTGATTCATGCCCAGTAACCGAGATACCTGGTCCAAACATAAATGTACCACAGTACTATCAGTCATATGGATGTTCAGCGGAACTTGAAAATAGTACATGGTTGGTAATCGAACTAAGCAATTGGTGTAATGGACCCACAACAATTACAGTTTCAACGATTAATGAAGGTCTTTCCCCTCAGTATTATATATACTTACCAATACAATATAACTTACAAACAAACAGTGAATATGCAGAATTAGTTGTAAATATTACTTCAACAAGCCCTGTTGAATTATTCTTATTTACACCAGATCAATTTAATTACTTCGAAAGTCTATATCAACAAGAAGCATGGTCATTTACAGGCCCTGCATATTACTATGGAGGAGAATCTACAACATTTAACGTTGAGATTATGTTAAATACAGCCCAACTAGCTAATAGTGGTTATTATTTAGTCATTAGTAATGTATTGCCAAATGCTCAGTATACATATGTTAATGGTAATGTAACAATAGTATATATACCAACAACACCTAACATGCTGGCTATTACAGGGTCATAGATTCGGTGTTATATATCCAGCTATCAGGTATAAACATGGCAGTTAAGATATACAGACAATTAATAGCATATAACTTCAATGATAATACTTAAAAATCTTATTTAGTACTATTTTGTATGAAATCGGTTAAGACATATTTGATTGGTTTGATTATTTTGGCTGTAGCAGTTTCAATATTCGCAGTATTATGGCTCACAACCTATACAAACTACACAAGCCTTGAAATTAATTATGCTAACTTACAAAGTCAATATCAAACATTACAAAGTCAATACAATACACTTGAGTCTAACTATACAAATCTGGAGACAAACTACAGTAGCCTACAAAACCAATATCAAACATTACAAAGTCAGTACTCAGATCTTCAATCTAACTACACAACCTTGCAGAATCGATATGAAGTACTTCAACCCCAATACATCTCATTACAAGATCAGTATCAACAGCTAAAAAGTCAATACAGTAATTTAAATAATACTTATTGGAATATACTCACATTTTTGGGCCATTGGAGTGGTAGTGATACATTACCTGCAGGCTACTTTGCACATCTGTGGGTTGTTGTACCAAATGGCTTCTCGGGAACAATATATATAACAATATCTGCATCAAGCCCCGTCGAAGTTTATGTACTTGACTTATATAACCTACTACAAGCTGTTGAGGGATATTCCTACACATACTACCTCTATGATCAGGGTACATATATAAACGACCAAGTCTCTGTTGGTCCTGGATTATACGTAATCACTGTTGTTAATCCAAGCAGCACAACAATATCATTCTCATACTCGATAATGACAACATATACACAAACATCATGATTGGAGTTGATTTCTAGTATGCATTTAGTTTTTTAATGAGTCATTTAGCTTAATAATTGGCTAATGAATCTTTATAGTGTATTTAGTCCACGCTCTTAAATTTTTTATTAATGTATTAATACTCCCATAAAAGCACATTGATTATGGACTCTATTGTTTGTGAATCATACTTATCCATACAATGCTTTATTATTTTATGAGTTCAAATCCCAGTAACGGCATAAATTTATATTTTAAAACAATAAAATATTAGAATGATAATAAACTTTGGCATACAAGAATATCTATTTCTTTTTATAGTATCAGAAATAATAGTAGGATTAGTGTTGCCTTTTATTATAATAAAGGAAGAAAAAGAAAAGATAATAGAATTAAAATTATATTCATTAGTAGGTTTTATATTGTATGTACTTGTTGGGATGACATTTATAGTAATATTAGCATCAATAGATTATTATTATAATTTCTCACTATTTAATTATAATCTAGGCTATCTTATTGGATTTTCATTATTTATAATTGGATTAATATTACAAGGTGTTGCTGAAGCAACCCTTGGAAAATATTATTTACCATCTATTGGAACTGTTGAAGGTCAAAAGATAATTAAAAATGGTATATATAAATATATAAGACATCCTGGATATTTAGGAGAAATATTAATATTTTTTGGACTTGGATTTGTAACATATAGTTTATTAGGAATATTGGGAGCTTTTATTGTAACATTAATGGTATATGCGGGAGAAGTAATTCCAGAAGAGAAATATATGTTAGAAAAATTTGGAAAGGAATATGAAGAATATATGAAAGAAACTTTTAGATTTATTCCCTATATATTTTAATTTTTTCATATATTTTATTGGGACCGTAGTCCAGCTTGGAAGGATGTCGGTTTGGGGTACCGGTGGACCCGGGTTCAAGTCCCGGCGGTCCCATTAGTATAAAATAAACATTATTACTCCAATTATTCCCCCAATCAATAATCCAATATTTAAATAATTGTATTGAATTGTTTTATTAAATTGTATAACAATATTTAAAGGTTGATTTACAATGAAATTATATCCATTTTCATAATAAATTGTATTATAGAAGAATCCTGGATAAATATATTTTGATGGTAAAATATTTATTAAAGTCCCACTATTCAAAAAGATAGAATTATTTCCATAGAGACTTATAGAATTATTTATAGAAATGTTTACTAAAAAAGGAGTATAAAATGTAACTAAATATTGATATATACAATAATTAGATAGATCAACATTTGTTGGAGAAGATATATTTATTGTTATATTGTTTTGACTGCAATATAATCTTTCCTGATTATTTATATAATTAATTGGATTTATTAATATGGTTACATTATTATTTGCATCTATATAAAAACTATTATTTCCGGAATATGTATTATTATTTATTGTATAATTAAATGGGAACGATATATTTAATTGATATTGCAAATAACAATAATCAGATATATCAACAATTTCCGGAGTATTTATATTTAATGTTATATTATTTGGACAATAATATTGATAATTTCCGTAATTATATGTTTGATTTAAGTAAATATTCAATAAATTATTTGCATAAAGAGAATATATATTATTATAATAAGTCTCATTTAGATAATTTCCAGAAATTGAGAAATTTATTCCAATATTATCATCTATAATAACCAAATAATATTCGGTATAGTTTGCAGATATATTATAATTGTTATTTACTAATAAACTTATATTTACATACTGTTGAGAATAACTAATATTATAATTTTCTCCATTTATTGTTAAATTATTTAATAAATATAATGTATCATTTTGATAAATATATATCGGAATACTTATATTAAAAATTGTCCCAAATAGATATTGATAATTTATATATGAATTATTATAAGAATAATAAACTGATATGTTATAAATTAAAATACTTGTACTTCCCAGATATTCTGGATAAAAAGGACCTGCAGATAAATTTGCAAATCCCTGAGATATTATATTTTCATTAATATTTGAGGAATATTCTGCTGTATTAATACCATAATTAAATATTGAAGGATCTGGAGTAAGATATTGATTATTATATAAATAATATAAACCTAAATAACCACCAATATTGTTTATATCTATACAGGTTCCAAATCCTGGTCCGCCAATAACTAATTCTAAATCTTCTACATTGTTAGAACCTGTAAATGACGGAGAAACAATTATAATACCATTTGATGGAATTAATAATGTAACATTATCATACCAATATATATTTTGTCCATCTAAACTATACCCAAATTGTATTTCTGGATAAGAATTATTTTGGGTAATATTAATTATTAAATATGCATTTAATGGATATTGTAAAGAAGAATAGTTTGTTTCATATACATAAAAATATTCATTATTATAATTACTTATTATTCCATTACCTCTAATTAAATTACCTAATAAATAAGAATTTAAAGAAGTAAAATTCCATATATTATCAGTAAAATCAAAATATTCACCAGTATTATTTATTAATAAAACATTTTGTAGCCAATAATATTGACCATTACTTAATTCTAAAATAGCATTTAATTGTATAGAACCAGCATCTTCTCCTATAAAATTGTTAGAACATAAAGGATCGACATATGAACTAAAACTATTTAAATAAACTTCTCCAATAACTTCATTTGTTGTAATATTATATCCATAAATATTTCCATTGTTAATATATATACCATAATCAGAAATTCCTATTGGAGAATAAATATTATTTTCGTTTTGATTTGTTAAACTATATATAAAAAAATAATATGCATTTTGTGTATTATTATTGTAAATTACTATATAATAATTTCCTGAAGATAAGTATATACTTTGATTTATATAATTTGTATATGCCTCATAAATTGATGTAAAATTACTGCCATTTTGAAAATTTTGATAATTTTGTTGATTCATTATATAAAAAGATAAAGGGATTGATGAATTAAAATATATGTTTAAATATTGATTTGATGAATTTATTGGATAATAAAAATAATATGAAGGATATAAAATGTAAAAATTACCATAAGATCCTTGTTCCAAACTATATAGATTTAATTGATTTACATTTATTGAATTTATTGGAATATTAAATAATGTTGATGAATAATTTTGTGAATATATATTAAAAAGATTAAATATTAGAATTAATAAGGCAAATAATTTTAATTTATTCATAAGAATCTATTATTTTTCATTTTTTATAAGATTTTATTTAAATATTTGATTATGAGAATATTTATTTTTTATTCAAATACCATAAGAACTGACGGAAATTTTAAAAATATATATTATTCTGGAAGATTAGATATAGCAATTAATTCAATTATACATGCTTTTTTTGTATCAAATGGATTAAGAAAAAATATTAGATTTGATTTATATTTAAATGGAAAACCTGTTCCTCCAAGATTAATAAGGATAGAATCTGATATAAATACTCCATGGTCAAAAAAAGATATATCTACATTATTATCAATATCATTGAAAAAATATAATAAAAAGAATATTAAGAATCCCTTTCCAGGTATATACGTTGATAAAATCGATTTTTTTGATTTATTAAGAGAATATAAAAATAATGGAAAGAATATATATTTATTGGATAAAGATGGAGAATTTATTGAAAATATAAAAATTGAAAATCCAGTATTTATTGTTGGAGATTTTTTAGGAATACCAAAAGATATAAAGAAAAAAATAGAAAATGATGTAATAAAAATTTCTTTAGGAGATATTAATTATTTTTCATCACAGGTTATTGTAATATTAAACTATTATTTGGATAAAATGAATTTTGAAAAGGATATATATGATACTTCATATAAATTTGTTTATAGAGAATGATACTTGGTTTAGATCTATCTGCAAAAGAAAATAATAAAACCGGATATTTTTACTTTAATAAAAAACCGATATTTGGAATATTAAATAAAAATGAAGAAATATTAAATTTAATAGAAAATGAAAAATTCAAATATATATTTATTGATGCACCTTTAAGTTATGAATATCCATATAGGATAGAAGAAAAATTATTATATAAATATGGATTTAGACCATTACCATTATCTTTAAAATCAATGAAATTATTATACGAAAGGGCTAATTTATTAAAAAATAAAATAATAGAAATTAATAAAGATATAGAAGTATATGAAACATTTCCAAGAGCAGTAGAAAAAATATTAAAGTTAAAATATCAATATTTTTCAAAAGTATTTAAATATAAGGACATTTATGATGCATATTTATCATATTTAGCTGGTTTATTTTTTAAATTAGACAGATATGAGAAATTTGGAAATTTAATATTACCAAAGATATAATATATATAGGACCCGTAGTTCAGCATGGATAGAATTCTCGGTTGCGGTCCGAGAGGTCCGGGGTTCGAATCCCCGCGGGTCCATATATAAATTTTATGTTACTAGAAGATAGTAATAAATAAAAATCTTTTTATTATATTAAAAATATAATGACATGCCTTACAAATATACTTCTTGGATATAGAGAAAAGGAAGAAAAAAATCTTGATAGTATACTTAATAATCATAGTTCTGGAAATTATGTAAATTATGAAAATATAAATCCTAATTATTCTCAAACATCACATTATTATGCTATAATTGTTCTAGGAGGAGGTTTAGATCATACTCCATATAGAGTTAAAGAAGGAATAAAAGCATTTAAACAAGGAATTGCAGAGTATTTAATTGTAACTGCTGGTACAGATGATGCACCTATTGCTAAAGAAATAATAAAGAATGCTGGTATAGATAAATATATAGTTGATGATAGATCAAAAACCACATTATATAATGCCCTCTATGCTAAAGAAATACTTCGCAATTTACATGCACCAAAAGATACACTAGTAGCAATATTAACCGAAGAACCTCATTGTGATAGAGCTATAGATACATTTAACTTAGTCTTTAGGGGAAAATATGGAATAGATGCAATTTGTATTGAGCCTCTTCCAGACCCATATATGTGGGGTAAAGAAGAATATGTAAAACGTATAAGAAAGTATATTCATCCTTTATATCCTTTATTAATTAACTTTTTAACATATTCAGAAAAATATTTAAGTTATTTACCAGGAATGAATGAAGAAAAAGCAGAGAAAATGGTAGATGAATTCGTAAGATCCACATCAGATGTTATCAGCTATTTATTTAATACAACCTTAAAATATGCTAATAAAGTAAGAGAATATATTAATAAGGTAATTGGAAGTTATAGGTCATATGTATATACATCTTCCAGTAGCTAATAAGTATAATTAAAGGAGATAATATAGATCTATTATAAATAAGAAATTAAAAATATAGAATTAAAGGAAAATGGATATTAAATATATACAAATTTTCTCAGAAAATCAATTATAACTTTTATATTCTTCAAAAAATATTTAAAAAATATCAAAAATAAGAAATCAAAAATTAAAGATTATATACAAATAACTATAATTTTTACATTTATTTCTTAAATAATACAAAAGACTCTTTCTGAAAAAATCCTTTCAGTAAGTATTACTTTTAAAGAGAATCCTTATATATAAATTTTATGTTACTAAAGAATAGTAATAAAAATGTTTTTAGGATATTATAATAAAATGGAAAAAGAATATATCTTGCCTCTTAATACAGGGGTTTATGAAATAAGAAGAAAAGGCAATATATATAATATACTAGCATGTAAAATTTATCCTAGAAAATTTGAATTTTATACCTTTCAAACAAGTAAAGAAATACCACCAATATTAAAAATATATGAAGATACAGAAAAAGAAAATAATAAAGATTTTTATCCTAAGGCACTTATAACACCTACACCTAAAAATGAATCAAACAAACGACCCATCCTTTTTGATGGTAACTATGCTTTACTTATAGGATTTGGAGGAAGCATACCACATTATGCGCATTTATATAAATTAATTATTACAAATTATATGGAAATCTATTATGAAGAAAAAGGTATACCACGAAAAATGCATGTTAAAGGTATTAGTGGAATAGATGCTCTAAATGGAAATAAAAAACTAAGATCTTATACTATATATTTAGGAAATGTTAAATCCTTAGACAGTATAATTAATTTTAGGAAATATAATAACATGAATTACCAAAGTAATGAAGAAAATGAAATGAAAAAAACTGGTTGGTACATTATTATTGAAGATGGAGACACATATGAACAATCTATACTTAATCCTAAAGAGATTATAATACTTGAAAGATATGAATAAAAAATATAATTTTAAATGCGGCGGAGGGGATTTGAACCCCTGACGGATCTTATCCAATCGGACCTAAACCGACCCCCTTTGACCTCTCGGGCACCGCCGCTTATAAAAATTAATTTAATTTCTTTATATAAAATTTATCAACTTTCTTTTCTCCTTCTTTTAAATTAATTATTCCATCCTTACACTTTAAATTTATATCATTTATTAAATCTTTATACTTCAAAACATATTTTATTATATCAGAAATATATAAATTTGTCTCTAAATATAATTTTCCATCCTTTATATTATTTTTAATATATTCTTCTAATATTAAATTTAATTTTTTATTATATTCATCCCTTTCCTTATTTATTTTCTCAATATAATTATTTAAATTATTTATATCAACATTATATTTATTTCTTATATCTAAAATTTTTTCTTCATAATCTTCAAATTCTTCTATAACCCTATCACCAGCAACAAATCTAAACCTTATCAATCCATCTGCAATTTTTTCTACACTTTTTATTTTTACCAATCCAATTTCTAATGTATTATCTAAATGAGTCCCGGAACATGCTTCAACATCTGTATTTTCTATTTCAACAATTCTTAATTTTGTTTCTGGTATAAATCCTCCCTGATATATTATAAACCCATATTTTTCTTCAGCTTCATTTCTTAATAAATAAAATTTATTTATTTTTCTTCCTTCCAATATTATTTTATTTAATTCTCTTTCAATTAATTTTATTTCATCATACGAAGGTATTTTATAATGTGTAACATCTAATTTTCCTTCATATTCATTTTTTTCAGCACCTGCCTGCCATATATGATTTCCATATATTTTTCTTAATACAGATGTTAATAAATGAGTTGCAGTATGATGCCTTGATATTCTATATCTTCTATCTTTATCAATAATTTGTAAAATATTTGAATTTTTATCCCAATTAATTTTTCTATCTATTTTATGTAATATTATTTTTTCATATTCAATTACATCAATAACCTTTGCAAAATAATTTTCAAATCCCTCAATTTTATTACCATTTAAATAATCTTTTAATATTTCTTTTACATAATATGGAAAATCATAATTATTTAAAATCTCTTTTGAATAATTTTTTATTTCATCTAAATTAAATATATATCCAGTATCATTTACTTGTCCACCTTTTGTTGGATAAAATACTGTTCTATCAAATATTAAATATTCATCTTCTATCCCTATTAATTTTCCAATATCATAATATTTTTTCCATGATTCATAAAAAGATTTATGTGTTTCAGGATAATTTAATTTTAAATTTAATTTTTCTTCTTTTTTTATTTTTCTAGATTTTTCTTTATGTTCTTCAATTAATTTATTTAATTCTTCTCTATTTATCTTTATATTTGGATTTATATCTTCTATAATTTCTAAAGAAATTCCATATGATGTATATAATTCAAATATTTTCTTTGTATCAATATTTTTTAAATTATTTAAAATTTTTTGAGCATTTTTCTTTACTTCCAAATATTTTTCATATTCATATTTTAATATATCAACAATTTCATCTATATTTTCTTTTAATTTTTCTTCATACCAATCCTCAGAAATCTTTATCAATAATTTTCTTAAGAAATCTTCTATATCATTTACTTCAAAATATTTATCAATAAAATAAAACATCCTTCTTGCAATTAATCTTAAATTATAATTTCCACCTATATTCGAAGGTAATGCTCCATCAGATATTGCAATATATAATGATCTAATATGATCTGAAATTGAATATATTGCCCTCATTATTTCAATATTATTCTTTGGATCTATTCCCTTTTCCTTTAAAAATTCCTCAAAAGATTTTATATCATTATTTTCAAAATCAAATAATGAAGAATACATTGAAATTTTTGATAATAAATCTATATCAATTTCATATTTTATATTATCCAATAAAAATTTTATTGTATTTGGAAATACGATATCATATGATGTACTTGTACCATTTGTAATCCATGCAACCCTTTCCTGCCCCATCCCCATATCTAAAACTTTCAATTTATCCAATTCTATCCATTCATTATTAATAATTTTATATTGCATATATACCTGGTTTGCAACCTCTAAACCTCTTATAAAGAATTCAATTGATGTACCGCCATTTCCCCCGCCCTCCCATTTATCTTCGTGAAATATAAATTCATTCATTGGAAAATTATTATCCTCAAACCAATAATATAAGTCTAAAAAATATTGATTTATATCATATTCTTCTGGTTTTACAAATGCATGTTGTCCAATCATTACAAAACCTGTATAATGCCTCCCAGTTAATCCAACATTTCTTACATCATTAAACCTTAAACAAAATTGTGGAACAGTTAATTTTTTTGATGGTGGTTCTGTATATCCTTCTACAACCCATGGTTGAAAATCTGCAATTGATGCAATTACAAAATCTATATCATCCCTCCATCTCGCTACAACAGGATATCTATTTATTATTGCATATCCTCTCTTATTTAAATATTTTGAAAAGCTCTCCCATACTTCTCTATATTTTAATTTTTTTCCAATGGGGTTATTTATAAAACCATAATTTTCATGCTCTCCACATATTTCCCTATTTTTATCAAAAGTCCAAAAATATCTACCACAAATTTTACATTTTTTTCTAAACAGACCTAAACTTTCTAAAGATCTTTTTGGATATAATTTTTCATAATTAGATTGCACCCTTTTTCTTTAATAATTCATATTTCTGCATTACTAATATTTCATCCATTGAAAGTTCAGAACCATTCATAATTTTTTGTTGTATCTTTGAATATTCTTCAATTATCTTATTCTTTTCTTCTTCAGATATTTCAACTGATTGTTTTTGTAATCTCTGACTTATATATCTTTGTAAATCTTCATATAATTTATCTTCAAGCTCTCTTATTCTATCCTTTATTTGTTTTATTTGTTCCTTAAGTTTATTATATTCATCCATTATTTGTGTTAATCTTTCTTTTATCTGCTTTATTTGTTCTTTTACAACCTTTCTTTCATCAATATTTTTTCTAATATTTTGACCTATTATTGATAATTTAGATCTAAAAGCATTATATTCTTCCTTTAATTTATCAAATTCTTGTAAAACAGAAGATATTTCTTCATATTTACCTAAAAGTTTTCTTAAATATTTTATCCTATTCCATATTTTCTTTTCTTGAGAATATGATAAAACTTCAGTCTGTAAAACATATTCCAATGTTTCCAATTCCTTTTTATATTTATTTATATCTTTTGCAATATCTTTATTCTTAAATATATCTTTTCTTGTTTGCTTTATTTCATCCAGCTTTTTCTTTAATTCTTCCAACTTCTCCAATGTTTTTTGTCTCTCATTCATTAAGTTATCCAATATTTTACTATATTCCTCTTTCTTACTTCTTAATTCCTTTAATTTTTCCAACAATTCTTTTCTTTCTTTATATAAAACCCTCTTTCTAGAGTATAAATTTTCCTTTTCTTCTCCTAACTTAATTAATTCTTTTTTTATTTGGATAATGCCCCTATAAAGCTTATCTGAATCAGTCACCTTAAAATTAAATTATATATAAAAATTTATAAATTTTAGAAACCGAATAACGATGACAAACCTTCTAATGCTTGCTCTTCCTTCTTTTCTTCTACCTTCTTCTCTTGCTTTTCTTCCTTCTTTTGCTCTGTCTGTTGTGGAGCAACTTGTGCCGGAGCGATAGATAATGATTCTTCCTTTATTTTATCCAAATCAACTCCCTGTAAACTTGCTAATACAGCATTTACCATTGCATCGTTTGGTTCTATTCCTACTGATGTCAATACCTTTTTTATATTATCTGCATTTATTTCCTTTTTAGCTTCATGTAGTAACCATACTGCATATATATATTCAAGACCCATTTATTATTGTTAAAAAAAATATATTTAAAAATGATAGCCCTCCCTATTTTATATCCTCAAATCTTTGAATTAGTTTATCTAATATGGGTTTTACTGTGGTTGTTAATAGATCTTCATAGGATACCCTATGTGGTTCAAATGGGCCATGTCTTCTAATATAATCTGCAATCTCCAATGCTTTATTTCTTGTATAATCAAATGCTGGATCATCAAACATATCTTCTGGTCCATATAATTTATCTTTCTTTACCTGGAATCCCAATGCAATTACCCTTGGAGGTCCATCAAACCTTGTAGCTCTCGCATTCTTTAAACTTACAGGTAATAAAGGACCCCAATATGATCCTCTCATCCATCCATTTACCATATATGGAAATGAAAAAGCTTCTAATATTTCTCCCACTGCAGGAAATCCTTTTTGTGCTCTTACAATCATTACTGGATCATCCTTTCCAGAATATTTGCCAGCCACTTCATATAATCTTTCTGTAGAAGAAACAGCAACAGGTTCATCTTTTGGATATTTATCTGATCTAGGATATACCCTCTTTATAGCAAACCTTTCAGATGTTCCAATTAATAATAATAGATCATAAATTTCTTCTGGAGAATTTAGATATATTTTTTTATGATTATATAAATCCCATACTTCAAATCTAAATCCAGGTCTCATATCTGGATCAATTACCAAACCTGGTGTATTAAATGGGTTTGCAAACATTTGAAATAAAGGATAATTAAATGCTCCAGATTCTGCTTTGTCCGCAGCAAATACAATTATTGATTCTGGATGTCTTAATGTAAATTCTATTTCTGCAACTCCAGGTCCCATTCCAATTAATGAACCTGTAAATTCATTTTTTAACAAATCACCTCCTGCACCGTATAAATTCATTTCTTTTGCAATTTCAGAATTTTTCTTAAATATTTCAAATGCAATTTGGTGTATTTCCCTATTATTTTCCCCTTTATTATGTAATAATATTAAATTCAAATCATCTCCTACATGTGATACAAAATAATCGAATATTTTTTCTCCCTTATATTTATCTAATATATCTGAAGCCGTTTCTTCAAATATTTCTGGAATATTTGAATTTCCGACTAAACTTCCTATATCCGCTTTTAAAACACTTATTGTTATTTTTTCTGATGATGTCATATAATAATTTTTAATTTCATTTTTTATAGTATTATTATACTACCTTAGAGTATAAAATTTTTAATGGTTAAATACCTTTCCTAAAAATATTTAATAATGGCAAAGAGTTCACCACCTTACATAAAATATATGATACATGCGTCAGTATATATTGATGGAGTAGTTGAGAAACCAGATGTAATAGGAGCAATATTTGGACAAACAGAGGGATTATTAGGATCTGAAATGGATCTAAGAGAATTACAGAGATCTGGAAAAGTTGGAAGAATAGATGTAGATCTTAAGGTAGAAAATGATAAAACAATTGGAGAAATTAGGATACCAACAAGTTTGAATAGATTTGAGACTTCATTAATAGCTGCAACATTGGAAACTGTAACAAGAATTGGACCAACACATGCAACAATAAAGGTACAAAAGATAGAGGATATAAGAAAAACAAAGGTACAACAAATATTAGAGAGAGCTAGAGAATTATTGACAAAATTAATAAATGAAGAATTACCAGATCCAAAAGAATTACTATTATATTTAGAATATTCATATAATATGAAATCATTAATTGAATATGGACCAGAAAAATTGCCTGCAGGGCCGGATGTAGATAAATCTGAAGAAATAATATTAGTAGAGGGAAGGGCAGATGTTCTAAATTTATTAAGATATGGAATTACAAATGTAATAGCATTAAATGGATTAAATGTACCAAAAACAGTTATTGATTTATCAAAGAAAAAAATAATAACAACATTCTTTGATGGTGATAGGGGTGGAGATTTATTAGTAAAAGAATGTATGTTAAGTGGTGTTGATATTGATTTTGTAGCAAAACCAGAACCTGGAAGAGAGGTTGAAGAATTATCTGGAAAAGAAATATTAAAAGCATTAAAGAATAAAATATCATTTGATCAGATTAGAGCATATTATGAAAAATTAGAAGGAAATGTTGAAGATATAAAAAATATTAGAAGCGAAAAGAAAATAAAGGATCCAATATTACAGAAATTAAAATCATATATGAATGATGTATTTAAAACAGATCAAGCTTTATTATTGGATGATAACTTTAATATATTAAATAAAGTACCTGTAGAAAAATTGGGAGAAATAATATTGAAACATAATAATTTGGCATATTTAGTAATGGATGGTATATTAACAAGAGAATTATTGGAATTAATAGAAAAAAGTACAAACATAAAATATGTTGTATGTATAGATAGTATACAAAAAAGTAGTAATAAGGTAAAGATATATACAATAAGCGATCTTGATAAAGTCTAACTTTTTTCTACTTGATAATTTATTATTCCATTAACAGAATTATTTCCTACAGATGAATAATATAATGTTATATATAAAGTTCCACCAAGTTTCTCCCATTGAACAATTGTCAATCTTGTTTGATCATCCAATTCAAAATTATATTGTAATGTAATATGATTTTCCGGTTGTATTATATATATATTCTGTAAAAAATTTCCAGAAGTTATTATTGATGAAGTTTGATATGAATTTTTTAATCCCAAATATGAAAAATATACTTCAACAG
>Ga0081534_100383_pt1 | contig 14758 bp, 20 predicted proteins | sample MonGeyMetagenome_FD_71019 | JGI IMG/M metagenome (GOLD analysis project Ga0081534, IMG submission 71019) | Hypoxic/sulfidic aquatic microbial communities from Monarch Geyser, Yellowstone National Park, USA - MG (SPAdes) v1 (version 2) | ecosystem: Environmental > Aquatic > Thermal springs > Hot...
AAGCCTACTTACGAACTTGTCGAAGGTTATCTCGCCAACCCTTCCCAGGCTCTTACCTGAGTAATGACCCCAAGCCTTCTCATCCGTGAGCAACTTAGCCAATGCCTCAACAGCCTCGTCAACACCTTCGTAACCAAGCCCAACCTCACCATTCATGGCTAGGTCACTCCAGGCACCACCACTCCTATGAACAACGACGGGCAAACCCCTGGCCATCGCCTCAGCAACCACTACGCCCCAATGCTCATTAATTGTTGCGTGCAAGAACGCCCTGGCTTGATCCATTAGGGCAACCTTGACATCACCTGGAGCGTTTGGGTATAACTCAACGTTTAACCTATTCTCCATAGCCATCCTCCTAATCCTCTCGTAATAATCCTGCGACGTCTTTGTCCCAGTCCCACCAACAATGACAAGCTTAACCCCAGGCACTTCTTTAGTTAGTCTAGGCATCAACTCACCAACAACCCAGTGGTAACGCTTCTCCCAACTGAACCTACCAATCATTATAACGGCTAATTGCCTCTCATCAAAGGGTCTTGGATTCCTCACAATAGAGACATTCGGTGGTATTGGTGGATTAAGGACAATAGGCTCCTCACCATACACATCCCTAACCACATTAGCCGTCCACCTGGAATTAGCCATAACAACCTCATTAACCTCGAAGGGATTGCCTCGATTAAATAATTCGCCTAACCACAATGAACCCTTTAAATATAGATTCCATGGAAATTTACCGTAACGCTCAGTTATATACGGATCTTTCTTCCAGCTATATGTCGTTGTTATATGTATTACTTCGAATGGGTAATGTATGTACTCAGTTGTTTTGAAGCCGTACTTCCTCTTTAGGTTTATGATGGGTTTTGCGGTATAGAAGTCCACATAAACTATGTCGGGCTTTAATCGAGGTATAACCCATGTAGCTGGTAACCAGGAGATGGTGCGTAAATAAATACCAAATGCCCTTAATTTAAATGGCATACTGTGAGTTGGTATGTCAGTAATATCTATGCCAAACCAATCCTTATAACACGGCACGCAGAACCTAGTTGTTGCCGTTATCTCAGTATGAAAACCCAGGTCCTTAAACGCCCTGGCAAACGCCGCAGCAACTATCTCACCACCACCTGGTCTGTCCCAGTAGTGATGTGTAACTAACGCCTTCATAATACATCACCAATGTATCATTGCTGATATGAGATAGCGTGTTTTTATGAATTTCGGTAAGCCGCTAATATATATGTTCTTGAACAGTAGGTAATGGGCATAGGCCCTAATGTGCCTGTTACATGCATCACTACCGCCACTAGCAAGTGCGTTATATGCTACTGGGAACCACGGTGTTAGTCTCTGCCCAATCATTAATGCGTATAGCCCTAGAATCGTCTCGTCAGCGATACATTGCCTAATTTGCCGAGGCACGTTACCTAAACCATCCATTAGGGCGTCAATGACTGGTTTATTGGGCGTGTGGTTTACGATAATGGCTTGCTTGGGGCCGAAGAACACGGGGCTGTGCCCACGCTTATTGTAAACAATCCTCGTTGCATTAACCGCATACTCATCATCGCCTATCTTAATCGTCATTGTCGTATCCCTGGGGCCTGGTCTCTCATTAGCATCAGCAATACCAATTAATTGCGCATCATTACCACTCATTGCTTTAACAATCTCGAGAAAATGCGGGAACTTACTGTCTAGAATTACGTCGGAGTCCACGATAACGTCACCCCTCTCGGCAATTGATAACGCCATCAATAAGGTCTCACTCCTATTACCGACATTCACCGGCCTTACCCTAACGCTGGCTGCTCCCTTAATTGCTTCGTAAACCACATCCTCAAGGCCCCTTAGGTTGTTCGTGTTGTCTATGATAACGATAAACTCCTCAGGGTTCAGCAGCCTTACGTTGTCGTATTGGTACTCCTCAATATCTCCAATCCTGGATATCGGTAAGTAAGTAATCAACCTCATAGTGGTTAGTATCGCCTTGGTGGTTCGAACACGGTCTCGTCGTAGTCCATGCTTTCGAACAAGTCACACTCGCTTTCGCCCTCTACGCATACCTCGAGGAACCACCTATTGTTTGCCTTGTGCATCTTGACGTCTATCTTGCTTGGTGGTACGTTGTAATAGTGGGATAGAGCCTCGCGTAAGTCATTCGTTATGTACACCTCCCTATCCACCGCGTCCACGTAGATGTACTTCACCGCACCGTTGGTATCGCGTGCACGCGTGATGAAGTGCGTCCCATCCCTGTTAAGATCCAGCTCCCTAACTATCTCGAGGCCACTCATTGCAGCGCTATTCTTATTGTGGTTTAAAAATTAATTGCGTAAAAAACACGGTTTGTTTTTAATTTTAAATGTATATGGCATGTGGTGCTTAGCCCATGATTTTCCTGTACATCCTTAGCCAGGTATAGAGGGATTCGCCGCCTGCCACGTACTTATCCCTCATTAGCCTATATGCCGTTACGTAGCCCTTGTACACCAGGTATGCGTAGTAGCTATTCAACTTAGCCCTGATTACGTTGAACTTGTCCGACTTAGCCATTAGGAGTGCCATGTGGTATGCGTAGTACTCCCTCGTCTTCACATCACCATTCCACCACCTATCCATGAGCGCGTCTAGAAACTCTATGTACTCGTTGATTTTGTTCTTGTACGGATCCTTAACATGCCCCAGCAAAACATCCCTTAACTCATCCTTCCATGTTTTCGTTTCCCCCTGCATACAATTTTCATTTTCCCACTTTCTATTTAAGCCTTTCGGTTCCTTTTCAGCGAAAAAGAAAAATCAGCGGGGACGCTCATCACGTAATCAGCGGTATGCAAACTCATCACGACATGTAGATCAGTCGCAAGTTTTTAAGAATTAATGATGGATCGGGCTTATCGAACTCCTCAATAGTTACTACCTTGTACGTGGGCCACCACGTCAATGCCCAAACCAGGGCATTCATCCTAAACGTGTACATTGCATCCGCTAATGCATTACTTAGCTTCTCAACAATCGACGGCACCAATGCGGTGTTCGCACCTGCCTTTTCCAAATTATACACCTCATGGTTATTCTCAAGCGTTCTTTGTACGAGGACTACATCGCTCATGCTCGTCTCGTTTGTTGGGATTAGCGTGTACATGATCAATATCGCCCGCATATCAGCAATGTTATTATAATTACTATGGATCCTCACTACCCCTGAGCCGTACACAATGCCCAGGTTCGCGAATAAAAAGCACGTATAGCAAACCTTGTACGTGAAGTCCTCACGCTTAGCGGCATAGCAATCTTTATGCAACACTTGCTCAATCACGCTGCAATCATTCAACGGCCCCAGCGGCAGGTACAATGTTGGGTACCCTGCCCTACCATACCCCTCGGCACCTTCTTCTTTGTGATTGTAATTCACGTAAATCCTCACTGAGTCGGAGTAAAACCTGGTTATGGCTTGTGTGAGTTGCCGTATCCACTCCCTGAACGCTGGCCTATTCAGGATCGCCGCGTCTATCTTTTCGAAAAGGCCCTGTAAGGACGCTAGCACTTGCTTAGCCTCGTCCTCCTTAATTGAATTGGGATCGCCAACCTCAATGGCGAACCTATCACCCAACCTCCTTATTTTTACGGAGTCAATATTCACGCCAGCCCACATTAGGTACCTGACAATGCCGTGCATTATCAACGAGTCAGTGATGAGGTGGTGCCCAGGCGTGTACAGGACAATGCCATCCATGGTTAATCACCTTGGTTTACTTTGAGATCAAGGCTCTCCTTGAATATTTGTAGTAGTTTTTCTAAAGCCCTGTCGAAATCCTGCATATGCTCTAGTACAAACTGTATTGCATGCCTATCCGTGTCTTCGTCCCATCCTTCGTATATCCAATCACCGTCCCTATACACTTCCTTGTACACGTCATGTATCTCTGCTTCGTCTGTATCTTGTGAGTAAGATAGTTTTGCCACGAGTTGTTCATCCTTCGAAAGATAAATACTAGAAATAATAGCGAGTTTTGGGGGGTTGAACTTTATCCGTACGTACGCTTTCGTGTTACTTGGTTTGCCGTGGAAAAGCGAGAGTGCCATTAGGTCCGCATAATAATATTCCAGCTCTATCAAAAACGGCTGCATTTTAACTTCATCATAGAACTTCTGTATCTTTTCCTTTTCGCTTGTCTCATTGATTGATGATGGTAATTCAATGTAATAATCACCACAACGTATGTGGTGCCAACCCCTCCACGGGCCCCTGCCCCTTCCCATCCATTCACAATTCTTCAACAACGCATTAGCAATGCGATCCCCAACCACGCCGCCCATTTGTAATTCTTTCTTTATTATTGCGATATTATCCTCTCTCTTTATTGTTCCGTTTTTGTTTTTGTATTCATTTATTATCTCTGAGACCATGGATTCAAAATACTCATTGACTGGCTTGAACCTCTCGAACCAACCCCTCGCCCACTCCCTTAGTCTTAGTTTGAGTTCATGTCTCTGATTTTCCACGCTGCTCATGCCTACCCACCTCTCGGGTTTGTTTTTCATACTCTGTTTCATAAATGATTGATATCGAACGGATCATACCGACCGACATATTCGCCAACCCCATGTCTTTCAGTTTCACGTATGCCTCAGCGAGCTTCTGCAGCCTTTTCTTCGCCATCCATCCCTTCTCCTCACCGATTCGCCCCTCAAGCATTAGCTTGAGCACTTCCTCGAAATCCGCGCCTAATCGATACTTCCTGCGTACGACATTCACTATATACCTGGTCTGCATTTCGAGCGGCAGGAAAAGATCATCATCATACTCACCCACCGTAAAGAGTTCATTTGCTATTTCCAGTACTTCCTTTATGACCCCACGCTTTATTAATTCATCAGTCTTTTCCTTAACAATGTCATACTCTGGTTCGAACCTGAAGGCTTCCATTACTTCCGCCCCCGCGTTTCTCAACTCCTCAACGACTTGCTCCGCCACGTTTTCATCTGCCATCCATAAGTACCGATCTGGATCCCACCAGAGATATTTCTTTAGTAAATCCTTGAAGGGGTATGTATCACCCATCACGTACGTATAATACGACACATGCGTCGTCTTACTAAATGGATCTGCCGATTCCCTCTTTTCGAGAACTACAAAAACCTGCGGTTTGGCTTGGCTCGCCATGTTTCCTCACCCCTCGGGTTCGTTTAGTTCAATACCAAACTCCCTCCTTAAATAATCATTTAACTCCTCAAAGGTTTCAAACCTCTCCATGAAATCACCATCATCAGTTGTATGAATGAGGAGGTACTCATCCGATAGCCCTATTATTATCAATGCGTTGTTCGGCAACCTGTACGACTTAACTTTCATGTAGTACGGGTCGAGGTATGCAAATTCTATCACATGCACGTTATTGCTCCAATTCACGTTTATCCTCTCGATATTTTGCTGTCCCTCACTCATGCCCCATCACCTCATATCCATCTTGTTTTTACAGGCTTCGCTGAGAGTACGTATATACCAAGCTCCCTGGCGTTTTTCGTCTCCTCAATTTCAACACATGTATCACCACCGCAATCTTCCTCTATGTATGGCATGTTCATTCTTATGGATATGTTGAACCTCGCCATGACGGCAGCCACTGTGCCCTGCGCGAATTCATCAATCTTACCTTTATCGTAGCTACGCAGTATTATCCTATCCTCATCAACTTGTTCATCATTACTGACATAAATGTCTATATCGTTTCTAGTCATGTCTATCCACACGACCTTTGCTCTTATAGTAAAGCTCGCATAGAGACCGTAGTACTTCAGCATTATGCCCCTCTTGCTCCTAACCTCAACCACCACGACTGACTCTTTTCTTAATCTATACTTTCTGCCTTCCCTTCCGTTCCATACGTATATGTCTCCACGCTTTAGTTCCATTCCATAGTCCTGTTCGTAGTCCTGCGGGACTTGACCGCCTAGTCCCGCCGAGACGCCCCTGTTTTGAACCTCGGGGGCCGGGGCGTCGCCCCCTTCACGTATTTGATTTACGTAGTCCTGGTTCATAGGTTCCTGCGTACCCTGCATACCATGGGATATACCACAAAGGGATATATAAACCCTTCTCTCCGAGACCCCCGGGGCCCCCGGGGGAACCTATCACCCAACCTCCTTATTTTTACTGAGTCAATATTCACGCCAGCCCACATTAGGTACCTTGTATTCATATTTTCATCAAAAAGTCATTTTTGCTGGGTTTGTTGAATTAACGTGTTTATTTCGGTATCGCTTGGTTCGTGGTCGAAGACCTTGATCAACTTGAACCTGAACTTTACGTAATCAACAATTGCACAATCTGGATCTTGGTCGCACCACACGGTCTTGGTTTCAACACTATACAGTGCATACCTCGGTTTCTCATATGAACAAGTACATTTCTTCACCAGCACGTATTTCGTATTCTCCGCACATACGAACCTACCGTGCACGTCATAACCACCGTCACCGCCAATACACTTTACTATCTCAAATCCACGGTTTGGTGCAATGTGGTATATCCAATTTGTTGGGCGTTCAAATTCATACGCCACGGCGGTTAATGGTTTCTCCTTTGTCCCCTTGGGTTTTTCAGGCGGGTAGACTTGTACATCCTTTAACATTGAAATGAGGTCATGGAGCACTACCTCGCCTGAGTCATAAAGCCCATTCTCAAATAACACCTTAATGCCATTTAACCTATCAATATAGTGCCTAATCTCTAGTTCATCCTCGTTATGGTATAACACGTAGTTTTTGCCATACACCCTTAACAGGTAATGATCGCCATTATTCCTTAATATTCCAAAGTACCTAACGGTTGAACACTCAAAATCACAACACTTACTCCTTACCTTAAAGACAACTGCGTCCTCGATCCTCTTAGGCAATTCCCCCAAGACCTCGGGATCGGTGATCCTAATTTTCAACTCATTCAAGACGTCCTTAATATCCTTACTGTCTACGTACTTAGCGATAACGTGATAATCACATACTGTGCCGTTAAGATCGTCCTTGGTTTCACCGCGTATTTCAAACTCCACGTTTTTGTAGTTTTGGTTTATCATTCCACACACCCCAGTACTGGGACTTTTATGTGCACAACGTCAAACGCTGTGTTTGAGGATAACCACTTTGCCACATAGCGGCGCACATTATCGTCAGATAAGGATTCCTGCGTAGCCGCTATATATTTATAATACCACACCTCGTCGATGTCTATAACTGCGATTTCTTTGCTATAGTTGTAAGCGACTATGATGTAAGTCTCGAACTTGTATATCCACCCATCCTCTGTTATTTCAATAACCACAATTGGTACTTTAATACCTTCATAATCATCAGTGGGTTTTCCATACGACCAAATATTCCAAAACAAATAGCGGTGTTCTGGTAATGCATTTTTGTTAGTCTGTAAAACATTTCGTGCTTTGGCTAACGCAGCATATAGCTTAAGCTCGAAATCACTGTACGAATCAAATTTGTAGTTAGTTAATTCAGAAAATGCACGTTCAACCTCGGCAACTAAGTTCTTAAAGTACTCGAACAATTCCTTTTCGGCGTTCGTTTCTAACTTGCCCTCGATACGCTTGAATACTTTCTCTGCATAACCATATTCAACTGCCGTACCATAAAGTGTTACTGTGGTCATGCTTCATCACCTCGCTTTGCGATGGTTAATGAAACCATGTAACCCTCCATTATTATTATGATGGCGGGATCCTCTACGTGTAGCTGCTCGATTGCGTATCTCGCCGCTGCTAATGCGATTTTCTCGACATCGCGGACATCGATGTTGTGGATTTCGGCTGTGTTGAAATCAGGGAAATCGTCTACTGCTGGTACAGGGATAGGTATTTCTTTCGCAAGCGTGCTTTCTCGCACCTTATCGCTATCAACACCCAACGCACGCAGCAAGTGGCATATTAGATTGTTATCTTTGCATGTTACGTAGGCTTCCGCGTCAGGGTTTAACACGATTGTCTCGATAGGCTCGAGGTGGTAGTACTTCAACAATGCCGTTGTTAAGTTGTGAAGCTCAGATTTATCACTCGGCTCACCTGTGTAATACAGTGGCGTCAAATCAATAACCGCTATCTTAACATCATATAGCGGCTTGGCTATATTGGCCGCGAATTCGCTGTATAGTCCCGCTGTGATGTATCTACTCACAATTTCGTAGTCCTGCGGGGCCCTGACCGCCTGGGCCCCAGGGGCGCCCCTGTTTTCCTGGGCCGGGGCGTCGCCACCCCTCTCGATTTGATTTACGTAGTCCTGTTTCGTGTTTTCTACCGTACCCTGCATACCATGGGATATACCACGCAGGGGTATAAAAACCTTTCTCTCCCTGGGCCCCCAGGGCCCCCGGGGGTTTTACACAGTATCATTATTAATTAATTGGATTATTAATTACTTAAGTGCTGATTGCTCTTACCGCTGATGCATGATGAACTGTGTCATCACTTAGTCGTGATTGAAATACCGCTCTTAGTTAGTGCTTTCACGCCTCGTTTTGCTATTAGGTATGCGGTTGCGGTGTTTTCATCGACCTGCTCATCATCACTGCGTCTCCTCGTTAGCCTCCTTAGCATTTGCGTCGTCTTTCTTATTAACTCATTGTTCATTGTTACCTTCGGATCTACATAACCAATCCTTATGCCGTACTGCCGTGCCTCCAGGGTTATTTCCTCAATGATTGAGGCCTTAGTGATTAAGCCCCTGAGTTTTTCAACATCGCTGCCCCTGGGTTGTACCCACCTCAATGTGTCATAAACCGCAGGGTTCTCCATGAACAACGCCCCGACGTCGTAAACGTGGGCATAATTGAATAATTCACGTATTCCACCAACCACGCCGCCTTTGAGCATGAACTTCTTATAATTAAATTTGTAGTTTTTCTTAATGATCACTAGATCGACCTTGTCGGCATTGACGCTAATGCCGCCGACGAGTTTTTCACCGTTTTGCTCCTTTGCGATCAAGTTATTGTAGAAATCCAGCGGGATCATTAGTTCAACCACGCCGCTGGCATGCGGTTCAGCGTGTTCGTTAATCACGACCCTACCTATGTACTCAATGTTCTTATCGAGCACGGCATCCAACAAGTCTTTGTATTTTGTCACAGTATCGGGGGTGGGGGTGATGATGTGCCTCTTCCTTCCTTCGTTACTAACCGTGGTTATGTGAATCGTATAATCATGTTTTAATGCGATATTGAAGTTCCTAAGTGGCTTCTCGGATGCGCCTTGTTGGAACATGAGCCAGTTGGATAGCTCAACGCTCCTGAAGTCAATGCCTAACGTCCTGCATGCTGTGTAGATACTCATCACGAGTGCCACTGCACCATCGGCGTACCTACGGTTTGGGATAACCTCATAGGCGGCACCCCTAAACGTATTCGACCAACCAACCATGCCCATCGGCAGATCATGCTGGTGTTTGGCCAAAACCAACACGTCTTGTGCGGCTGCTCTGAATAGTTGCGCGGTTGTTAGTAAGTCCTTAGCTGTATCTCCATCGGCACTGAACGGGATCTTGAGTGTTACGTATTCCATAGTCTCTCACCATGGTATATACCACATTAGGGTTTAAAAATCTAATGCTCACAGTCTCCGAGACCCCAAGGGGCCGCCGCAATAGGCCCGAAACCTTGGTTTGTTGTGAGGGTAAAAGGATGAATTAGTGGTTGTTTTTATTGGTTTTTAATTATGTATGTGATTGTGCTATAGGTGGCCTAGGTGCCCTCTGATCTTTGATAGTGCCTTGTACTTCTTCTCTGCGTAGTATAGGAGTACAAGGCCCAGTATTACGACGATGGCTATTGCTAGTGCCGTTGTTTCAAAGAGTGCCTGCTGCAGCTCGACGCTACTTATGCCGAGTGTGCCCAAGCTGCCGTTCATTGCTAAGCCAATTAGTATGACTATGGTGAAGAACGACAACGCGTAGTAGTAAATCGCGTACCTTGGGTACTTCCTACCGATCATTCCGCCGATCATCACGACCACCACGACCAACGCGCCAACCACGCCGGCGAGTATTAGTGAGATGTGCATTGCGGACAGTATTCCTATTACTAGTACTAGCATTACTACGAGTACGCCTGTGTACATCAACACGTTCTTTTCTTCCTGAGTTAGTGGCATCACTATTGGATTACACTTATTAGTTTTAAATTTTGTGTTTTCATTAGTTGTGTGTATTTCAACTCCTATGCGTACTATTAAACACATATTTTTACAGAATAAAATTTATAAATAAGATGTTTCAAAGCATTAGTGACCAATATGAAGATAATCGGTAGAGGAGAGGCAGCACTAAGGGACTTCGCGACGAAGTGTGAACAAGCTGGAGGCATACCAGTCGCCCAGGCATACTACGCAGGCGTGGAGTTCAAGGACAGGTTACTAGTTAAGTGCTATGGCGGCAACGTACAGGGAGGCTTCGTCACAGAGCTGCCAGCGAACATCGTGAACCAGGTAGCCACCTCGAGGAAGAGGTACACCGCACTGTCAGAGATACTCGGCGCAGCATAAGCGGCATAAGCACTCATTAAAACCTAAAAATCAAAATCATTATCCCTTTTTTCCCGCCCAATAAGGTTATTAAGGACTGGTTCTCCAATTGTTTCCTCAATGATTAACCTCAGCGAGGTTAGGTACTACGCCGAGCAATTCGTGAGGATGGGTTTGGTTAAGGGGGAAAGCGGTGATTACGTGCCTGCATGCACCGAGTGCGTCGAGTATCTCGACGAGTTATTAAGCGATGGTAGGGATGGCATAGTTGGTTTCATAGTGTTCATGTGCCTCGTGCGTGACTTGCTCAATGACGCATCAATAGACACCAACATGGACGCGAACCACGCCGAGCTATTCCTAAAATACATGTTGGACGCTCATGAGGACGCTGCGGATGCCGTGAATGCGGTCTATGAGGAGTTAGTCGAGAAAATAAACGCTAAGGGGCTTGGTAAGGCAAGGCAGGTCTGCGATGCGTTATTGGGCGGTAAGTTTTTCGGTTAAGTTGGCCGTGATTTATAGTTACGGTGTCCGTGCTCACGATCCGTGGGTCACGGTGCAATGTCTTAAATATGTCCACTACATATCGTGCTACCTAATGACGAGGGTAGTTACGGTAGATGTGCGTGATGAGGAGTACGCCGCATTGAAGTACCTCTCCGTGAGGTATGGTAAATCCATACAGGATGTTATTCGCGACGCAATACGCGATTACGTTACGAAGGCAGCTCTGACGCTGGACACTGAGCCATGGCTCCAGGAATCACTGAGGGAGTTAGCGGCCGCTTTGGGCAGGTCGCCGATTGATACTGTCACGTTCCTAATCCAACCATACATTGACGTGTGCAATGCAGCTCGAGACGCCGCTAGAGACGTGCCAATAAGAATAAGTGAGGTAGAGCAAAAGGTTAATATAGGGTCTCAGTCTCACCTCGCCTTGATGCCTAGGTGTCCATACTGTGGATCCGAGGACGTGACACCGATCGAGACTTGGAAGTTCAGGAACTATGACGTGACGCATTACAAGTGCAACAAGTGCGGTGGGAAGTTCAACCACTATAGGAACACGACAACCAAGGGCAAGCCTGAGTACACGATCAGGGTTAGTCCAAAACCGACCAAGGCACAGGCACAGCAACCCCAGCCTGTTCCACAGGCAGCACCTCAAATGATGCCGCAGGCACCGCCGCAACCACCACAGCAACCAACGCAACCGTCACAACCGCAGCAGGCACCACCGCCACAATCCACCCAGCATATCGTGTAATCGAACACGACGTGAAAAAGACTTAAGTATCTCAAAATCACTAATACGTATTAGATCATGAGTATCAGGAAATTCCGCAAGGATGAGAGGTACAGGAAGATGTGGCGTGAGCACTACAGGTCGCTGCTAATCCCCGCCGTTCCTCGTGAGTACCACAACTACGTCGATGAGTACTTGAACTTCCTCGAGGAAAACATAGACGCGCTTGCCGAGGAGGATCCGTACACCACGAAGTGGCTTGTGGCGGTGTCGGACGACGTGAACTACATAGAGAGCAAGAAAAACGCGTTCCTGACTTGGTTGGCGATGCGGGGCGTCATACCACCACACAGGTTGTACGTCTCGAAGCTCACGCCACCAAGCATGAAGATGCTCGCCAAATCATTCATAGCGTGGAAAAACCTGTTCACCAAGGCGGCCAAGAAAAAACGCAGCGGCTCATACATCTAGCGCGGCACTACTAAATCTGAGTATTTAACGGCTTATTTCTGAAAACTCCCTTTAGGGTGGTTTCGGATCGTGAGTACGTGGGTTTCACGTTGAACGGGCACCGTAATGCTTTTCTGAAAAATGTCCGTGGAAAACTCGGAACAGCCCTATAGGGCAGTTTCGTATCGTTACAGGCGGAGTACGATGAGTAGTAGCCCGAGTACTATGAATGCTGCGTTTGCCCATGGGTTGTCCCACTCAATGCCACCGCCGCTTAGCCTGCGTGTTAGGAGGAATGTGTGCCCTGTGATTGCGTCGAGCATTAAATGCGTTATTAACGTGGTCTCGTTAATAATTAGCAGGTTTATGATCGGTACTGGGAACATTAATACGTAGACAATCGATAGAGGTACAACCGTCGTTAGTGCGGACAGCAACCAGTCGTGCGTGACCCACGTCCTCCTGATAACACCGTGGTTCCTGGTGTGCCCAATCATGTCTATAAACACGGTAGTCAACACAGACGCCATAAGCGTGTATGGGGCGTATGCAATAGGCACAAGCCACATGGCAACCGCGGACGAGAAAACCATGTGTGTAAACAACCTCACGCAGAAACACCAAAGACAAAACTTAAATACATTACCTATGTCAATACAGTGATGTCGGAAGTGTCGCGTCCCGTTTCCCCTCATTTGGCCTCGACCGCACTCCTCACCTCCTCAGCGGTCTACGCCGTCGGGACTTCGCCCTCACGTTCGTGGGCGTCACGGTTCAGTGCCCACGGGACTGGGTCTTAGACCCCCGCCTTCACAGTCTTCCGCTCGGGCGAGGGGTCAAAGTTCTCACTAAACTGGGGTTTAAAAACCTATTGGGGAATATAGCTTTTAAATTCTCCAAAATGCTTATAAGGCAATTCTCCAGAAAAATTACGTATGGTGAAGGTCGTCTTCATAAAGGGGTCGATAGAGGTGGTGAATAAGAGCGGGAAGCCGTACGTTAGGATCTATGTGTACTCAAACGAGGGCGGTAAGGAACTCGCTAGATATGTCAACAAGGAGGTTAGGGGCTTCGTGGTGGTTGAGGATGAAAGCCCACAGGACACTACTCATTAAGCTACCGAGGGACAAATGCGATGTCGATTACATAAGGAGGTTGATGGCCCTAACGAACTCGGCTTATCACGGCTTCGAGATTTGGGAACCAGACATACCCAAGACAACACAGCACCACCTCTATGGTTCTTTCATGAATTACATGGGGAGCCTGGTCTTCGGCACCAAGCCAAAGAGGTGGTTTGCCGAAACGTGGGTTCCGTTGAAGACGTTGAGGGTTTATGGTGACGGCTCCATGAAGGGTGACAGATCCGCACCGGTGGTTCTTGACTTTAGGAACAACGTCATTAAACTACGCCAGGTCTGTAGGAACGAGCCGAGGTACACTGTTGAACTTCCAATGCCCAAGTGGGTTGTTGAGCGGATTAAGGAAGATGGCGATGTTAAGTACGCAATGATTGGGCTTAAGGATAATGAACCTTACCTGGCTTTGGTTGCTGAGCGTGAAGTAAAGCCTTATCAACTCAGTGGGTATGTCTTGGTGGTTGATGTTAATTCCTGGAAGTATGGTATTGCGTGGGGTCTTATAAAGAACGGCAAATTAATAACGTGGAGAACCGAGAGACCAGGCACGTTCTTAATCAATACCCTCTACCACCAAGCCGTGGATAGGGAGAGGAAGGCTGGCAAACTAAGGAGGCTGGGTTATGGAGGCACTGCTGTGGTGAATAGGGTTAGGAAACAAGCCAAGGCTAGGAGGGGCAAAATTTACAGGATTACGAGGGATAAGGCTTACTTCCTGGCGAGTAAGTTAGTCAGGAAGGCGTTGAGGTATAGGGCTTTGTTGGTCATCGATGACATGACTGAGGAGTCTAGGAGGGAGCTTCTTGAGGAGAAACTACCACGGGGCGTAATCAAGTTATTAATGGCAAACACGAAGAAATTCATCAAACAATTAACCACCTTAGCACAATGGTACGGTGTGCCGTACAGGTTCGAGAGACTACCAAGCACAGTATGTCCAATGTGCCAACACGAACTAACCCAAGAGGAAGGAAGGATAATGATTTGCGAAAACTGCGGATTCAAAGCACCAAGAGACAAAATACCCATACACTGGGCAATGAAGTTATAAGTCTTGCTTGTGCCCACGGGCAAGGCGGAATAGCTCACAGGGTCTCCGCCGCCATCCTTAGTATTGGGTCTGTAAGGTTTAGGTTTTCGTCTATTATTGAGTGTTGTTTTAGTGCGGTTAGTGCTTCGTGGATTACCCTGTCGCTTATTGTCCTTCCCTCGCGTTGTTCCAGTCTCCTCTTTATATCACCCCACTCCTTTATGCCGGCTGCTAGCATCTTTAGGATTGCTCTGTACCTCGTGCTGACCCTTGTTGATAGGAAGTTCTCCAGCTCCTGCCTGGCTAGTTTGATGGCTTCATTGACTATGCTCTTCACGTCCCTACCACCCACAGCCCTCTC
>Ga0081534_100384_pt1 | contig 14722 bp, 12 predicted proteins | sample MonGeyMetagenome_FD_71019 | JGI IMG/M metagenome (GOLD analysis project Ga0081534, IMG submission 71019) | Hypoxic/sulfidic aquatic microbial communities from Monarch Geyser, Yellowstone National Park, USA - MG (SPAdes) v1 (version 2) | ecosystem: Environmental > Aquatic > Thermal springs > Hot...
GCTGAAGGCCGCCGCCGAGGACTGCCCCCGCCGCCTCAGAGCCCCAGCCGAGGAGGAGCTCGCCAGGCTCCAGGACGGGGCCTACCGCAACGAGGCCATGTGGACGATACCCTACCGCCTGCTTCCCCTAGCGCTGACGCTACCGGCGATAGGGTGCAGAATAGGGGGGTCGACCCGTAGGGACGGTAGATCTATAAGACAGATTATCTGTTAGCGCTACAAGAACCGTACTCATACTAATCTGGGACTTATATTGTATCTGAAATAATACCTCAAATTACCTTGATATTTAATAGCTAAATCTCTGAGGAGATATTATATCAATTGTAAATTAGTCAAGCATAAATATATAATAACAAACCTAAAGATGCTATGTAGACATAACCAGAGTACTTATCGCAGATTATTTCCAAAGCCGGTGCATATAAATCAGAATATTATTAGAAAATCTATAAAAGTAGCTAAACATAATATTTACCTATGAGTTAGTAAAGCATTTGACTTAAATTCAAGATAATGGTTTTATATCATGCATATTTCCTATGATATGAGCCCATTTAAAGAGATCCTTCTCAAGAATTTTCCGATATTACTGTTGGATGTTGGCATACATGTAACTAGATTATCTAGGTTATCTAGTGCTCATCCTACGTCATTTTCATGGAGCTACTGAGTAAATATGGCCACAGTAATCGAGTTATTCTCGGGCATCGGTGGGCTCGGCTATGGGTTTGCCAAGGCCGGTTTCGTTATTGAAGTCGCTGTCGAACACAGTTCTGCAAGAGCTGAGGTATATAAAAGTAACATACGCCCACGCCGTATGCTGGCTTCTGACGTGAGAGCGGTGGATTTAGCCAAGTATCGCCATGTTGACGTGATTATCGCGGGTCCGCCATGTAGGCCGTACTCACTAGCTACTCCAAGGTTCAGGCGAGGTACTACCCATCCCGAATATGGTTTAGACGCCGAGGTTGCGAGGGCAGCTGCGGAGGTGGAACCTAAGGCCGTTGTCGTGGAGGAGGTGCCATCATGGGATCCGAGGCCGCTGGCTAAGGCGCTGCGGAAGCTGGGATACAGCGTTAAACATGAGCTAATAGCTTTCTCAGAATATGGCGTGCCGACCACCAGAAGGCGGTGGATCCTCATGGCACTAAGGAGGCAGGTTATCGGTGCAGTCTTCTCGGCGCTCAATGGGCTGAAGGAGGATTATCCAAAGCCCATAGACCTACTTCGCGGCCTGCCGCCTGAGCCGTGTAGTATCGATCCATGTAAGGTAGATGGGAAGGTCGTATACAACCACATCAACTCCAGCATAAATTCGAAGCTTAAAGAGTTGGTGCCCCTAATCCCGCCGGGCCACTCGCTCGTAAGCGCACATAAGGCAGGCATGATCGACGCCTCCAGCTACGTGAAGATAGACAAGAAACACTCCTACTGGCTCTACAGGCCGCCGCTAGACGGGTTAGTGAAAGTTGTTCCGCACCCACGGCGTAGCCTAATGCTGCACCCAGCCTACAACAGAATGATAACAGTCAGGGAACTAGCGCGTCTTTACACCTACCCGGACGACTTCGACCTACGGCCATTAAACTTAGATGAAATGTACCGGGCAATCGCCGATTCCGTGCCGCCGAAGTTCAGCGTTAAGCTTGCCACGGCGCTTAAGACAACTATTGAGAGCGGTAGAACGTAAAATTTATATCTAGAAAATTAAATAGATTAAGAATGAGTAGAACGCTTGAGGATCTGATCAACTACGAGGTACTAGATTTCTTACGAACTCGCCACCACGTCGAAAAACCACACATATCCGTTATCTCCCCAGCGCCTGTTAACATCTGGCAGTCCAAGCTATGCGAAAAGTCTGGGGGCGATATTGAAGTAGTTGAGGAGGATGAGGATGAAGGCGAGGATGAGGATATCTTTGCCTACAGGTATCCAGGATATATATTCGGCGTAGATCTGCTTAATGCAGAGGTAGGAAGCGGGCTCGTCGATGCCGAATTTGGCTTTTACGTCAGAACAAAATACGACTATGACGATGAAAGCAAATGGGATGATAGTAGTTACGCACATATACGCATGGGCGCCGCCATTTCTTCTAATAGCATTACTTATCGAATTACCGCCAGCTCGGTCTCTGAGCCAGAGAGCTATAGTAAGGAGGTAGCTCAAAGCAGAGAAGGGTGTGTTGTCACGTCTTTTCTAGTGGTGCCAGTAGAATGCGCAAAGTTAGCAGACCTAGCCAACAATCCACTTAAGCAGTATGAAAAACAGATTTTCAACAGGCTTGCTGTAACCGCGCTACCCGAAGGGGCAGCATACAAAAAAGAACACACTATGCTTTGCATCGGCGCGGGCAGCGCCACCGAATCGGAACTCGTCCATATAGTACCGGCTGGCTCGCGAAACGATAGTTTCTGGAACGCGATTAGGGCTGAGGTTCATGATAAGCAGGGCAACTTAGTAGCATACTATTACCCATCGTTTGGAATAATCATAGGCAGATGTACGCAGGGAGGGCGCTACGCCATAAAGGCGTACTTAGTAAACCTAGGCGGCGTGGTGGAGCTTGTGGGAGGCCGTTCTCTCGATAAAGGGGAACTACGGCGCTACTGCCAGAGGGGCACACTCTATACCTACAACCCTAACGAGGGGGCTAGCCGCTGGGCCCTTGGCCTCCTGCTGGAAGTAGAGGGCCGGCTGAGGGCTACGGGTGGAGCTAGGCTCGGCATAAAGTGGGACGCGGCTCATGGTGGGCTGATGTACGCATACACCTACAACACGATGTTGATCGAAGAAGGGCCAGAGACGTACCTATTACGAGATTACACATTAGTAGAAGAGGAATTACCTGCAATAAAGCGCAGCCGGCTTACTGTAAACGAGTTCTTCAACGGCCTAATAAGCAAGCTTACGGTCGACCAACGGTGCAAAGAGGCGGTGGCTGAATCGCTAACCTACATATCAGAAGCCCTGAGGCGCATGGGGATTGAGAGGTTATATACATACCAAGAAGAGGTAATTGAAGAGGCCCTGGCGAGCCAAGGCTTGATAAGGAAGGACGGGCGAGTAAAGAGGTACGTAGCAGTTATGGCTAGGACCGCCGGCGGTAAAACGATGTCGTTCTTAATACCCTCTATTATCCTCTCGGTATATAGGAGGTGCAGAGAAGGGCGGGGCGTCAAGGCGATCTTCATGTATCCAACGAAGGCCCTTGCCAACGACCAGCTGGAAGAGGTCGCTCACCTGCTCTACGAGATCTACAAAACCGCGCAGGCAGGTAACAAGCCGTATGAACCTCCCACATTTGGCGTGCTCCATGGAAATATTACGTTTAGAGAGAGATCTGCCAACATTCCAGTAGTGTTGCCGCTTCGCTGCCCGGAGCACCACAGCGAGGTAGAATTCGATGGCAAGCATGTGGTATGCCGTGGGGATGAGCGATGTGAGTTCGCTACCTTCATAGAAAAGCATATGAAGTTCATGCGCGACGACATATTCGGAGATCCGCCGGACATATTGATAACAGATGAAGATATGGTAAACAGAATCCTATCGGGCGCAGACAGAGGGAGCCCTAAGTGGTTCGAGTGGTCGATATTCGGCGCTGGCTTCAAGAAATGCCCTCATTGCGGGCACGTATACCCGCATATTTGGAGCCGAAAGTGTATAAAGTGCAACGCCGATCTAGTTCGCGTACATCATGAAAAGCCCAGCGTCCCATCGCTTATAGTACTTGATGAAGCGCATATGCTTACTGGCAGCTTTGGCGCACAGATACACCACATGTTAAGTCTGTTGGAATACGTACTTAATAGACTAGCTGAACCAGCGAACAATTACTCGATTACCTACATCTTATCAAGCGCAACGATGGGCAAAACTGAGGACTTCGCCGCGAGTCTGCTTGGCGCATCTCCCAGCGATATACGCGTGGTCAAGGCCGAGCTTGAGGAGGGGCGCGAGGCCGTGGGGCACAAGCGCGTGTTTACCTTCATTATGCCTAAGTCATACACAATCGACGCCACAGCTACCATGGCCATCTGGAGGTTGCTTAAAGGTATAAAAGAGGGGACCGGCGCTACGCCCAAGGGCATAATTTTTACGAACTATCTCGATCAATCTAATGAGTTAATATATGCGTTAAAGGCCGATCGCAGAATAAGGCAACTAGCTAGGGTAGGGGGCCACTCTACGGACTTCGACAAAGACAGGGTAGAGGTAGAAAACAAGTTTAAGAAAGGCGAGCTAGACGTTTTAGTAGCAACAAGCACGCTTGAGGTAGGCGTGGACTACGGGATCGTAGACTTCGTTGCGATATACGGCATGCCGGCGACTGTGACGAGTTTCATCCAGAGGATAGGGCGAGCCGGTAGGAATAGAGATGCCGTCGTGCTGGTACTATTTGACCCGGAGCGGAGGATTGACTACTACTTCTTTGAGAACTACAGGCTTCTAAGCAGCGGGGCCGACAGGGAGCTGGCGCTGGAGCGGGAGATATATCCGGTTGGCAGAGATAACGAGGTGGCCCTTAGGAGGGCAGTAAGGAGGTACATAGTCGCATCGCTAAAGCTTTGTTGTTCTGCAGGCTGTAATAATATGCCTAATGCCCAAAAGTTGCTATGCGATGCTGAGATTGGCGCACGCGGACCCGATATAAACAAGAGGATGAGCCTTTGGGATAGCGTGGCCAATGCGATAAAAGGCGCGGCACCACTACCCCGTAGTCTCTCTATAGGCGGCAATACCATAATTGGCGAACTTGAAAAAGCCGTAGATGACATTAAACGGAATGCGAGCTCGATAACCGATATTGAAAAGATCGTAGAGATACTTGGCGGCGGCGATGCGCTATATAACCTAAGGGCTGCCGACGAATACGTCGAATTCAGCTATAATTTCCTCAATAATCAGAGGAAGCGGGAACTCAGATACGCCATTAAGCATGCATTACATGGACAGATTACAACCTTCCGCGGCTACTTCTTCGCTACAAGCAGCGTAGACGCGTCAGCTGTTAAAGAGCTTAAGGAATTCCTCAAAGGGTAGTATGACTCAGCCGGATCTTTTTCCGCGGTTCTTGGCCACAGTTTCGGCCATGTTGAAGGGGCGTCAGAACAGCGCAATAGCGACGGCTCTGGGGATCGTCCATAAAAAAGCCCAAAATGGAGAAATCATTGTTAAATATGAACTACAAAGGGTGGAATACGGTCTCAACGCTCCATTGGTTTCGCTTGACGTACTTATGTGCCCCAAATGTGGTCGTCTGTTTAAGGCGGGCAACAGGAGGACTTGCCCAGACTGTGGGGTCGAGCTACATCAGGCCTACGTTGGCGTACCGTACGTTCAGAGGAGCTATCACCAACATACAATATTCGCTGACAGGAAAGCCAAACTCGTAGTGCCTATAACTGAAATCAGAGAAGCCTACTGTAGGAGACACAAAGACCTGAAAGCCTTGACGTCTAGAAGCGATATGCGCCCGCTTCAATCGCTTACGTTCGCGTGTCCATTTAACGACCGCTCTTGCCAATATTATGATGGAGGGCTGTGTACTGAAAGGCGAGATCCGATATACTTTCCCCCCTACCAAGGCCTGTCGACGTCAGTCGTTAGACCGGCCCTAGCTAGGCCCTCCGTAGGCATCACTAAGCCCTTTACAGTCACCGTATTCCCAAGCGATCCGAAACCGGAAACCGGAAAGGCGCTTGGCGGCATGCTGGCGCAATACTTGCCCGTTGCTAGGGAGGTGGTGGTGGGCAAGTTCACAGTAAGCATGCTTACGCTAATGTATTTGTTAGGACACCCGTACTCCGGCAGGTACAGGCGGCTACCCGTATTTGACATTGATAACCAAGGCAGGCTTATATTTCTTGGCAGAAGGTTGGAGACGGACGGCCTTCTAATTAAGCTAGATTATGGAATGGTTGAGAAGATAGGGGATGAGGTTAAGGCGGACCCACTAACTGTGGCCCACACAATAAGCCACACCGTTCTGCTAGCGCTTACGCGTCTCACGGGGCTTTCGCCGAGTGAATTCGGCGAAGCCATATTCGTGGATGCAGACGGGGGCGTAGCCGAAATTCTCATATACGATAACTCGCCAGGCGGCATAGGCGGCGTAGGGACTGTAGCGAATGATGTCGCTGATTTTGTCGAATATATCTGCGATTTCAGCAGGCCGTGCCCGAGGATGTGCCGGAGTGCGTGCAGGGCGTGCGTCTTCTACGAGACTTGCGCGTTTGGAAATATGTTCTTAAGCTGGAGGGCAGCCGAGAAGGCTGTTAACAGGTCCGCCTGTCTTCAGCGTAATCATTCGTAGCATGGCTTCAGTCTTAACTAGCGATTTTCAAAAGAGACTAATTGAAGCGATTAAGGAGTTCGGCGGGTGCGCCTATCCTGGCGAGTTGGCTGTAAGGCTTAAGGTGGATGCTGGGTTAGTGGCGCTAGCGTTAAGGCAACTGGCGGCGGGGGGGTTAGTGTATAGGCTTGAGGAGAGCGTATTAGACTTCACCAAGCCTTTGCTGACCTCCAAGTGGTGCATAGCCGGGCAGCAGAAGGTGCAGGAACGCCCGGAGGTAATTGGGGAGGTTGTTGACCTAATCGTTAACCCCAAGCTGTATCGAGACCTAGGCAGCTACATGCAGCGCATGGGCTTCCCCGGCACCTTCGACGCGCTTAAAGGCTACGTCTGCTCGTCGGAAGTCTCGCTAAAGGTAATGATGCCCTACATAGGCGACCTGCTCGGCGTTATGCTGGCCGAATGTATTGAAAGGCTAAGCCGCGTTGAGGTGAAGGTGATCACGGAGGTTGATAGTGCAGGAAGCGTTGAACCAATAAGGGGCTTATTGCCCAACATAAAGGTGCTCTACGCAACGCAGTACGCCCAAGCTGGTAGCAGAAAGGTAAAGGTACGGGGTATTCACGCAAAGCTGATACTTGTAGATAGGCGGATAGCCGTTGTTGGTACTTTTAACTTGACGAAGCACCACCTATACACGAATTACGACATAGGCGTCGTGCTAAGGGGGGCTGTTGCTAGCTACCTAGATGAGCTGTTTGAAGCGGTATGGGGCTTCCTCGCTACTAGCACATGAGAATACGTGGAGCCAACCACCGCGGAGGGCTGGAAAGCGTGTACAAAACGTTGTGGAGGGCTCCTGGGAAGGACCTTAATGGGGTAATCAGTTATCTCTTAGCAGGCCAACTTGACGGAGTCTCGCGGGCTGTACTTACCTATATTACTGACCTCAGGTCTATGGAGTTAGACACGGACTTTCCGAGGTGCGGCACCTCCGATGGCACTTCCTTTATTCTCCTCATGTATACCTTCGCTGGCAACAAGGCTTGGCTCTACCTATATGATTTAAGTCGCAGACGCTTTGGCGTGCTGAAGGTAAGGCCTGACCATGACTTTGACAAAGTGATTAAGCGGGCCAGCTACGGCACTCCGCTTAAGTTTTGCGTAGACACGGGGTCTGTACGTTACATTGTGGGCCTTAATAAGATAAGGAAGTACGGGCGTGTGCACATGAAAGTGCGGGGGCTTAAACGCCCTCGTATAGAACTTCCATGTATTACTAAAGAGGACTTTGAGACGCATAGGGGCTTCTATAACTGTATACTTGGTCAGCTGGGCATAGCTCCGCCGTTGCTTGTCCAGCTACCCATGGTTAAGCATGTTGAGGGCATGCAGGTGGTTGAAACTGAAGTAGGGATTGTGCTGACCATAAAGTGGAGCAGCGGAGAGGTACGCACAGCGGTTGTACCACTGAGACATCTCCACCGCATAAGCTTCGCATCGTTCGACGCCATGCTTCTGTCGATCCAACGCCTTGCAGGCGACGCTATTCAGCATTTTGTAATAAGCGGAAGTATCGATTGCATCAGCCTAAAGGAGTACATAGAGCAAAAGCATATCAAGCTATTTATCGAGTATCTAGCAAAATATGCATTCGGCCCCTCGCTGGACGACGTGAAAGCAACCGGTCTCCAGGAGCCATACATTGATATACTCCGAGACTTAAGGCACGTGCACAGCGGCCTTGAAGGCTGCATCACCAACGCACTAAGATCCCCAGCTATTACTGTAAAGAAGGCCATGGCGGGGCTTATAGAGACTGGCGCCGAGTGCGTGCTCGCCGTGCTCCCCATCCTTCCCAAGCCAGACGTGGTGGAAAGTTACGAGCTTGGATTTTTAAAGAGGTTGTCCAGAGCGGGTCTGTGCCTGAAACAGTTGGCATATGGCCTTAGGTGAATACAGCAAAGACGTAGAGGTTGTTGCTGAGGTGGTTCTGAAGGCTTGGCCCTTAGTCAAGAGGGATTTCCCATGGAGACACAGCGGAAACCCTTGGCACAACCTGCTAGCAGAAATACTCCTTATACAAACCAAGGCTGAAATGGTTATGAAGGTATATGACCGCTTGATAGCGCTCTTCCCGACTCCATGTTCACTAACTAGTGCCGATGCTGAACAGCTGGAGGAGCTTCTGAAGCCGCTTGGGCTCTATAGGCAGCGGGCGCAACGGCTCCTCCGCATGGCGGAGTACTTAAGGGAGGTGCATAACTGCAAGGTACCATGCGACTACGAGGCGCTGAGACGTATCCCTGGCGTTGGTGATTATGTTGCTGCGGCTGTTTATATAGTTGCATGTGGCGGCTCTGCACCGCTACTTGATGCTAATATTGCACGTATCCTATCTCGTACAGTGTTGGGCGTGGACCCACCAAGGCGGTACATGACGGATGGCGCTTTAGGGAGATTAGCTGGGTTGCTTGAGTGGGACAGAAAGCTAGTCTACGCGTTCATAGACTTTGCCGCAGCGTTCTGCGCATCCAGGAGACCTCGCTGTAGCGTATGCCCTCTCAGAAGTCGTTGTAGGTATGGCAGCAAATATGTTTAAAGCTTTAAGAAAGGCCACAAACGAACTAATTGGGTTGGCTGTATTAGCCTCACTCATAGCTGGTAAGCTTGTTACTTGCAGGTCCACCGGGTTCTGGCAAGACGAGTTACATACGTGACCTCCTCGAAGAATTGGGCATAGACTACGTGCTTAGGACCGGCAACCCAGAGTGGACCGCCTTCGACGTGGTTGGAGGTTTCGACCTGCAGGGAAGGTGGCGCGACGGCTTTATTACTGATGCCACCAGGAGGAGCCTGGAGAGCAGGCGGCCTGTGTGGATTGTTGTCGACGAACTCAACCGTGCTAACTTAGACCTCGCTCTTGGCGAGTACTTTACCTTTCTTGACGTGGAGCATAGAAAGAAGCCGCTTAAGGCTGGGGATGGGGAATTGAAGGTTCCTTACCCTTTCCGAATTCTGGCCACTATGAACAGCTTTGATAGGTCTTTGCTCCAGAAGCTTGGCTTCGCCTTGAGAAGGCGCTTCACAGCGGTAGACTTTATAAAGCTCAGAAACCTCACTTACACCGTAGAAGAGGTAGAGAGGTTCTGTCGGCGCGCAGCCGACCTCCCGCAGTGCGAGCTGCGGGGATTCGACCCAGAGCGAGCCTTCCGTATCTTCGAGCTTGCAGAGGCTCCAGACTATGCCGTGATCTTTGGCGAGGTCTACGACTGGTTTAGCAGGAATAGAGAATCTGTGTTAAAAGTACCGGCGGAGTGCCCCCGCGCGGCAGGGCTGCTAGATCTGGGAAACTTGATGGCCTGTATAATAGGTGAAGTCAATAGAGAACTGAGGGGGTATAGCTGCGAAGTGTGTCCCGTGGAAATAACCCCGGGCATTGCTGCAGACGCATTGAGGTTCCTCGCGGCGGCTAGGGCTCTTGACGCGGTGATATCGCAGGGCGCAGCACAGGTCTGGCGCGCGGAGAAGTTGCTGTATCTTCTTGACTTTGCCGTTGCTGCGTATGTTGTGCCGCAGCTCGACGTTCTGTCTGGATATGTGCAGATAGAGGGTGGTGAAGGACAAGCGGCGCAGATCTTGGGACGGGTAGCTGATACGCTTCGTGGGTGGGGGCTGAGGGCTTCTGCGGAGTATATGGAGAGACTGAGCCGCGGCTTTAATGTCCCCTAGTCTACAAGAGGACGTTAAGGTAAACTTGGACGAGCTGGGCGGCTTTGCCGAATGTGTCAAATCTGCCGCCGAGGAGCTAAGGGATACAGTCCTAGCATGGCTTAGGGCTGTCTACGGCGCTGAGAGGCCGGCAGAGGTCGGCGTTGCTCTGCCTGAGGTTGGGGATGGGTGGGTTCGCTTCAGCGGGTTTGCAGGCCGTGTCGAATGTCCCGGCGGCGTGGTGGAGGTGGTGCCCAAGGTTGGGTGGGATGTGATTCGCAGGATGTTGGATGACGTCGTTTCCGCCTTTAGGAATCTACCGACGTACCTACGTGCAAGCTCTCCCCTGGGGGTTGCGGCATCCGCTGTGGCGCTTGGGTGGGGGAACACCCTCGCTGTGGAGTACAGCCTTGCCGTACTGGAGTTGTCGTGGAGGTTTTTGTCGACGTTTAGGCCTCTCTCGTTGAAGAGGCTCTTGGTGACGGCGGGAGGCGTGGTGGGGAGACCAAACGTGGCTGAGACGGTTAGGCTTATGATGAGGGGCGTGCCGATGGGGGTCTTCTCTAGGGTTAGGGCTGTGGAAGATATCGGAGCCGCTGCCGTGTTCAGAGCTTTAAACGAGGCCGTGAAGAGGGACCTGGAGGCCCTAGTTCAAAATTTCGAGGGATTCATGAACGTTGAGGCGTCCAGCGTCGGCGTGTTGGCGGAAGAACTTCGTCGTCTTATCTCTGCGCATAAGGAGGTCTTGCAGCGACTTTCTGAGGCCCGTGGCGTGTCGATAACGCGGGAGCTCCTTATGAGGGTTAGGGAGCTCGGCAGGAGCAACCCGGTGATAGTTGCTGGAGTTGACCTGTATATCGCATATCGGGCGTATCGCCACCTCTTGAAAAGGGGCGGGGAGGGCCGCCTCCACCTCATCTCGACGCATAAGCTCTACGAGTTGTGGATTTTGGCTAGGGTGCTGCAGCGCGTAGGGGCCATACTGCCTGAGGGGCGTCTGAGTTTGAAAACCGGAGGTAAATTTGTCAATGATGTAGAGGTTGAATACGACGTTAAGTATGACAGCGTATTGCGGAGCCTGGCTGGCGGCGCGCATATAAGGCCGGATATCGTGGTCAAGCTCCCTGGCGGGAGGACGCTGGTTATCGACGCAAAGTATAAGGAGGAGGTGTCCGAGGAGGATCTCGGCCGGCTGCTCATCTACGCCGTCGAGCTTTCACAGCCAGAACTCTCCGGCGCTATGGCGTACCTCGGGGACAGCAAGGTGTGGAAACCCCACGGAAGAAGAATAGGGATATGCAAAGCCGACCCGCGGACTGGCTACGTGGATTTCCGCTGTCTCGGTTTGGAGTGACTATGCGTCTCTGCGCAAGTTTAATCTGCGGCTGGACGTCGTTAGGGATGCCGTGCGGGAGCTGGTGCTTGCGCACGAGGTCGCCCACTGCCTCATGGGGTGTCTCTCGAAGACGCGCAGGACGGCCAGGTCTCACCTCCTCGCCGCGCCCCCGAGATCCCCCAAATACGTCGTGTATAAGCTCGTCGAGGAGAGCCTGGCCACGGCCCTGCAGTACCTCTACTACCGCCGCAGGTTTGGGAAGACCAAGCTGGAGGCGCCTCTGCAGAGGCTGTTTACCTCACTTCCGCCGGGGTACGCCGGCTACGCCGAGTGGCTCAAGACCGTCTTCACCTACAGGGAGCTGTCCGCAGAGCCTGGTGCTTCCTTGAATTTAACGATCACGCTCCTGGATCCCTACTCCTCTGCGGTCCAATGGGCCACGTGCGGCGTAGACGAGAGGCCGTCGTACCTGCTTCCGCCGCTCTTCCAGGAGCTCTTTGAGGAGGCCGTCAGGAAGTACGGCGGCACGCCGGTGGACGCGGTCCGCCAAGTCCACGGGTCGTACAGCGGCATCCACCTGTGGTTCAGGGCCGCGAGGCGCATCGGGCTCGCGCTCAGGGCTGAGTCCGTCCCATGCCTCTAGACGCCGTACGGCCGGCGCCGTGCGGGAGCCCGTGCCATAAGCTCTATCCTCCCCCTCACGACCTCCACCCTCCTCCCCGCTGCGGCCTCCAGCTCCGCGGCTAGGTCGGCGGGGACCTCCGCGGGGTCCTCCACGAACAGCACCACCCTGTCCTCGCCCACGAACCACCCGCGGATCTTCGCCCTCCTCCGCCACCTCTCCACGATCCTCCCCACCTCCTCCACGGAGATGCCGCCGCGCCTGTTAAAAAGCTGTCTTCCGGCTGTCCTCCCAATTCAGAGGCGGCGGCGGTTTCCGCAGGCGCCGGCCGGGGGCCACTGGACCAAGCCGCCTGGCATTGAGCCGCGCGTCCGTCGGCGGCGCCGTACATGGAGCGCTGGAAGGGCTTGGTATGCGGGAGCCCGCCTCTTTGGGTCAGAGGAGCTGTACCTCTATGGAGATTGGGTCCCCGTCTTCGAGGGCTAGGGCGTCTCTCAGCTTGACGGGCGCGATCACCTCGACGACCTCGGGGCCGTGGTGTGTCCTCTCTATCACCAGGACCGCGCAGTCTATGCCGCCTGTCCTGCACCTGAAGGCCTTCACGCCGCCGTAGGTCCTCACCCCGTCGGAGAAGCCCCTTATCTGTATGCCGGGGAGGGCCTCGAGGTACCGCCTGTATATGAGGCTGTCGGCCGACAGGACCACGTTGAGCGTGCCGGGGTAGGGCGTGAAGCCCAGCCTCTCCTCGATCTGCCTCCTGTAGCCCTCCAGCGACACGTAGAAGGCCCCCTCGCCCAGGCCCCTGGCCACGTAGCCCTCCAGCCTGACGGCGGCGATGCCGAAGTAGGCCATCAGGCCCCTCAGGGCCTCCCTCAGGGCCTCGCGGCCCGCCTCGCTGATCTTGACGTAGGGCCCCTCCTCCACGTATCCGGCCGCCCTGAGCCGCCTGAGGGCCTTGTGGAGCCCCTGCCTGGATATCCCAAGGGCCTTGGCCGCCTCCGACGGCGTCAGCCCCTCGACGCCCGCGAGCGCCAGGAGGTAGCCGAGCACTACGGGCCTCCGCCCAGCCATAGCCTCGCCAGGGTCGCCCAGGCCAGGTCGTTGACCACCTCGGCCCTGTTCACGGCCTCAGCCAGGGTGGGGCCCACCGCCACCACGCCGTGCTTCTTCATGACCGCCACGTTGGCCCTGGAGAGGGCCTCGGCGACGGCCTCGGCGAGCTCCCAGGTGCCCGGCTTGAGGGGCGGGACGACGGCGATCCCCCCGCCGAGGTAGGACTCGCTCTCCAGCAGCAGCCCCGCGTCGATCCTCTCCGCCAGCACCGTGGGGAGGACGGCGTGCGTGTGGACCACGGCCCCCACGTCGGGCCTCCGCCTGTAGATGGCCACGTGCATCCTCCACTCCGAGGACGGCGCCCCCGCGCCCCCCACGACCCTCCCCTCCAGGTCTATGTACACGAGGTCCGAGGGCCTCAGCAGGGGCTTGGGCGCCGACGTCGGCGTGATGGCCACGAGGTCGCCCACCCTGACGCTGATGTTCCCGCTGAGGAGGGTCGTCTGGCCGCGCAGATAGAGGAGCCTGTAGTACTCCACGACCTCCTCGGCCGCGTCGGCCGCACCCCGGCGGGTCCCCTGCCCAGGCGCGCCGACGGCGGGACGGTCGCCTACGCCTGCCATGGCCGCCTCCCCGACGGCGGCGTGCCGACCGCGACGCAAGGCCGGCCGCTTCGGCCGACGCCCAACACAGCCATAGGGCCAGAGAAGCCCCCATATAAAAATTCTGCACGGCCCGCCGCAGGTCCCCCGATCCAAGACCCAGCCCCCCTCGAGGGCCCGCGCGTGCGGCCCCCTGCCCCGAATAGGCGGCGCCGCGGACTCCGCCGTAGGCCGCGGCCCGACGGCTGGAAACTTTATAGATATGTGGGGCTCTGCACACATGCAGAAGCAATACGCGGGGTGGGGCCATGCCTCTTAACCCGATCCTCAGGCAGATGTTCCAGGCGATCCCCCGCCTTACGCCTGACGTGACGCCGCAGAGGTTCAGGGAGGAGTTCAACAGCGCGGCGCTCCTCACGGCGAAGGCCGCCAACGAGCCTGTCCACTCGGTGGAGGACGTGGCCATTCCGGGGAGGGGCGGCCCCATCAGGGCTCGGGTCTACAGGCCGGGCGCCGGGGACCGGCTGCCGGCTGTGGTCTACTACCACGGCGGGGGCTTCGTCGTGGGCAGCATAGAGACCCACGACCACGTCTGCAGGAGGATCGCGAGGCTGTCGGGCGCCGTGGTGGTCTCCGTGGACTACCGCCTCGCCCCCGAGCACAAGTTCCCGGCCGCCGTGGAGGACGCCTACGACGCCGCCAAGTGGGTTGCGGACAACCGCCAGAGGCTCGGCGTGGGCGACGGGATGGCGGTGGCCGGGGACTCCGCGGGGGGAAACCTGGCCGCGGCCGTGGCCCTCATGGCCCGGGACCGCGGCGAGGACTTCGTCAAGTACCAGGTCCTCGTGTACCCCGTGGTGGTGCAGACAGCGATGCCCACCCCCTCCCGCCTCGAGTACAGCGCCCCCGAGTACCAGATCCTCACCGCCCAGCTCATGGCCTGGTTCGCCGCCCAGTACTTCTCAAGGCCTGAGGACGCCTTGAGCCCCTACGCCTCCCCCCTCCTGGCCGAGCCGCAGGGCCTTCCCCCGGCCCTCGTGATCACCGCGGAGTACGACCCCCTCAGGGACGAGGGCGAGATGTACGCGGCGCAC
>Ga0081534_100387_pt1 | contig 14640 bp, 24 predicted proteins | sample MonGeyMetagenome_FD_71019 | JGI IMG/M metagenome (GOLD analysis project Ga0081534, IMG submission 71019) | Hypoxic/sulfidic aquatic microbial communities from Monarch Geyser, Yellowstone National Park, USA - MG (SPAdes) v1 (version 2) | ecosystem: Environmental > Aquatic > Thermal springs > Hot...
ATTGAATACCAACCTAGCCAACTCGGCATCAGCGTAAGCGTGCCTAACGGCTTGGCTAACCAAGTCAGCCCATGCGATTGGGCTTGTAACAGGCTCAAGCCAGTCAATGAACGCATCCCTAACATTAATCACAATTGGCTCAAGCGCCTTGAGGTAGCCAGGGTACTCACCCTGGGGGTCAATAATCAACACCCTAACCCCATACCTCGTTACCGCCCTAATCATGAGGCTGACAGTACTCCAAGACTTCCCACTACCGGTAGGCCCAACAATTAGGGCATGCGGGCTTGGGGCAGTGTTGAGGCCAATCTTAACCTCACTCCCATACTCATCACGACCAACATCAATGACAACCTCATCAGACTGTGCAATCATACTCCCACCGTAGAAGACTGGGACTGCGGTAACATCCATGCTTAAACCATTTAATTCAGGCTCCATGAGCCAGTGGACAGCTCCAAACCCAACCCTCATCCCAGGAGCCTCAATATCGCCGAGGATTGTGAACCTGATGGGTACTTCACCGCTCAAAACACGCCTGTGGGTAACCTGAAGTGCATCAATCTTCGGGGCGTACATTCCCCTACCAGTAAGCTGGTACCTGTCAATCGCCCTAGCCAACTCAGCCGCATAATTCTCCCTACCCATCAGGCTACCCGTAATTGTTAGGGCGAAGTCCCTCCTGGCATTACGCTCAGCGTAAGCCAGGAGTTGGCTTGGTTCAAGGCTCATGTGCCTTGCATCACTGTGTGTTACACCGCCTTTGAATGGTGTGTACCTTGCTATGCTTAACCTAGCCCCAGCTTTGAGTAGGGCTATTACCAGTAGTATGCCTGTTACTACCCCAACCCAGAGCCATTGTTTAGGCAGGCCGTAGAAGATTATTGAGGCGATTAGGGTGATTATGAGTAGTGCCATGAAGCCACGGCTCCTGGTTAGGCTCATTGGGTTACCCAGGAGCCTGACTGCCTCTTGAGGTGTTGCTGGCTCAAGTAGGAAGTACCTGTTTAGAATATTCGAGACATCGTTATTGCTCCCAATGTAGAGGGTGCCCCCAATCCTAACGAAACTGACCATAGTACTATCGAGTGGTAGGGTTGCGATTAAGCCGTTAAGAGCCTTGATGGCATCCTCCCTATGCACCTCAATACTAAGCCTCGGGTAAGCCTTGTAGAACCTCCAGTCCCTACCACCAATCCTAACAATAGCCTGGCTACCCCTCGGTATCACAATGGTTTCAGGCATTAGCCTAGCCCCATAAACAAGCTTGAGGATTTCAATAATGGACTGTGGGGCTAGGATGGCGATAATGCCTCCTAGGATGGCGATTGGCTTAACCTGTGGTACAAGCCCGATTATGAGTGGCGCTAGGAGTAGGATAATGAGCCTGACCCTCATGGCCTACCCCTAAACAGGCTTGTGAGCCTCTCAAGAAGGCTTGGGCTTGGGCCTGGCTGTACAATAGTCCCAAACTCACTCGCCTCATTAAGAGTGAACCTACCCTCAACCAATGGCTTAGTATTAATACTCAACTCCCCATTATAAACAATACATGGGATATCACCAACATCCTCAAGATTATCAACAACAGTACAACCATCCTTGAGGGCATGGGCAATGTAGGCCAGTGCAACCTCGTATTGAACACCAGCATTAACAGCCTCCCTGAGGACTCTGGCAACCTCACTTGGGGCTACAATGAGGAGCACCTGCCTTGCAATGTTCATGCAGAACTCCCTATTATCCTTGATACAGTACTTTGAGGCATCCCTAACGAGCCTATCAATGCCCTGAATCCTCTTACCCCTAACTGGTGTTGGCTTGAGGGCGTTGAGCCTAATGACTGGTGTTGGGCTCGTGAGCCTCTCAACCTCCTCACTGGTGAAGGGTAGTGGTGGGGATTGGCTCATGGGGTTAATCGGGCCAGTGGTGTAATTAGTACTCTTAGGGCATTGTAATACCATTCAAGGCTTGTTAATGGGCTAATACCATGAAGCCAATTAACAATGATTATTGTGAGGAGTACCCCAACACCAAGTTCAATTGCGATTAACAGGCCAGGGTGCCTAAGCCAGATGTAGGCTAATGCACTGGCGATACTGGCTAGTAGTACTATTACTGCCCCAATCCCAGGCTTCAATGGCTCACTAGCCCCGATTACAACAATGCCTAGCCCAACACCTAGGGCAATGGTGAAGGCTATGACTGGCGCCTTTGAAACTTGGCTCATTGGTAATGCCTCAATGCCAATTCTAATTAGCCATTGCCCTCAATACTCCTGATGCCTAGGGCAAAGTTATTCATACTAAACCTTGGGGACTTTAACCCAAGCCTCAAGACATTTAAGATTGTTGAAAGGGAGCGTGCCAGTATATTGCAAAATGGTGCAGTGAAGTGCCTTGGGGAATCATGCGGTGCTAATGGGACGTACACTGTACTTGAGGCAGATAGGCCAGACCCAAGGGAGCTTTACAATGCCTTGAGGGGGGTGAGGGTTGTTAAGATTGTGATTGAGGTTGAGGGATTGCCCAGGCAATTACTCGCAGGGCTTGAACTCCTAGTGGGTGGGCAGGTCAGTGGTAATGCCAAGGTTAGGTACACCTGGCGCTCAATGCCCAGTTACGAGGAACTAGCCCTAGTCCTAAATGATTTGAACCTCAGCTGAAACTACTCCTCCTCGAACCCACTACCCTCAATCAAGTCCTCAACCTCATCCATGAACTCCTCCTCACCAGGCTCAGTACAATCATAAACCTTGAAGGAACCAACACTCTTAACCTCAGTGCACTTAACCCCACTATTACTCGCCCTACTAATGAGCCTCTTCAACTCATCCTCATCAGTTGTATCAATGTCCTCAACATCAATTACCCTAACTGTACTAGCCCCCACGTAAACTGCCTGGCCATTCAAAAGGATTAGGATTGGTTTTGAGGGGTTCATGATTATGGCTTACAGGCTAGTGGTAATTAGGATGCGGGATTGGCATTGGCTTGAGTGGCATGCCTGGTGGAATGGGTATCTTACATATCATTGGGGTGAAGCCGTGCGTGGCTGGGGGCATGCAGTAGTGTGCCATGCCTAACCCCACTGTGCCCATGCCTAGTATTGCTACCGTCATTGCCACTGCCAGTATGCCTATTGTGAGTATTGCCCACTTCATGGGTTGTTTTGGGCTTGGGGGTTAATTAGGGCTTATCATTCAATTCTAGTATTAATATTGAGGAAGAGGTTTATAAATATGGGTACAGTATATAGGCTTATGAGGGTTGGTGTTAGGCAAAACTTCAAGTGGACTCTGAAGCCAGGACTATACATGGTTGTTAGGGTAGAGTACCTGCACAATAGTACTGCTGTTGTCCATTGTAGTGATGGTAGGAGGATTCCTGTGGACTTCATTGAGGCTACTGACCTTGCTTGGAAGTATCCATTCACTGCTGGTCTTGTCCACAGGAATGGCTTCATGGTTGATATTGCGCTCCCACCTGAGATTGTTGAGAAGTGGGGTGTTGCGGATTGTATCAATGACATTATCACAATCCCACCGAGGGATTACCCATTTGCAGATGCCACAAAGCCAGACCCCCCAGCACAAGGGCAGGTTAAGTCAAGTAAGAGTGATGCATACACGGTGAGGAGGATAGGGGGGAACTGGGGTATTATTTGAAGGATGGGCAGTTCATTGGGTTGTCCTTAAGAACATTGAACGTGTTGTTTATGATTGCCAATATCCATGACTGTAACATCCTCACAGTCTTATCACTCCGTGGCAAAGCCACCCTCACCCAACCTTGAAGGGCAATCCCCACCTTATACTTAACCAAAAGCTCTAACAACAATTCCTTCAAGTTAGCCGCAAGGCAAGAGTTCTCATAAGTCCTCTTCCCCTCACCATCACGCACTGCAACAACCTTGTTGCCAGTAACCAGTATCAGCCACCCGCCACTTCTTATCGCCACATTCCCATTAACACCGATGTTTACTCTTAAATTCAACGTGTCCTGCTCCTCAACTTTAGGTTGCTCCTCAGCAGGTTCCTCATAAGAGAAAATCTCTACCCTTTCACCACGCTTCAACTTATTCATTATATCATTATACATATCCCTTCCCCCGTTCCCCCCACCTCCTCCACCGTTGGGGGAGTTTGAGTTTGGTTTTGTGTTTGGAGAGCCCGTCATATGGGCGTCGGTATATTACTGGCTGGGCTGGCTAATTAGGAGGCTGGCTCAATACCATTGTTAGTAATACTAACCATGACCACCATGCTTCACCTACCCGATATTCTCAATTGCAAAACTCGGGTAGGTGAATCCAAAAACCATTGGACACGAACCCTAGCCAGGCTATGAACAAAAGACAATACACCATACGGCACAACCCCACTACCCACGGCACAATGTCTTCACCTACTCACCCACGGGGTGGGGGTAGGGGGTGAGTTAGAGTGTAACATTACACTACACCATACCACCTTGAGGCTGTGCCATCAGGCTTATGGTGCGCTCTAACTCAGGGGTACCCTCCCCCAGGTGGGTGAGTGGGTGAAGACGTTTGTAGGTGAATGTAAGAATAATGTAAGGGGGAGTTTTGGCACACTACTCATAATTCACATCCTCCTCATCACGCCTATGCTGACTATACCTCCTACCACCATACCTATTGTAGTAATTCCTCCTGTAACCCCTCTGATACCCACTACTCCTACCCTGATACCTCCTACCCTGCCCCTCACTCTGACCTTGAGGGGTACCAGCATTAGCCCCATACTTCAATATCGCCATTATCTCATCGATATCTTTCTCAATACGCTTAGCTCTGGCACGTATTCTCTTAAGCATCACAGCCGCATCCTCACTTGACAGCTTATCATAATCCACATACTGCCTACCACCTTGCCTAGGTTGAGCTTGAGCCCCAGCCTCAGGCTTAGCCTCACTAGGCTTCTCCCCCTGTGGTTTAGCCTCAGGTTTTGCCTCTGGATTTTCGGGCATGATTAATAGGCGTAACGCCAGCTAATTAGCCTATGCATTGAGGAAGCCCAATGCTCCCAACACCAGTCCTCAAAACCGTATCAGAAATATACCCAAAACCCGAGGAAGGTGAACCCAGGAAGCCCATTGCCAAGTACGGCAGGTTCATATGGCTAGACGGGCCAAGCAACCCAGGCCCAAGCCTAGCAGGGAAGCCTCATTGTGTCATTTGGAACACAATCCTCTACGGTTCATGGGTAATTGAAGGTGAGGAGGATGGGTTGGATTATGGGAACCGTGTCCACAAGGCTTATGCTGAATGGTTCCTCAAGACTAATGGGAGCCTCTATGATAAGGTGCATGTTGAGGATGCATTCATCTACCCACCATTCACCCTACGCCCTGACATACTGTATGGGAAGAATGGGGAATACGGGATTGTTGAAGTCAAGTCATACGGCTCCAATAGAATCGATGAAGCCTTACCCCAACTAAGCATCTACGTGTATGGGTTGAGGAACCTTGGCTTCAATATTACACAGGCTTTCCTCGTAATGAGGGATACTGTCACAAGCCTCAATGTCGAGGAATTATACCCAATGGGTGAGTACCAATTCAAGTACCTGAGGGATGCCATTAGGACGCCACCTGACAAGCCAGGGCGCTCATGCTTCAAGTGCCCCTATGCCCTAGTATGCCGTGTCCCAAAGCCCTCTCTCTTCTAAACCCCCAAAAACAGTATAATACTATTTATATATTGAGGCAATCCTAATCAGCCTTCAGAGTGTACTTGAGGTGGCCATGCCCAGGGTAGGCCTAACCCCAAACCCAGAAGACTTACTACTACTAGTAATGATGCTGATAGGAATAATAATCGTAGTGCACACAATCCTGAGCGCCTTAACAAACCAACCACCAAGCAATCCAACAACCATGGTGGTAATACCGAGGCAAGTGGCATTAATAGCCCCCTAACCCAAACTCCCCCCACAGTGCAATCCTAAACCCATTCATGATTATGATACTGCCAATGTAATCAACAAGCCTACGCCCATTATACACAATACCACAAGCCTCGTCTAGAAAACCCCAGACCACCCCAGCAACATGATTATCAATACTAATCATATCATGGAAGTTATCAATTGGTACATCATTAATGAAGCCCCTCGGCTCGGCTAGGGTTACGAGTTCAATATTAGTAATACCAGCCTCAACTGGGATGCCCCAATCAGCGTATGCGTCAATGTCGATATCAACCACGAAGCTTCCTAACCTACCGCTAAGCGTTATTGTCAAGCCATCCCAACCCTCAAGCATCCCAGCCAACCTGCCAATAGCATTGGCATTAACCCAACCCCCAATGCTGATTCTAACCCTTTTACCGTTTATGATTGCCGTGTCTGGGGCTCCACGCCATAGTACTGCATCCTTCACTTTGAATGAGCCGAGTCCTGCTAGGGTGTTGGCTAGAGTTAGGGCGCTTGCCACACTAACCCACCTCATTGTCCCTGAATCCAGGTTAGCCTTGATTGGGGTAATACCAAGCATCCCCCTCACCCACAGCCAACCTTGAAGGCACCGCCAATTGCAGGGAGCCTACCCAACTCAACCAAACCATCAGGGAGTAGGATACTCACAACAAGCCTCCTAAGAGCCTCAACCTCACTTTGATTGGCACGGTACTTGATGTAGAAGCCACCATGAATATTATACCATACTTTTACAACACGGCATGGGTCTAGGGTTACTGGGTTACCAGCATCATCCCTGAGCCTCACTAGGCCCCCAATCCTCTCAGGAGTGTAGAGCGGGCCAATTAACAATTCAACCATGAGGACACCCCTCAATATTAACTAATTAGAATAATTATTGAAGTACATTGGGGGCTCAGGTGTGGGATAATGAAGAAGGCATTGTAACCCTAACAACACTCATAATGATGCTAGGCATCATACTCACCATGCTCACAAGCATTATACCCAACCCACTAGCCCCACCAAGCCCATTAACAAGCCTTCAAGCATATGCCTACATGGTGCCTGATAATAGGCTCATTGTGTCAATAGTATTGAAGGGTGTTGGCATGGCTACTGTAACCAATGTGACCCTTGAATCCGCCTCAAGGATTAACTGCACCCTAACCCAAGCGTATGTTGGTAATGCACCCACTTCCTTGAAGGAACCGTGGGTTATTAATGCTCATAGGAGCCTTACCCTTGTCTTCACTGGCCCAACATGCCTTGAGGTTGAGGCAGTGGTGGTACGCTTCAATAATGGGGTTGTCCTTCAAGCTGGGTTGATAGGCTAATTAATCCCTAGCCAAGCATTCTCTCATGCCCGAGGCACAGGAACTAAACCTCAAAACTGTTACAGAACTAGCCAACTATAGGCCAGAGTACGTTACCTTAATGGTGCCAACCAATGCACTTGAGGAACTGGCCAAGATACTCAAGGGTATAATCCTGGATGCCGAGGCAATAGCCCACGATGCGGGTAATGATGATGCCAGTGCGGATGATGTATATGACTTAATCAGTGCGATGGGGGATGTTGCTAGGAATATTGAGGATAAGGCAAACGAGGCTTTGAGGATACTCAGAGAGGTATTCGGAGCCTAGTACTCCACAATCCTAAACCCCAATTCTCTGGCAAGCTCAATGGCGCCACTAGTGAACCATGCACCAACTAGGATACCCCTTGAACCAGGCACTGCATCAACGTAACGCTTCAATTGGCTTACAGCATTCAAGTCCACAATCCCACGCTTAACCTCAATAATAACCCTAGCCCCATTGCAATCAGCAACAACATCAGCAACACCATGCCCGTTGAGGGGTACCTCAGTCCCAATGAGCCTAGCGTTAGGGCAGGCTGTGACTTTAGCCAGGTTCCTAACAACCCACGTCTTAACATCCTCGTGAGAGCCCTGTAGCCTGAACTCGCCTTCACTTGCAATGGCTACCTCAACCCATGCAACCTCGTGTAGGGTAATCTTGAGGACTTCGTGGGGCCTGTGGCGTATTGTAATAATCTGGTTCCCACTGAAGTATATTCTTGAACCAGGTGGTTGCCAGTTGAGGGGTTGATAACCCTCGTTAGTGTGGACTAGTAGGCTACCATCAGGCTTGATTATTATCAGCCTCCAGGCTTCACTAGCCTTTGAGGATGCCCTGCCATTATACTCAATACTACACAGCGCATTCATGACTATCACCATTCCCTTGGCCAAGGCGTGGTTTAGGCTAGTTTGGTCTAGGTTCAGAGCCATAGTTCAGTGGGTTAGCCTGTCTGATTAGTACGAGCACCTTATTAGTGGCTTAACCGTAGTGCTTTCGTGTTCAGGTTCAACAGGTACCTCTACCCAACCGTGGAGTGCATTGTAAAAAGGCATGCCGAGCTTAACGGTGAGCCAGTACCCATTAGTAGTATCCTCGAATGCATGAGGGGTGAGGGGTACAGTGGTGTTAGGAACATTTACTACGGGCTTGAGGCATCCATCCAGGATGGGTATGTTGTCGTCGAGTACTCGAAGGATGGTAGGGGGAAGAGGAGGCTTTACGTGCCCACACTACTCGGTGCAGTGGATGCTGGTATCTACAGGGCTGTTGCGGAAGCCTTGTACAGTGGCGAGTCCCCAAGCCCTGATTCCTTTAGGGCTTTCTTATGCTCAATAAAACACCCTATCTTCTGGATTGCCGTGGGGAGGCTTGCGGGTAGTATTGCATCAGGTGATAGGGGTTCGGTTATCACATACTCAATACTTGTGAAGGCGCTCACTGGTGTTGAGATTGTGGGTATGCCTAAGGCTAGGCTTGCTGTTGTTACTAATAATATTCTTAATGAGGTTTCCGATATTGCAACAAGAGTGTTGAAGATTGAAAACCACCCCATGTTTAATGGGGTTGGGGTTTTTAAGAGGGCTTTAGGAGCCCTCGCCATTAGGTTCACAGCCTATAATGCAGAACAGTGTCACCAAGCATAGTGCCTCCTAGTCACCAGGAATGTTACAACGGTAACAATAGCTACAATGGCAATCACCATTACAAGCGGTACACTTGAACCACTCGCCCTAGCCGTCACGGTCACAGTCAGGTAGTGTATAACGGTAGCCGTGACAGTCCTATTCACGGGCACTGTGACTGTAGTATTAACGTAAACCGTTGCCGTCCTGGTGACGGTCGTGGCATTACTCACGGTTTTGGTAACAGTCACAGTAGTGGTGGCTGTCGCCACAACTGGAGCCGTAGTCGTGGTTGTAACCGCACTGCTTATGCCAGTTGGCGTGCAGGATGCGCCGTTCAATGGTATTATGCTGACGTATAGGCGCATGTTGTATGTATTGAGGAATGCGATAACTGCAGTGTCACCAGTAACGACACCGTCAGCCTCAAGGTACTCCCAATTGCCTATGCCAGTAAGGTTTGCGAGGAGTGTTAAGGAGCCCTCAACCCACTTGAAGGCGCTTACTACACTACCCCATGCCACAATAATGTAACCATTGTTGAATGGTATTGGGTAGGCTCCACTGTAGTTACCTGGGATTGTAATACTCACACTGCCAATAGTGAGGACATGGGACTGTGGGTTGTAGGTGTAGTATTCCCCATTGCTTGTGGCTCCAGCCACTAGGTTTTGGCTTATTGGCATAATTGCACCAGTCTTGAGATTGATGAATGCCATACTCCCATTATTGAGGAGTAATACCCCACTCATATTATAAGCCTCAATACTGACAGCGCCAATCACATGGTATGTTTTGACTATTGCCCCGTTCATTGTGGCAACCTCAATCATGCCGTTCATGGACTCTAAGCCTGACCCGAGTAGCATGTAAATGTACTCCCCATCACTACTATAACTCACAATAACACCACTATGCGTAATATTAACTGGGCTTGTCCAATGTCCATTAACCCACCTGGACTCTTGAAGCACTATTGTGACGTTAGGGTATTCCCCATAGACCCTGAGCCACATTAAGGCTAGTGTGCCATTTTGCATCCTCACTAGTTCAGGCTCTGCCACGTTGGTTGCCTGTGGTGTTGGGGCCTGTGTGAATTGGCAGTTGGTAATGTAATAGCCTGTTAGGCTTGGGGAGACGCCGAAGGTTACTGGCGCATAGTATAACAGTACCGTGGTGCTGTTGAGTGGGGTTAGCGTGTAGCCGTTCAAGCCAGTGTTGGTTAGGTTGATTGTTGCCACATTACCAGCCACTGCCACGTGGCTTGCCATGACTAGTACTATTGCCACTATTGCCATTATTGGTATGGTTTGGATTGGGATTGTGCTCTTCATGGTTTTGGCTTAGGGGCCTTGGGTAATTAGTCTAATTAAAGCCAAGGCATAATGAATCATGATGCTCATAATTGGTGAGCCTAAACTTGAGGGGGCAATTGCAATCGTTGGGACTAGGAGGCCCTCAAGTACCGTTGATGGGTTAGTTAGGAGGCTGGTTAGGGCGCTTGGTGAAGGTGGCTACTCAATAATCACTGGTGGGGCTATTGGCGTTGATTCAATTGCCGTTAAGTATGCCATTGCCTTCAATGTTCCTTACACTATTGTAAAACCGTGCCTAACTGGTGCCGAGAAGCCTAGCCCAGGTGGGGCTCTGATAAGCCCGTATCAGTGTAGGAACCTCTCAAGAAGGTACTTTGTGGAGAGGGATAAGGTTATTGCTGAATTGTCATTAGCCATTGTTGTACCCGAGGCTAGGAGTGGTACTGCCACTAAGGCCTGCTGTGGTACATGGTACACTGCTGTAAAGTATGGGGTAATGCGTGGTAAGCCTGCCTTCATTTTTAGGCCAATGGTCAATGAGCCTGATGTACTTGAGGCATTTAGGATAATGGTGGGGGATGGTGTCAAGCCCATTACCAGTATTAGTGAATTAATGGCTGAGTTGAGGAAGCTTAGATAGGCTTATTAGCCACTGCCCCCTATCCCACTCATGGGGCAGGTTAGCCCCGCCCAAACCCAAACTAAACCCAAACAAGACTTGCAGGCGGTACTACGGTACGTGGTGGGGAGGGGTTTTAGGGTACTGTGGTTCTGTGATGGCGACTTTTGCCCCTGTGGTATGAATACGAGGAATTGTGAGAAGGATGGTATATATTTCATTATAGGAAACACTGTGATTGCGGTTTTTGAGGGTAAGGATGAGTACAAGGTTTATATTAATGACTACGGGCCAGTTTACCTGAAGGAGATAAGCGATGAGGCGCTGAGGCAGGCGGCTGAAACCATTGCGAGGAGGCTCACGGAAGACCTCAAGTTCTAAAACCCCTCCCCTTATTAGGGTGCAGGTTCTGTGGGTATTATGGACAGCCTTCAACTCCAAACCCAAACCCTCGACCTCACAGTGTACAGGGGGAGTACCTGCCTGGCAATGGCTAAGGATAGTGGGGAATGCGTGGATGAGTTCAAGGCTGTGGAGAGGAATGATTGGCTTGTTAATATCCTGCGCATAAGGAAGGGTCGTAGTGAGGTGTATGCAACACTACCAAGGTACATGGGCTTTATCACATGCGACAACCCAAGCCCAATACTACCCAATTATGGTGTACTCGTAGCCTACACGCCCCACATATCCTCAAGGGTTTATGGTAGGGTTGTGAGAGTGTCGAAGCTTGTTGAGGCAGTATGCATGGTTGGTGATTGTAGGCGCCCAGGCTCAATGCCCTTCAAGATTGCATTGAGGATGATGGTGCCAATAATAAGCATTAGTAGGCTAAGCCCTGGGGATTTTGACTACATAGTGAGGGTTCTTGGTAGTAACCCAGTTGTTGGTGTCCTCAATGCCTTTAGGGCAGGGGACTGCAGGGCAATAGAGTACTGCATCCCATACTGACCTCGCACTCTACTATATAATTAATTATAGTATTATACGAGTCCTAATTAACCACTTGAGCCAAGCATCCTCATGGCCCAAGGGGCCAGTGTCAAAACCCTCATAATAACTGGGAGTTGGTTAGTGAGGATTTTTGATACAAGTGGGAATGAGATTAAGCCAAAGGCACTTTTGGTTACAAGTGAGGGGCAATTTGAGGTGGGGCAATTGCCTAATAAGGCAGTAATCGCTACAATTACCCCATACCACTATGAGGGAGTTGATGCACCCTTCCATGCGTATAGGGTTAGGCTCTACTGTTATGATGGCTCCTCAGCTAGGCTTGTGGGTATTGCCCTTGTTGAAGGCCCATTTGCGGATATTACTAGCCATGTGAGGGATGCCTTGGCTAGGTGCCAGTAGGCTAATTAACCTCTCAACCCAATTACACCCGAGCCCGTATGGCGGTGGCTTCCCAAACAATCCAAACTCCCAGGATCATACACGCATACCAAAGATATCAGTATGGGGGGATGGACAAAGTTATCCCGCCTTACGAGTGGTTCAGCAGTGTTCGTGAACTGCTGAATAAACCAATGCACTTTTGGGGCAAGCCGTTATTCATTCAAAAGAGGTTTTTAGAGAGGGATGTAGGCTTAAGTGTCCTATCGCCAAGAGAATGGACATCTTATTGTGGTGTCGAAGTGCTGACGGCACCGATGTTTGATTTCGACCTTGTTATTAAGGATATAGGTGGTAAGGATGCCGACTACATTAAGATTGTATGGGTGAACAATGCTGACAAGTGGAAGGCTATCGAAGCCGTGAACGAGTATAGCATCCTAGATAACCCGCCATCTGGAGCAGTAATAGTGGGCTCCTTCATCGGTGGTGTCAAGGTGCCACTGTGGAGTAACAAGTACCAGAGGCTCTATATCCTGAGGGTTAATAGCAGGGGTCATGATATAAGTCTTGATAGGGCTGTAACCGACTACACATGCAATTTATTTGCTGGCCTTACCCCTTAAAATCCCCCCAATGGGTGGGTTCTAGCCCACCCATCCTCATTACCTCACTTCCTAATCCTACAGACAAGGGCGTATGGGCATTTCCTACAATCCACTGAAGGGCCTCTTGGAGGGTTCCTTACCCAATTCCTCACAACCCTGAACCAATGCTCCCCATCCCTCACTAGGTAGTCTGGGTTGAAGGGAAGCACCGCATTCCTCATGACCAACCATGACTGGACTAGATTAACGCCAATGCTCTTCAGGATGTAGGCATACATGCTTAATTGTGGGAGGGCTTTGGCAAGCTTGTCAGTTGAGAAGCCCTTTACCTCGATTAAGCCACATTCACCATTAAGGCAATAGACGATATCTGGTTTTGCAGTGAATGGGGCTAACACGTAGTGGGGCTCAATGAGAATGGTATCATAAAGCTTACCATTCTCCCTAATGAACCACTCAGCATAAGCCTCGTGAAGAGCCTCACCGTAGGCTATATTGTGTAGTTTTTTCTTAAACTCCCACATTCCAAAGTGGGCAGTACACCAAGCTTGGCATGGTGGCTTGCCTGCTAGTGCTGGGCCTGGTGGGTGTGGTGGTGATGCCCAAGCATACTTGCCGAATGTGAGGATTGGGGTTACTGGCTCAACCTTAAGCCTCAAGTGTAATTCCGTGATTGGTTTTAGGATTGGGGTTGGTAGCATGTGGGGGGTTTTGGGGTTAGTTTAGGCTGGCCAGGAGCCTTGTCATACTATTGATAGCCTTCTCACTATTCCTAGCACTACCGTGTGTCGCAATGTACCCCAATGACTGGAATATTGTGAGTAGCGTGTCACCGTATTGAGACCTATACTCACTGTACAAGCGGTTGAAGTCTGGGAACTTCTTTGCTAAATCCTCAATCACCTTAGCCTCGATTGGTGTTTTCGCAAGCCTCTCCAGGGCACTGGTATCCATGCTTGTTGAGATAGCATTCCTAATCCTATTCAAAACATCCATAACCTTCTCCTCAATTGGCCTCGTCAATCTTGAGTGGAATATCCTCTTAAACTCATTAACACCCATCACCAACCCGTTTGTGCATTTAAGTATCCCAATAGCCTTGAAGACCTTGAATGCCGAAAAACCATCATTCCCCCACGTGATACGTGTTATGAAAACGACATCCCCCACCTGAGGATGCTCCCCACGCCCAATGTACCCTGTAATCTCACCGTATTCCGCACCCTCATACCTCACCAACCTTTCGGCCTCCCAACGACCGAAATTTGTGACACCTGGCAGAAGGCTCTTGATGGTACTTATTACAACAGAACCAGGAACCTCAACATAACTCGGCGAAACCACACGGTACAACCAATACTCGCCATTCCATTCACTAATTGAGGCAAGCCAATTATCAGGGGCATTGAGGGTGCCACTAATGCCTCCAAACCTCCTAGTAACATTATGGTTCACAAAAACCCTCTTCCCATCAAGGAAAAGCACCCACCTACCAGTGTACTCATCGAAATCATACCCCCTCAACATCCTCCTCAACTCCCCCATGTTTAGAGTTTGGACTAGACTAGACTCGGGCATACGGGTCAATATAGGCTTGGGACAGGGGAAAATTAGGAGTAGGGGGATTAGAAGTGAGGCTCAAGCCTCAGCGAGGACAATCCCCTTCCCTGGTTGAATATCAACCTTGAAGGCACGCTTAGCATGGTTTGTCATCCTCATCTTCTTTATTATTAGCCACCTCCTAACCTCCTTAACCTCAGTCACATTATCCATCCACATGTGTATTATCCCATCAGCAATGTGCTCAAGCCCAAAGCCAAAACTCATCTCA
>Ga0081534_100388_pt1 | contig 14606 bp, 15 predicted proteins | sample MonGeyMetagenome_FD_71019 | JGI IMG/M metagenome (GOLD analysis project Ga0081534, IMG submission 71019) | Hypoxic/sulfidic aquatic microbial communities from Monarch Geyser, Yellowstone National Park, USA - MG (SPAdes) v1 (version 2) | ecosystem: Environmental > Aquatic > Thermal springs > Hot...
TAACCAAACAGGCCGCTAACTCTTAACCCACCGGAGGCACGCGTAGCTATCCATGCCTCCCCACGTGGAGATCTCCTGCCGCGTCATTAGGCCGAAGGCTGCCCATAAGCCCATTAGGAATACCTTGGTGACAGACTACCCTAAACCATGGGGGATTTAAAATTTCTGTGAGCGCCCCGGCCTGCCCCTTAAAATGCCGCTCAGGACGAGGCGGCCTCTACTCTCTTCCCGGTGGCCGGGTCGAAGAGGACGAGCGACCCTGGGCGCACGGTGAAGGAGACCTTGTCGCCCCTGTTGACCTGCGTCGTGGACGGGTAGAGGATCCTCAGGAGCGTCCCGTCGCCAACATCAACGTGGACCACTGTGTAGGCCCCAACCCTCTCGATCATTGAGACGACGCCCCTTAGGTCGCCCTCCCCAACAACTGCGTCCTCCGGCCTGAAGCCGAAGGTCACGTCCTGGCCCTCCCTGACTGACCCCCTGTAGCTGCTCGGCAGGGGCAGCTTCAGCTCGCCCTTCTTTGAAACTATGTAGCCCTCCCTCACCGTGCCCTCGAGCACGTTCATGGGTGGGTTGCCGACGAACGAGGCCACCCAGGTGTTCCTGGGCCTCCTGTAGACCTCCATAGGGTCGCCGAAGTCCTGTATTACGCCGTCGTGCAGCACTGCGAGCTTGGTCGCCAGGGACAGGGCCTCAACCTGGTCGTGCGTGACGTAGACTATGGTGGTGCCCAGCTCCTTGTGGAGCTGCTTGAGCTCCTCCCTCGCGTACACCCTGACTATGGCGTCAAGGTTTGCCATGGGCTCGTCCATCAGCAGTACGTCGGCCCCCTTGACGAGGGCCTTGGCTATGGCCACCCTCTGCCTCTGGCCGCCGCTGAGCTCTGAGGGCTTCTTGCTCAGTATGTCGCCTATCCTCAGCATCTCAGCGACCTTCTTGACCTGGGCGTCTATCTCCTGTTTAGGCCTGTGCATGAGCTTAAGCGGGAAGGCTATGTTGTCGTAGACGCTCATGAAGGGGTAGATGGCGTAGCTCTGGAACACCATGGCCACGTTCCTCTCCCTGGGCGGCAGGTCGTCAACAAGCTCACCCCTGAGGTAGACGTGCCCCTTGTCCTGCCTCAGCAGGCCAGCTATAACCCTTAGCAGAGTCGTCTTGCCCTCGCCCGAGGGGCCTAGGACCACCACCAGCTCACCCTTGTCGACGCTCATGCTGAGGCCCCTCAGGGGGGTCACCGTGACGCCCTTCGTCTTGTACGTCTTCCAGATGTCCTCAAGCTTTATGTACTCCAAGCCTGCTCCCCCTCCAGCCTAGCCCCTGCATAAAATATCACTTTATGCCTGCCAGGCTGCTGTACGCCCTGGTCATCATCCTCTGCGACACAAGGAAGAGCGCCATGAGTGGTATCCCCATCAGGACCGCGCCAGCGGCGAATATGTTGTAGTTGGGGGCTGAGGCGTAGTTGTAGAGGCCAGCAAGGTAGTAGAGGCCGAGCATGGCGGTCCACTGGTTCGAGTTTGCGCCTATGAAGGCGTAGGCCGTGGCGTAGTCCATGTAGGCTCCCAGGAAGCCTAGCAGGGCAGTCAGCGCCACGATAGGCATAGCCATCCTGAACACTATCCTTATGAAGACCCCAAAGCGGGAGAGGCCGTCGACCATTGCCGCGTCCTCGTAGTCGGGCGGTATGGAGTCTATGGCTAGCTTGGCCAGGAAAGCAGCGAAGACGGCCGTGCCAGGCGTGTAGGCGAGAACGAGCCCATAGTAGTTGAGCAGCCTGAGCTGAGCGAAGAGGAGGTAGAGGGGGACCGTGGTGGCGGTGACGGGCAGGAACGTGATTATGTAAGTGAATGTTGCCAGCGTCTTCTTGGCTGGCATGTCAAGTCTTGAGAGGCCGTAGCCGGCCAGCATCGCAAGCGCTATTGAGAGCAGCGAGGTGGCCGCCGCCAGCACTATGCTGTGAGCCACCCACAGCGGGAAGTCGGGGGCCTTTATCGACGGTATGAACCTGCCGAAGAGCAGCTCCCTGTAGGCCTGCAGGGTCACTTGGGTGGGCACCAGGTCCTTTATCGAGACAGCCAGCAGCTTCGTGACGTGGCTGAAGGACAACATTATAACGTAGTATATTGGAATTATGGCCCATATCGCCATCACTATGAGCACGAGGTACGATATGCCAAGCCTGAGGGCCTTGTATGCCAGCCTCCTTGACCTGCCCTTCACTTCTACCACCCCTCACGTTATGCCCTCCAGGACGCCTGTGAACTTCATGACCACCACCGCCAGCACTATGGTTATCACCGTTGAGATTATTGACAGCGCCGCGGCGACGCCGTAGTTGCTATAAGAGAACGCCTGCTGATAGGCGTAGACTATGAATGTCTCAGTTGATATGCCGGGCCCGCCGCTCGTCAGGACGTATATGGGGTAGAAGTTGTTCCAGGTGAAGACGAAGCTGGTTATGAAGACGAACGCTATGGTCTTCCTCAGCGAGGGCACAGTTATCCTGAGGAACTTGGTGAGGGCGCCGGCCCCGTCCACGTCAGCTATCTCGTAGAGCTCGGCCGGTATGCTCTGGAGCCCCGAGTAGAAGACCGTCATGTAGTAGGGGAAGCTGAGCCAGAGGTTGGTTATTATGAGCTCGGCCCATGCGTCGCCCACCGACTGAAGCGCGTTAATCGTCGGCATGTGGAGGAAGGGGAGGACGTACCTGTTCATGAAGCCGTAGGGGTAGACCCACATGCCCTGCCAGACCAGGAGCGATATGAAGCCTGGGAAGGCCCAGGGCAGTATAAGTATGGCGTAGAAGAAGGACTTGCCCCTCAGGTCCCTCTGGTTAAGTATTAGCGCCAGCGCGAAGCCGAGGGCCATCATTGGGATCAGGCTCCCAAGGGTCCAGATGACCTCGTTTATCAGCAGCGTCGATATGTAGTGCTGCCTCAGCGCAAGCACGTAGTTGAACGCGCCCACGAACCTGTACGTGTGCCTGAAGAAGTTCATCAGGTTCATGTTAGTGAATGACACGTACGTGGAGTAGAGCAGGGGGTACAGGAACAGGAAGAGCACGGCAGCGAAGAGGGGCAGAAAATAAATAAAACCCTCAAGTTTGTCGCGAGCGCTTGACATTAAGCTCCCCGCCTCAGTACCTTGAGGCAGGGAGCTCTGGCACGGTTAAAACTTCACTTGGCGTTATGGGGACAGGGCTCAGATAGCCGGCGCTCTGCAGCGCGCTTATGAAGGCCTGCTCCATGCCCTGCGCCGCCTGCTCGGCGTTTATCTCCCCGGCGAAGAACTCGCTGGCGTACTGGTGGAACGAGTTCCAGTAGTAGGACATCTGCGGTATGTTGGGGAACTTCTGGCCGTGCTGGCTCTGCTCAAGTATCCCCTTTATGACCTGGTGCAGGCAGGCGAGCGTGGTGTTGCTAGTAGGCGCGCTCAGGTTCTGCATGGCGGCGCTGTAGGCGCTGTTAAGCGCAGGTATGTCGCCTGCGTACTTGAAGAGGCCGTACTCGTTGCTGTAGTTCGTCATGAACTCTATGAAGAGCAGGGCCGCGTGTAGCGTGGCGTTCCACTGGCTCGCGGGCACGCCGTTGGCCTGCTCAGTCGTTATTGACCAGCCCATGCTCCCTATGAATGGCGTCGCGTAGAGGCCCGTGCTGCTAACCACGGGCAGCGGGGCAGCCCCCAGGTTGCATCCCAGGGCATTGAAGTAGGGCATGAGGTCCCAGGGGCCGTCGAATATTATGGCGGCCTTGTTCTCCATGAACAGCTGGCCCTCGACGCCCCCGGCCCCAGTGCTAGACGCAAGGTAGTTTACCTTAAGGTCGTAGGTCAGGTTGTACCAGAAGTTGAGGGCGTTGACCATGGCGCTTGAGTTGAGGGCCGGCACTATCATGCCGTTCTGGGTTGTGAATATCTGCCCGCCGAAGCCCGCGAACCAGGCGGCGAACCTGTAGCCCCACTCGTCGCTCGCCCCATAGGCTATGCCCCAGACGCCGCTCTTGTTGACCTGCTCAGCCATCTGTATCATCTGGTCAGTCGTGTTGGGCGGGGCAGTTATGAACTTCTTATTGTAGAACATAACTATGTAGTTTATGTTGTCCGGCAGGCCGTAGACCGAGCCGTTGAGGGTCCAGTCCTGTATTGCAGTCGGGTTGAACCGGCTGAAGTAGCTGGGCGGCAGGTACTGGGACAGGTTTACAAGTATGCCTGCGGCGAAGAGGGCGCCTGCCGAGTCGCTGCTGTCCCTTATTATTATTGGCGCGTCGTGCGCCTGGGCCTCAGAGGTGTACGGGCTGGTGCCTACGCCGGCGCCGTACTCGACCTCAACGTGAATCCACGGGTACTCCTGCTCGAAGGCCGCCAGGCTGGCGTTGAAGGCCGTGTTCTCGCTGCTGCTGTAGCTGTCAGCCACTGTTAAGGTCACGACCTGCGGCGTTGTGGTAGTTGTTGTTGTAGTCGTTATTGTAGTCGTTACAGGAACCGAAGTTGTGGTCGTTGTAGTTGTCGTGAGCGTAGATGTAGTTGTGGTAGTAACGTGATGCCTTGTCGAGACGTAAGCCATGTAACCTCCGACCGCTGCTACCACTACCACCACAATTATGATGGTCGCCAGGGCAACCGTCGAGATAGACCTCCTACTCGACTTCAAAACACCCACCTCTCAACTTGCCGCTTTCTTTAAGGCGTCCAGGTAGTATAAAAGGCTATACTACTTAGAGAAAAGTTATTTAAAAACATAAAAATCTAAACGTATAACTTAGAGGAAGCTCAAGGGAGCTGACCTCCTCCCCGCCCTAGAAGGGCGAGGCTTTCTATAAAATGTAAAGGGCAGGCATGACAGCAGGAACTCAGCCGACGCGAAGCCTTGACCTGAGCCTCACAGCCACGTCGTATGGGTAGTAGCCCTTCGCGCTCCCCCCAAGGGCCGCGCCGTCGGCTCCCTTGGGCAGGGGGAGGCCCATGAGTGCTAGGGCTGTGGTGGCCACGTCGTGGGTCTCAGCCCCGGTCGCCCTGACCTCCTCGCCAACCACCAGGAGCACCCCGTTGACCTCGTGGTCTGGCATCAGGTCGCGCCTCAGCTGAGCCATCGACCTGCTTGAGACGGGCCAGTACCTCTCCTCGTCGACAGACTCTACGAAGAGGGCCGGGTACGGGGGCAGGTAGGCGCCCCTGAACCTCTCCTCGAGCCTCGTCACCTTAAGGTAGCGCGATGCCTTGGAGCTAGCTATGGCTTTAAGCCCCCTCTCCCTCTCCGCCTCACCCCTGAAGTAGAGGACCCTGTCTATTGAGAGCCCGCCTGCGTCGTATGTGAACGGCTGCCCTGAGAGCTCGCTCTGCTGCCCGGCGCCCTCGTGCGTTGCCGCCCTTGTCACGGTCACCAGCTCGCCGCCCACGCCCTCCCTCAGCCTCCTCAGCGGCCCCCTCCTCGAGATCTCCCTCGGCGACAGGCTGGGCGGCAGCACCCTTGAGAGCTCGTCAAGAGCGCTGACAAGGCTTAGCGAGAGCCTGCCCCTCAGGCTGCCCGGCAGCCCGACCCTGAACTCCCTCATGAGGGGGGCTAGCACGTTGACGCAGGTCCTGTGGACCCCGGCGCCGTGGTCTGAGACTATGACGAGGTACTTGGACCTCCTCATGAGTTCCCCGGCGAGCTCGTCTATGGACCTCCACACCTCCTCGGACCTGGGGCCCACGGAGAGCACGTCGTAGTGGTCCTTGTGGAAGGCCTGGTCCGGGTACGGGAGCACCACGAAGTAGGCGTCCGCGTCGACCTCGCTGAGAAGCTTAAGGGTGCCCTCCACCAGCAGCTCAGTCCTCCTGTAGGGGTCAGGCATGGCCTCAAATGTCACGAAGTACTTGCCGAGCCTCTCGGCGAGGCCCTGGGGGCTGTACTCAACCCTTGGGGCCAGGAAGGTGTCTCCAACGACTGTCATCCTCTCGTGGCAGCAGAGGCCCCTGATGGGCCAGGTAAGCGGGTAGTTGACCACGGCCACGTCAAGGCCCATGAGGGCCGCGTCCTCAAAGGCCCTTGGGAACATGACGTCAAGGGACGTGTAGGGCCTGGAGAGGTGCTCCCCGCTGGGCCCCCTGTAGTACTTTGTGAAGCCCCAGACGCCGTGCTTGGCCGGGTTCACCCCAGCCGCTATGCTAGTCCACTGCACAGGTGTTATGGGGGGCATTGAGCGCAGCGGTATAGGCCTTGAGCGCGAGAGGGCCTCGCCCAGGTTCCTAAGCTTAAGCTTTGAGACCGCCCTACTAAGCAGCCACGGCGACAGGGCATCAAGGCCCAGCAGCGATAGCTCCAATGTCCGCTACCAAGGGGCTTCCTACGGCAGGAAATTTTAAGGTGAAGGTTATGCGCCCTCGGCGAAGGCGCTGGAGAGGTACCAGTCTAGGCGCCCCTCGTCCTCAGCTGTGACCCTGAAGCTCATCCTCCTCTCTGCGGCGGTCCTCCCCTCCTCAGCAGCCCCCCTCTCCTCTACCCTTGCGCTCACTCCTCTCACCCGTCTTGTCTATTGCTGACGAAGCCTAATAAAGGGGTGTCCCTGAGGCCCCCCGACAGGCGTCTAAGTAAAAAGTGAGCCCCTGTCGCCTGCGCGCAGGCTACCGCCTTTCTCGCTTAGCACAAAACAATAGCGCAGGCACCTATATACGGTTTCAACTTCTCCCGATGCAGGGACGCCGCTGAAGGAAGGTAGAAAAGGCCCCCTTGACAGGTCGCATCGGGATCGACGTGATGATCGCCAGGCTTAAGGTGGACATCCCTATAAAGGCCCTTGGCCACGTCAACTCCTACGCCATAATTGACGATGAGGGCTTCCTGCTGGTGGACCCCGGCATGTACTGGGCCGACGGCTTCAGGAGCCTTGCGGCCGAGCTCAGGAGGGCGGGCCTAAGCCTCAGGGGGCTTAGAGCTATTGTGGTCACCCACTTCCACGTGGACCATGCCACCGCCGCCCCTGTGCTAGCTGAGCTGGCGGGCTCTGAGGTCTTAATGGGCCCCAGGGACCTTGAGGTCGTGAGGAGGGGCTTCAGGGAGTACTTCAGGGACGTCACTGAGACCTTCCTGCACTACGGCGTCCCGAGGGAGGAGGTTAAGGCCATGGAGGAGGTCCACCCAGTCCCAAGGCTTGGCGACGTCTATGATGAGCTAGCGGCCGTCGCGAGGCCCGTGGGGGAGGGCGAGTCGATAGGGCTTGGCGACGGCGAGCTTAAGGTCCTTGAGCTGCCCGGCCACACGCCTGGCCACATAGCGCTCCTCCAGGGGGGCACAGCAGTTGTCGGCGACGTACTGCTTAACGGCATAACTCCTAACGTTGTGGCAGACTCCCCTGACCCCAGGAGGGACCCCCTGGGCGACTACCTGAGGACCCTTGAGAGGGTCTCATCCCTTGGCCTCTCGTCCGCTATGCCCGGCCACGGGGAGCCTATAGGCTCGCCCTCCGCCAGGGCAAGGGAGTTAATGGCTCACCACGAGGAGAGGCTGAGGCTAGTTAAGTCGCTGCTCGACGCCCCCAGGACCCTATACTACGTTGCGAGGAACCTCAGGTGGAGGACCTCCGCCGCCTCCTGGGACGACATGAGCCCCTATGAGAGGTACTTCGCCGTCGGCGAGGCCCTGGCGCACCTGAAGCACCTTGAGGCCGTGGGGGAGGTTGAGGAGATGACAGCTGGCGGCGAGGTGGCCTTCCGCCTGGCTTGAGCTGCCGGCATGTAACGCCCCTGCAGACTAATCACAGCGTCTGACCCCTTTTGCACTACCAGGCAGACCAAGTTGACCCCCTCCCCGCCCTGAGGGGCGAGGCCTTCGGCTGCAAAGCTCGTTTGCTTTGCTGTCAAGTGCAAAGGAGGGCGCCACCGTGAAGTCAATGAGCAGCTGTGAGGCAAAGGGGCGCCCGGTGAGGCCCCGCGTCCCGAGAGGCGGGCCCCCGCAGGCAACATGATGAGAGGCGAAGGATGATGAAGTAGATGCCTAAGGTCACGTAGAGTGGCTGCTAGTCGCGGTGAACGTCGAACCCTCCCTGCACGGGCTCCTGGCGGCTAGCATGTCCTCCGCCAGGGCACAGACCATCGGCATGAACTCCTCCGCCGGGGCCTCTACCCTCACATCGGCCAGGTCGTCAAGTGCCGTCTCGCCCACGTTAACTATCACCAGCTTGGCACCCCTTGACCTGGCCACCAGGGGCAGCTGGTTGGCCGGGCTGACCGCGAGGCTCGACCCAACCACTATGAAGAGGTCTGAGCTGCCGGCCAGCGAGAACGCCTCCTCAAGCGCGTCGGGCGGCAGCGGCTCCCCGAAGTAAACAACGTCAGGCTTCAGAAGCCCCCCGCAGACGGGGCACGTGGGGAGCCTGCCTTCAGACACCGCCCTGAAGGCCTCCCTTATGTCGTACTTCCTCCCGCACTCCGTGCAGACGGCCCTGCCGGCGTTGCCGTGGAGCTCAACGACCTTTCTGCTCCCGGCGGCCTGGTGGAGGCCGTCTATGTTCTGGGTTATCACCGCCTTAATGAGTCCCATCTCCTCAAGCCTTGCTATGGCCACGTGGGCTGGGTTTGGCCTCACCCCGCTAAGCTGGCCGAACCTCTCCATGAAGAGCCTCCACGAGCCCAGCGGGTCTGAGTAGAAGTGGGATATCTCAAAGAGGGAAGGGTCAAGCCTCCTCCACAGCCCGTTGGGGCCCCTGAAGTCAGGTATGCCGCTGGCTGTGCTGACGCCGGCCCCTGACATCAGAACTGCGCTGTTTGAAGCTACCAGCATCCCCGCGACCTCCTTGGCCTTAGAGCTCAGCGACGTCCCGCTTCACCTCGAATAAGGCCTGACGCCGACAGGTTAATAGCTAAAGGCCCCTGACAAGTTTAATGGCGCAGGAGCGAGGTGTCAGACAATCGTAACAAACCTGCCGGCCGAGGCCATAGCTAAGCTAAACAAGTACAGCGAGGCTAAGACAACGGAGGAGAAGATCAGGGCCCTCGAGGAGTTCCTCAGCTCCGTGCCCAAGCACAAGGGCACGGAGAAGCTCAGGCTGTGGGCCACGAGGAGGCTCTCCGAGCTCAGGGAGGAGGTGGAGAGGGAGAGGGCAAGGAGGTCGGGCGGCGGCAGGCCGGGCATGTTTGTCGAGAAGGCGGGGGCCGGGCAGGTGGTTTTGATAGGCCCCACGAACTCCGGCAAGAGCTCAATAGTGGCCAGGCTGACTAACGCAAAGGTAACGATAAGCCCCTTGCCCTACGGCACCCAGGCCCCCGTGCCGGGCATGATGACGTACCTTGACGTCCAGCTCCAGCTAGTAGACACCCCGCCCCTCATAAACCCTGACGGCAGCGTCAACTCAAGGGTTGTGGCCCTAGCCAGGAACGCTGACGTCATAGCCCTGGTCATAGGCCTTGACTCCCCTGAGCCCAGGCGCGACCTTGACGTCTCCCTTAGGGCCCTCGAGGACAGGGGGGTTGCATACTCCCTTGAGAAGGGCTTCGTCAGGGTTGAGAGGAGGACCCAGGGAGGGATAGCGTTCACCTACAGGGGGACCCCGAGGTTCACCGAGGAGGAGGCGAGGAGGCTGCTGAACAGCTACAGGGTGTACAACGCGCTGGTTGAGGTCAGCGGGCCCGCCACGCTGGACGACCTCGAGGAGGCCATATTTAGCGCTAAGGTCTACAAGCCCGCCTTCGTCATATTCAACAAGGCTGACCTGCCCTCAGCTGAGTCGAGGGCGAGGGAGGCGGCCTCGGCGCTACCCAAGGACGTCCAGTGGGTGCTGGCGTCAGCTGTAACGGGCGTCGGCCTCAGCAGCGTGGGCCCCATGGCCTACAGGCTCCTGAACATAAAGAGGATATACACTAAGAAGCCGGGCCAGCCCCCGAGCCCTGAGCCCCTTGTTGTTAGTGCCGACGCCACCGTCAGGGAGATAGCTGAGAGGATAAGCCCCTCCCTGGCAAGGTCCATGAAGTACGCCAAGATATGGGGGAGGGGTGCTAAGTACGGGGGGCAGAGGGTGGGGCCTGACTACGTGCCCCAGGACGGCGACATACTAGAGATAAGGTAGCTGACCTCCTCCCCTCCCAGCTCCCAGGGGCTCGGGGATATGTGGGGCCCCTGTTGGGGCATCCCCTTGCGGGGACACTAATTGTTCTGCGATGCTTTCAAGTGCTCAGGAATTTTATGCCTTACCCCGCCCCTTCCAGGGGCGGGGCCTGCCGTTCACTTTGTCACTCTATGGGCTCCTCAGGCTCCTGCTCGAGCAGGCTTGGGCACAGCAGCTTCATCGAGACGCTTATCAGGGCGTCAGCTATTGGAACCACCGCTGCCGCGGGCCCGCCGACGTGCATAGCCATGTTCCTCAGCTCCGATGCCAGCATAGCAGCGTTAAGCAGCCTCCTGCCGCTGGCGCTGGCGAGGCCCCCCATGAACTCCCCTACGGCCTCCTTAAGCTTCCCAAGCAGGTCGGCCCTGCCCTTCAGCATGAGGGCCGCGTCCGCGACCATGGAGGGCAGCGACAGCAGCATGCCGTATGCCATCGGGTCGATTATGTTGCTCTCCTTGGAGCTCCTTAGGGAGGCCTCAACGAGCTCGAGGGCCTGAGCCCTCAGCCCCTCGACCTCGGCCTCCTCCGCCCCCCTGGAGGCCTCGTCAAGCATGTCCTGGAGCCTGCTGCTGGCCTCCTTGATTAGCCTTGTGGCGTCGGCGCTCGGTGACGGGGCTATGGTGACTACCACCCTGTCTGAGCCCCTCTCCACCGACGCCACCTTCTCATTTTCGTTGAGCTCAGCCATGAGCCCCTTAACGTCAGTCTCCCCGAGGCCCCTCAGGGGTATCTCAACCCTGCTGTAGCCGTGAACAAATGCGCAGTCAACTATTGCGTCAACGCCGGCTGCCCTTGCGACGCCGTTGTACCTTAATGTGACCGTGCTAGCCCTGTCCTCCGCCCTGCTGTCCCTCGGCCTTACGAGGAGCTTACCGCCGGCCTCTACAACCTCTATCTCGTCACCGACCTTTATCCCGAGCCTCCTAGCCCACTGCTTGGGCAGCGTTATTATCAGGCTGGACCCGCCGAGCCTCTGGACCTTCCTTGTAGTTGCGCTCTCGCTCAACTCACGCACCATTGCAACTAGTATCGGCGGCGTATATATAACTTTAACGCCGTTAAAGAAAAATGTATATTATTCTAAACGAAAAATCTTTCTTATAAACAAGGGACTGCCTCCCTGCACTCAGCTTATATTTTACGAGGCCCGCAGCAAGAGGGGCGAGGCGCAGGAGCTTGAACATGCTTGAGATAAGGTGGCACGGCAGGGGCGGCCAGGGGGCAGTCACAGCCAGTGAAATCATAGCGTCAGCCTCCATAATAGAGGGGAAGTACGCCCTCGCCTTCCCTGAGTTCGGCGCCGAGAGGAGGGGCGCGCCAGTTAGGGCGTACACGAGGATAACTGACAGCCCTCTCATACCCAGGACGCCAATTGAGCGCCCTGACGTCGTAGTGGTACTTGACAGGAGCCTGCTCAAGCCTACCTACATAGAGGGCCTCAAGGAGGGCGGCACCCTTGTCGCCAACAGCCCGCTGAAGCCCGCTGAGCTCCTGGAGAAGCTGGGCCTCGGTGGGGGCAAGTACAGGGCGGCGACCGTCGACGCGAGCTCAATAGCGATGAAGTGGCTCAAGGCCAACATAGTGAACACTGCCATACTGGGTGCTTTTGTAAAGTCTACAGAGCTCGTAAAGTTGGACACTGTTTTAGACGTAATAAGGTCCAGGTTCCACGGTAAGGTGGCTGAGGCGAACGTGATGGCCGTTAAGGAGGCATACGAGTCCACGCAGCTCTCTTGGGGGTGAGGCAGGTGTCGGTGAAGCTCCCAGGATGGAAGGAGATGACGATTGGAGGGGTCATAACAAACCCCGGCAACAGCCTTGAGTACAAGACGGGCGACTGGAAGGTCCTGATGCCGGTCATAAACCAGGAGAAGTGCATAAGGTGCAGGATATGCTGGTACGTCTGCCCTGACAGCGCTATACTTGAGCTTGACAAGCCCTACACGACCAAGGCTAAGAGGGTATACAAGATATCCTACGACGTCAACTACGACTTCTGCAAGGGGTGTGGCATGTGTGCCCAGGAGTGCCCAGCCAAGGCGATTGACATGGTCCCCGTGGAGGTGAGCTGAGGTGGAGGCAGCGCAGGAGGTTAAGTCGAAGAGGCCCATACCGCTTAGCACTAACTACGCAGTGGCTCACGCCGCAAAGGACCTAGATGTCGACGTGGTGGCAGCCTACCCAATCACGCCCCAGACAACTGTGGTCGAGAAGCTCTCGGAGTTTGTGGCAAATGGTGAGCTCGACGCTGAGTTCATACACGTCGAGAGCGAGCACAGCGCCCTCAGCGCGACCCTGGCAGCGTCACTGACGGGCGCGAGGGCCTTCACTGCGACTGCGAGCCAGGGCCTGGCCCTCATGCATGAGATACTGCACGTGGCCTCGGGCCTCAGGGCACCGATAGTCATGAGCGTGGCAATGAGGGCCCTGAGCGCCCCTATAAGCATCTGGAACGACCAGACGGACCTCTTCAACGCCAGGGACGCGGGCTGGATAATCTACTTCGTCCACACGGCCCAGGAGGCGTATGACACAGTAATACAGGCCTACAGGCTTGCTGAGGACAGGGGCGTTATGCTGCCTGTCATGGTCGGCTATGATGGCTACGTGATGAGCCACACGACGGAGCCGGTGGTGGTTGAGGACAGGGCCAGCGTCCTCAAGTTCGCGCCCAAGAGGCCGTACCCCTACAGGCTTGACCCCGACAAGCCCGTTACGATTGGGCCCATAGTGCCGCCCGAGTACTACTATGAATTAAAGTACCAGCAGGTGAAGGCCATGGAGGGCGTCCCCGAGAAGGCCGAGGACGTAGATAGGGAGTTCCAGAAGGCCTTCGGCCGCGGCTACGGCATAATGGAGTGCTACATGTGCGAGGGGGCCGATGCCCTCATAGTTGCAAACGCCAGCTACGCAGCCACGCTCAAGAGCGTCCTGCCGGACGCCTGGAGGGAGGGCCTGAAGGTCGGCCTCCTGAGGCTCAGGCTCTACAGGCCGTTCCCAGCCAAGCACTTCGTGAACTACACCTCGAACGTCAAGAGCGTCCTGGTGATAGACAGAGCCATAAGCTACGGCGCCCCGTACCAGGGGCCACTCGCCAACGAGATAGCTGGCCTCAAGGTAAGGGAGGACCTGGGCTTCAACCTGACTAGCGCCGTTGCCGGCATAGGGCAGAGGGCTATGGAGCCTGAGGACTTCTTGGCCCTGGCCCGCCTCGCGTGGGAGGCGAGGACCAGGAGGTATCCTGAGACCATATTCTACGGGGTGAGGGAGTGATGGCACAGCAGGCGGGCAAGTCGCTCAGGATAAAGAGCCTGTTCGACCTGCCCAGGGAGGAGCTCTTCATAAGCGGCCACGGCCTCTGCGCAGGCTGCACGGCTGGGACAATAATGAGGATGCTGACCAAGGTAGCCGGCAAGGACACGATAATAGTCAACGCCACGGGCTGCGTCGAGGTAGCAACAACCAGGTACCCGTACTCCAACTGGCTGGTGCCGTGGTTCCACTCAGCCTTCGAGAACGCAGGGGCCAGCGCCAGCGGCATAGCCAGGACCATAGAGGTCCTGAAGAGGAAGGGTGTAATACCAAAGGACAAGCAGGCGAAGGTTGTAGTAGTAGCGGGCGACGGCGGCACTGTTGACATAGGCCTCCAGAGCCTAAGCGGCATGCTCGAGAGGCGCGACCCCGTAATGTACGTGCTCTACGACAACGAGGCCTACATGAACACAGGCATACAGAGGAGCGGCGCCACGCCGTTCCACGCGTGGACCACCACGACGCCGACAGGCAAGGTCTGGAGGGGCGAGTGGAGGACGAAGAAGGACATAGCTATGATAGTTGCGGCGCACAGGATACCTTACGTCGCCACAGCTAACCCCGCCTACCCGCAGGACATGGTAAACAAGTTCGCCAGGGGCCTCGAGGTCCTTGACGAGGGGCCGTCATTCATACACGTCCTCATGGCGTGCACCACTGGCTGGAGGTTTGACCCAGCCCTCGGCATAACCATATCAAGGCTTGCAACGGAGACCGGCGTGTTCCCGCTCTACGAGATAGACCACGGCAACTTCAGGGTCACCTTCCCGGTAGCCAAGAGGAAGCCCGTCTCGGAGTACCTCAAGCTGCAGGGCAGGTTCGCCCACCTGACGCCTGCTGAGATAGAGGAGATACAGAAGCTCGTAAACGAGAGGGTGGCAGAGATAAACAAGCTTGCGGGCAAGGAGGTCATAGGCCCCGTAGCCAAGTAGCCTTCTTTATAAAATTGGGGGTTAAGGGGGCGTAAAACCTCGCCTCTTAAGGCGGGGATGGATAGCCCCCTTTGTAGTTACATTTAAATGCTTCTCTTTCAAATATCCTATTGATGCCCACCGTAGGGTTCCGTTTCAGGGCGTACACCGATGAACAAACGTTGAGGGCGTTAAAAGCCCAGTTGATGTTAGCGTGTGAGGTATACAACACCCTGCGGTGGGCAGATATCTATTTCTACCAGAGGGATGGGAAAGGCCTCACTCGGCGCGAGATGATGCGACTAGC
>Ga0081534_100389_pt1 | contig 14580 bp, 16 predicted proteins | sample MonGeyMetagenome_FD_71019 | JGI IMG/M metagenome (GOLD analysis project Ga0081534, IMG submission 71019) | Hypoxic/sulfidic aquatic microbial communities from Monarch Geyser, Yellowstone National Park, USA - MG (SPAdes) v1 (version 2) | ecosystem: Environmental > Aquatic > Thermal springs > Hot...
CGCACCGGGGTCGTGGTAATTCATGGCTGTGAGTGGGTATAAGGTGCTTAACAAGGGTGAGTTACCGGAGGAGGGTGAGGTGGTTATAGATGCATCCAACCACATAGCGGGTAGGTTAGCCACAGTGGTGGCTAAACTAGCTCTGCAGGGTAAGGCTATCGTAATTGTGAATGCTGAGAAGGCTGTGATAACGGGGGACAGGAACATGGTCATTAATTGGATTAAGAGGAGGATGAGTGAGATAAGGACCCACTACAACCCGGAGAAGGTTGGCCCCAAGTGGCCTAGGAGGCCTGATAGGATACTTAGGAGGATAATTAGAGGCATGTTACCGCACAAGCAGCATAGGGGTAGAGCCGCCTTAAGGAGAATTAAGGTGTACGTTGGTGTGCCTGACAGGTACGCCAATAGGCAACGTTACGTTGTGCCTGGCTCAATGCTCAAGCCAAGGCCTGGGTTAAGATACGTCACCCTGGAGGAGGTTTGGGCAAGCATTGAGCCTGAGGATTACAGTAACTGGAGGAGTTCATTGGTGGAGAGGGTAACCAAGGGTAAGCATTAGTTGTGTCAGGTATTTCACGTGTATTGGGTGTACTAAGGCATGTTTTTATATACATGCACATAAGCCGTGCCTTATGGGCCTAATACTGGTGTATACTGGGGATGGGAAGGGTAAGACTACCGCCGCCCTTGGGCTTGTGGTTAGGGCTTATGGACATGGCTTAAGGTCAATAGTGGCCCACGTTATGAAGACGCTGATTTACAGGGGTCAGTGGGTTGGGGAGTACCTTGCATTATCCAAGATGAGTGACCTGGTTGAGGTCTACTACATGAGTGAGACCGCCCTAAGAACACCGAGAGAGGTGTTCAATAGGGCTATTGAACGCAGTGTTGAGGTTAAGCCATTCCTGTTAATTCTAGATGAGGTCAACAATGCAGTAGATAATGGGTTAATGAGCGCCAGTGAGGTTATTGAGGGTATAAGGAAACTGCCCAGTGAGGTTAACGTTGTTTTAACCGGGCGGGGTGCCCCAAGGGAATTCCTTGAAATTGCAGACTTGGTTACCGAGTTTAGGGCTGTTAAGCACTACTATGATAGAGGAGTTGTGGGCGTCATGGGGCTTGAGTGGTAATGTTGAGAATGGTTTAAAAGGGACCCGAGGTAAAAGTTAAAAAGGCTAAGGTGACCATAGGGGTGGGGCCCGTAGCTCAGCATGGTAGAGCGTCCGGCTCATAACCGGAAGGTCCCGGGTTCGAATCCCGGCGGGCCCACTAGTGAACGTAAGGTTAATGATTAATGCTTAGGTAATGTTTCTTAGTGATCCTGAATTGATGGTGGACTAAAGGGTATAAATGGCGATTATTGTTATTGCTTGCCGCCCTCCATCATTAACTTGATGCGTAGGCACGACTCCTCCAACCCTTGGTCCTGAACCCTTCCATTAAACGGCTCGGCGAAGCCCTCCAGGTAGCTTAATATTACCCTTGAGAAGTTGTCCGTTAGGTTCTCACGGCAAACCCTAACCAGCACTGAGCCGTCCATAATCTGAACTTGAACCCTACCTAAGCCCCTTAATTGAGCTACGTATAGTTCATTGGGCTTGAAGGTGCTGTACATGCCTAACATTAACTCACCATCCTTCCTCCCCATGGCTCTTACCATGCTTAAAACCTGCTCGCCCATTTGCCTCTCAAGTATATCATGGTCCACTGCCAATACGTAATTATTGTTGAAGGTTGGTATTGATAACGTGGCCAGGACGTAAATGTCGTTATTAAGTACCTTCTCCATTACATCGTAGATGAAGGAGAGTTTCCTAAGCATCCCCTCAACATCACTTATCGACGACACTGAATTTGTGAAGTCGGCAACGACGTGAATCATCTTCTGGAGCCTATTGAAGGACACATTAAGAATGTTGACGCCGTTCTCAGCCAGCACATCAGATATGGCCGCTAATATACCTGGTCTATCCTCACTAAGCCTAATGATTAACTCCACTATAGTCCTATTACCAGCCTCATACATCATTGAAAGCTCCCTATGAAACATCATCAAAACCCTTAATACACCCCCCTATTTAAACATGATACTAAGTTTAACCTAACCACAGAGCTATAATCTGTGACTCACCCCTAAAGGGTGCGAAGCCGCCATATATTACGGCGTAAGGTAAATGAAATCTAATCCATATGGAGGGCATCTGCACTTATTAAATATTTGCAAGACCAGATGAACATAACTAATGAGGGATTTAGGTAAAGCTTAATAAACCGTGGATTAATGACCCATGGGGCCCGTAGTCTAGCCTGGTTAGGATAGCGGTCCAACCGCCCTAAAGTCCGCCTTACGTGGAGGTTAGCCTAAGAAAGCGGGAGATCCCGGGTTCAAGTCCCGGCGGGCCCACCAGGCGGCATTAATACGCCGTAACTGGTTCATTGTGGAAATGCGCAGGGTTTAGGTAACCCTAACCCTTAGCACATGGGGCTGTTGCCTAAGCAATATGCGGCGGTTGATGGCGCCTGCTAATAAACCTTATTAATCCCCGTTAACTTAGGGGTTCGTGTCATCGAGGAGGTTTATTGAGGCTGTGGAGCCGGTGCTAACGCTAATGCCCACTGTGCCAAGACCCAATAGACCTGTGAGCCTGGGTAGTAGGCTAATCTGGACTTTCCTAGCCGCAACAGTCTATCTACTACTGTCGGTAACACCACTGTACGGTATTGTCGCATCATCTAGCAGTCCGCTCTTTAACCCACTGGTGGCTATAATATTCGCGTCGACCAATGGGACACTGGCCCAGTTGGGCATAGGCCCGATAATAATAGCGGGCATTATAATGGAATTGGTGGCCTTCTCGGAGTTAATGGACGTAGACTTAAATGACCCCAAGGATCAGGCCAGGTTCACGGCCTTAACTAAGCTGGTCGCCATAGTGATAGCCATGTTTGAGGGTGCCTTCATACTATCAACCCACCAGGTTGTGGCTGCTTCCCCAACCCTAGCCTTCGTGGTTTGGCTTCAGATGCTGTTTGGTGCAATAATAGTGATCCTGCTGGATGACATGGTATCCAAGGGTTGGGGTATTGGGAGCGGCATATCCCTCTTCATACTCATAAGCATAGTTAGGTCAATATTCCAGTCAACCTTCCTACCCGTAACCGTGGGTGCCGGGGAGCTACTGGGTATTATACCCGCGTTAATTGCAGCCATCTACAACGCTGCCACTACTCACGCCCTCGCCCCACTCCTATCAGTGGTTTACAGGTTTAACCTACCGGGCCTGGTGGGCTTGGTATCAACAATAGTCCTCGGGGGTTTCATAGCCTACGTCGAGTTGATGGAGGTTAGGATACCGTTCTCCCTAGTCCAGTACGGTGGGTATAAGGTTTCCTACCCCTTCAAGGTCATGTACGTGTCGGTGCTGCCGATAATATTCACGGCCTACACAGTTGCCTTGATATACAATGGACTGTACTTCATCTGGGCAACCTACAACCCCCATAACGCCAACGCCCTTCTGAACGCAATAGCCTGCATAAGGACTGTGAGTACTGCTAAGTTTGGGACCATTAATGAACCATGCACGTCATCATTGATATACTACTTCACAGTGGTCCCCTTCAACATGACGCCCCAGTACGTAGTAGTACACATACTGATGTACATTGCCTTGTCAATAGTTTTCGCATACCTATGGGTTAACCTAGCCGGCTTAAGCGCTGAGGATCAGGCTAGGACGATGGTTACCAGTGGCTTATCCATACCGGGCTTTAGGGCCTCGGCCAGGTCACTTGCAATGCACCTGAGGAGGTACGTTAACTCGCTCACGTTCACCAGTGGGCTTCTTGCCGGTTTAATAGCAGCGTTAGGTGATGTGCTTGGTGTTTACGGTACGGGAATAGGGCTGATACTGCTCGTTGAGATAATAATACAGTACTACACCATAGCGATGCAGGAGCAGCTGTTTGAGGCTTACCCAGGACTTAAGAGGATTCTTGGCGTTGAGTAGCGTTAAGGCAATGGAGCCTGCTCCACACCCCTCTTAACGTCATCAACAGTGAACACCCTACCCCTCCAGTTTATCCTCCTAGTCAAAGCCGTGGCCAGTATTGCAGCCCAGGAGAAGTAGACGTTGATTATTGAGGCGAGGGCTAGGGCGTAGGTATACCTACCTTTAATGATGGTGGCGTAGAAGGGCCCTAAGCCCCTAATCCTACTAACCCTGTAATAATCCTTAAACACACCCACCACGTAGGGTACTAGGCCCAGTGCCAGGGCCCAGTGGATTAATGCTGAAATGGCCACTGCTATGGGTAGTGTTAGGGCGTAGAGTGTGTATGATGCCGCATATAGGGCGAACCCACTGAAGCCGTAGACCTTAACGTACCATAGTTGCCTAACGGCCCACTTAAACGCATCGCTCACGTTAGTGTCTTCCAGGGTGATGACTATTGACCTCGGTGTGAAGCTTATCTCTAAGCCATCCCTATGAGCCATGTGTGTTATCACGTAGTCGTCACTGAGGTAGTGGGGGAGGTACTTGGTTACGTTCCACTTCAGGAGTAGGCTCCTCCACACTGCCGTTGACCCTCCCCAGGCGAACCTGGCTGTCTTATTCTGCATGGCTGTTATCCCAATCATGTTGAAACTAGCCTTAAGCAAAGTACCGAGGCTAAGTCTACCTGGGGGTGAGTAAAACCTATACGTGGTCGCTGCTCCAGCACCAGCCTTAAGATGCTTAACCAGGTTCAGGAGCCAGGTGTCGTGGACATAGGCGTCGCTGTCGACAAAGACCACCACATCCCCCTTAGCCTCACCAATACCCCTAGCTAACGCGGAGCCCTTGCTTAACCCTCCCTCGTTAAGTATAATCCTGGCATTGCCGCAACCCTTAATCACATTACCCACAATCTTGTAGGCTGGGTCATCTAGGTTGTCGATGATGAATAGGTACTCCACCGAGGCTGGGTACCTTTGCCCAAGGACGCTTCTAACGTTACCCTCAAGGTTCTGGTCCATACCCCTAACGGGCATTATGACGGTTACCGTGGGCCATCCACCATCACCATCAGGTTCCCTTAACCCACCCCAGTACTTAAACTCGAAGTAAAGTGATAGGATTGATGACAACGAGGCCACTATTAACATTAAAAGTGCAAGCATCAGTAAAATAACCACACCCGGTTAATGGGAATGCGCTTTTAAGCATAACGTCTCCTAACAGGTTGTACTTAACGGACTTTACAATGATGATTACCCCAGCGGTAAAGCTCACTCACATCTCGAGGGTGGGGAGATTACGTCAATGCATTGCAACCTTGGGTCAGTTTTATAAAGGTAACCGTTATCGGTTAGTTCATGGACGATAAGGGTGACATTACCCTCATAATGTTATCTAGGGTTTTTAGGAGCATTGCAGCTGGTGCCCTTGGAGTCACCACTGGGCTATACCTCTACAATGTGCTTCACTTGTCGTTCACGCTGATAGGTGTGTTCTTCGGTGTTGGGGCATTCTCAGCACCACTAATGAGCCTCTACTTCGGTAGGTTGGGTGACTGTTACGGTAGGAAGAGGCTACTCCTAATTACCCTACTCTTCCTACCATTATCAATACTAATCCTCCTCCTAACCTCAAACTACCCCCTACTACTGCTAGCCGCCGCCCTAGGTGGCTTTGGCACGGCTGGTGCATTGGCCAGTGGTAGTGTGGGCGCAGTGGCGGCCCCAATGATGACTGCCCTACTGGCAGATAAGACAAACGAGGAGAACAGGACCATGGTTTACTCCCTACTTAACCTAGCCTCAGGCCTGGCTGGGGCAGTTGGGGCGTTGTTATCTCATTTAAGCTACAGGGAGGGGTTCATAATAGCCCTAGCCCTATCATCAGCTTCATTAATTGTAATACTACCGGTTAGGGATAGGTATGGTGAGGGTGTTGGTAGGGCTAGGGATTGCGGCTCCTTTAATTCAGCTAACCTGAGTGAGTCGGATAGGAGAGTCATCAGGAGGTTCATGGCCACGGGGGTGTCGAATGGCATTGGACAGGGCCTGGTAACCCCATTCCTACCCTTAATCTTCGAGGTGCTGCTCAAGGTGCCTAAGGGTGAGATAGGTAACATATTCTTCCTCGGCGGCATAGCAGCTGCACTCATATCACTCCTAACCCCCGTGATAACTGGTAGGCTTGGTTTCGTTAGGACCATTGTGTTAACCAGATCCATATCCACTGCAGCCCTGGTGCTACTGCCATTCGTGAACAGGTTCTCGCAAATCCTAAGCTACGACCTGGTGGTGGCATTAGTGCTGTACCTAGTCTACGTTATGTTTAGAGTTGTTTCATTACCAGCCCAATCGGCGTTAATGATGAGCCTGGTTAGCCAAGGCTCAAGATCCACCGTGGCGGGTACTAATCAAGCAGCTAGGCTACTACCCTCAGCCGCTGCGACTCTGTCAAGTGGAGCTATGATAGATTACCTGGCGCTACCAGTACCATTCCTAGCAGCCCTCATAGTTAACGCAGTTAACATATACCTGTACACTAGGTTCTTCAGGGATGTTAAGACAAGCCGTGGCGTGAGGAGTGTTTTAATTGAGTGAGGGCTGTGGGTGTTTTTAAGCCCTATAGGGTGGGTGTAGTATGGAGCTGCTAATCGGCCATAGTCCAGACCCAGATGATGCGTACATGTTCTACGCCCTGAAGGCTGGTAAGGTGAACTTCCCCTTCAAGATAAGGGAGTTCCTAGTGGACATAGAGACGCTTAACAAATTAGCCATCTACGGTAGGCTAGATGTAACAGCCATAAGCACCCATGCACTAGCCTACGTGGCCGACAAGTACTATGTGCTTAGGGTTGGCGCCTCCATGGGCCTTAAGTATGGCCCCGTGGTGGTGGGTGGTGGAGGGGGTGAGGTAGAGCTTGTAGCCGTACCCGGGACGTACACAACGGCAACCCTACTGCTTAAGCTTGCCATGCCTAAGGTTAAGACGGTGGAGGTGCCCTTCGATAAGATTATGGATGCCGTGCTGAGTGGGGCCGTTGATGCCGGTGTGCTTATTCATGAGGGGCAGATAACCTATGAGAGGTACGGCTTAAGGAGGATAATGGACCTCGGCGAGTGGTGGTATGAACAGACGAAGCTACCTACACCGTTAGGCCTAGACGTGGTTAAGGTGTCATTGGGCTTGGATAATGCAAGGGTTATTAGAGATGCGCTGCTTGAGTCCCTTAGGTACGCCATTCAGCATAGGGATGAGGCCCTTGGGTACGCCATGAGGTTCTCAAGGGGCTTAAACATGAGCGACACGGGTAGGTTCATTGACATGTACGTTAACAACTACACAATGGACATGGGTAGTAGCGGCGAAAGGGCAATTAAGACATTGTTACAGTGGGCCCATGACAATGGGCTAATACCTGAGGTCAACTTCACAATAGTTTAACGCTAATGCACCTAAAGTAGGTAAATGGCAATGTAACCTTTAATGGCCAGGTTTAGGTTGTCTTTGGTTCATTAATAATTCTTAACATTTTAGCTGCCTATAGTTACTTCATAATATTCCACTTTGTTAAGCTACCTCTTAGTGACGATACGCATTAACACTGTTTTGTCCGATATGTGTTGGCTGTGGCGTACTCTACGACGAGCCATGAACCATGCATAAAGTCAATTGAATCAATAACAGCAACCCACCCAGTTAACCAACACCATGGAAGATGTACAAGAATAAGCTAAGTGATCCATCACTTAATCATTGACGTAACCCTCTTAATCAGCTTACCATAGACCTTGCTTGGCGGATATTCGACCTTGGGCATTAGGGGGCTTAGCCTGTTCACTAATTCGTCGAAGTCTATGTTTAAGTTGTAGTTACTGTTGAAGTACCTTATTATGTTCCTCAGGTCCCTAAGTAGAATTGCCCTAGACCCCTTTGCATTCAGGTACATCCACTGGGGCCAGTCTATTATCCTTATCTCCTCATTACTTGGGTTAACTAAAATGTTGTACTCGTTCAGGTCGCCGTGAACCATGTTGATCTTCACCAAGTCTTCAACTGCGGATACCACCTGCTCAAAGACATTCCTTGGGTCACTTAGCCTGAACCTGTAAAGCTCAACACCGTTAATGAACTCCATTGCGATTAGGTGCCTAGTCACTGCCCTCGGCCTTGGCACCGGGATACCGGCCCTATACGCCTTAACTAGGGCTAGGTACTCCATGTGTGCCGATATCTTTGCCTCGTAAAGCCAGGTTATGTGCCTCCTCTCACCAATCCAAACCCTATACTTCCTAACGTTCCTGAAGCTAACTCTACCAAGCCTGTGGAACTTTAAGGCATACTTGCCCCCATCTGGCGAGTCCGCGGCGTACACGTCGGATTCCTTACCAATCCCCAGTGGCGTTGGGGAGATGGCGTTGATAACCCCCCTCTTGGCCATTGTGTGCATGGCCAGTATGTCATAGGCTGGGAACGTTAACCTAACGTTATCGGGCCCCCTCCTGACGAGTAGCTTAAGCTTATTCATTTTTGAGATTGACTTAACCACCAACTCCTCCCCAAGGCCCATGTAGTTGGCTATACGTCTTACAGGGACGTATTCATGGCTCCTATGCAAGATCTCAATAACCCTGAGGACCCTTAGGTCTAGTTTACTTAGTTCATTGTACGACGCCACCAGCCTACTTATGCTCATGTTCCCCACTCATCAGTCTCCAGACCTCATCATTAACGTGGTGTATGTTCTTAAGTACCCTACCCCTACTCATCCTCATCAACTCCTCGCTCTCAAATAGGCTAACGGTAATGGCAATAATCCTTCCACTGGGGCTCCTGACAAGCACAACGTCACCCACTTTGAATGGCCTACTCAGCCCCTTTATCCCAGGTCTCATTACGTCGGCACCCGTGGCTATTGGCTTAACAGCCCCCTCATCAACCTGCGCCACCGGGTAGTAATTAAGGATCACCGGGTACTTGTTAGCGGCTAGTAGGGTTGGGTAGGTTACGTCCCTGTTCGCCTCATTAACCTTAACCGTTGCCTTAACCACGGCTACCTCGTCCCCAACCTTATATAACCTTAAGTCATCCCTAACCTCAATGACCTCAACCTCCTCTAGGCTACCGTAGGCCTCACTTAACCATGGTGCCTCGCCAACAAGTTCCTTAACATCCCTTTTACTGAGCATGTGCCTCTTAATCGCCATAACCCCTCCCCTAGGCGCATACTGAGTCTGTGAAGCGTTTAGCAACCTCCCTGGCCTCACCAAGACTACCCACGACTTCAACGCAGGCCCTCTCCTCATCAACCATGTAAACTAGGTAACTGTCCCCCAGCCTAAACACCTTAGCCTGGGCGAAACAATTCTCCTCAATCATGGTCCTGTAGGTTTCGATGGGTTCATTCTCCTCTGCATTAACCTCCCTCAGCAGCTCACTAACCCTACCCTTATCACACTCCATGTATAACCCACCTGGATTGGTTTATAAAGCATTATAGGCATCCACCACGCCGTTTAAATGGGGACCAGTAGGTAAAGTAGTATTATCACTATTGGTACGGCTAGGCCTATAAGAATGGTTACGGTGGGCGGTATCTTAACCCTCTCAATCTCCTTAACATCCCTAAACATAAGTAGTCCAGCGCTCATGAAGGGCTGCATACCACTACTCCTCCTTCTACGCCTACTAGACATAAGTTTAGTATCTTGAGGCCAGTTTATTTACCTTTCCACATGGGTTATGGTTAAACCCCACCATCTATACCGCTTGGGTTATGTATTTAGCGGGAGTTTGCAACATATAAACCCCCCATAGATTTTTACCCTATAAATTTTTAAAATACTAAATACCATAGCTAGTTTATGAAGGTTCCACGCGTTAGGACATACATACCTGGGTTGGATGAGATACTATACGGCGGTATACCAGACAGGAACATTGTACTTGTTTCCGGCGGTCCAGGTACAGGTAAGTCGATCATGGGTAAGCAGTTCCTCTACAACGGCTTAACCAGGGGTGATGCAGGGGTTTTCGTCGCCCTCGAGGAGCACCCAGTGGCCGCTAGGAGGAGTTTCAGGCATTTTGGTTGGGATGTGGATAAGTTCGAGAGGGAGGGTAAGTTGGCCATAATTGACGCTTTCACGGCTGGTGTTGGCGCTGCTGCCCAGAGGGAGAAATACGTGGTTAAGGATGTTGACAATGTGCATGAACTCGTCGATGTTCTTAGGCAGGCTATTAAAGATACCGACGCCAGGAGGATAGTCATCGACTCGGTGAGCACCCTGTACCTAACCAAGCCGGCGACCGCCAGGTCAGTGGTGATGATGCTTAAGAGGGTTATTGCAGGGCTTGGGGCAACTGCAATGTTCATTAGCCAGGTGTCCGTTGGCGAGAGGGGGTTTGGTGGGCCTGGGGTTGAGCACGCCGTGGACGGTATAATTAGGCTTGACCTGGATGAGGTTGACGGCCAACTTTACAGGTCCATAGTGGTCTGGAAGATGAGGGACAGTAAAATAAGCATGGTTAGGCACCCGATGGATATAACTGATGAGGGTATCGCAATACAGTGGGATAAGTACCTGAAGATCTCCTCAACCTCAGTTACCGTTCAACCACTACCCAAGGATGAGGTTGAGGAGATGAGGAGTGCTGTTGCGGAGGCTGAGAGGGAGGCTAAGGAGGTTAAGAGACCGAGGGTTGAGGAGGAAGAGGAGTAGCTGTCCCTCCGGAGGCAGCGGTTCATAAAATCCCCACCGTCTTCTTCTCGACGGTCTCCCTGGACCCCCTCACCACAGTGGCTCCCCAACGGTCCCCCGCGGCTCCCGGCCACTACGGATCTCGGGACACCAGGGTCACTAACAAGAGTACTGGAGTTAGTCTTAAGACCCAACGCCGATGGAAATGAGCACTACAAATGACTATGAAAACTGAGACTGCCCCTACCCCTAATTAAATGGCTGATAACTCATCCATTGCCTGCTTTAAAAGATCCCTAACCTTACTTAACTTCTCCCTCAACCTAGTCAACTCCTCCGATTGCATAGCTGAGACTGCAATGGGTAGCTCCACCTTAAACCCCTCCTTGGAGAGCCTTTCATAGGCCTTAAGGACGAGCTGCCCGGCCTTAGTCTCACCCCTCAGATGCCTCCTAAGGGTTGCTTCAGTAACCCCAATCTCATCAGCTATTTGGCTAAGGCTCATGCCAGCCTTGCTCCTAGCCAAGGCTGCAGCGGCGGTGTATAAACTATCAACCCAAGTTAACCTTCCATGGGGATTCTGAAGCTCCTCAAACGTCTCCCTCGAGAAGAGGACCATTGTCAGTAATGCCGACTCAAGCTTCCTAATATCCTCTTTACCTAAAGGCTTAAGTGGAATTTCCTCACTACTCATTGCTAACTATTCACGGCCCCATTAATAAGCCTTAGGTTAAAAACAGATGTAATATATGATGATAAATATATTAAGTTACCATTCAATCAGTGACTGTGCGGTAAGCATTAAAAGGTTGCGTATACGTGTCAAGTGGCAGTGGTTATGGCTAACTTACCCATGCCTCCTAGGGAGGTTTACGACCTGATAAGGGAGGGCACGGCCATTGTGGCTCATCCACTGGCCTTAACTGAGGATAGGAGGATCGATGAGGCTAGGCAGAGGGCATTAACAATATATTACCTCGCCTCCGGGGCTGGTGGTGTAGCTATCGGCGTCCATACCACTCAGTTCGAGGTTCATGATAACGGTATGTATGAGCCATTGCTGAAGATGACGAGCGAGGTTGTTGATGAATGCAGCAGGAAGGTTGGTAGGGTGGTTAAGGTCGCCGGTATAGTAGGTGGCACTAGGCAGGCTGTTGAGGAGGCTAAGCTAGCCTATAAGTTAGGTTACCATGCAGGCCTGGTCAGTCTTCATAGGCTCACCGGTGAGCCCCAGGATAAGATCATTGAGCACGTTAAGGCCGTGGCCAGGGAGATACCTGTCTTCGGCTTCTACCTCCAACCAGCTGTGGGTGGGTTAAGGCTTAGCTACGGCTTCTGGAGAAGACTTGTGGAGGAGGTTGAGAACCTCGTCGCCATTAAGGTCGCTCCCTTCAACAGGTATGCTACGGTTGACGTAGCCAGGGCAGTTGCCGATGCAGGTAGGGCAGGTGAGGTAGCCTTATACACTGGCAACGACGACAACATAATCGTAGACCTGTTAACCAGGTTCAGCTTCACGGCAAGTAACGGGGAGGTTAGGGAGGTTAGGATAGTGGGTGGTTTACTGGGCCACTGGGCCTTCTGGACCAAGAGATCTATGGAAATCTTCAGGTTAGTTAAGTCAATAGCAGACTCCAGGCATCAAATACCACCCGAGCTACTAACCCTAAGCGCTCAGGTCACTGACGTCAATGGGGCGGTGTTTGATGCAGCGAATAACTTCAGGGGGGTTATACCAGGGATTAATGAGGTTCTCAGGAGGAGTGGCCTCCTTAGGGGTAGGTGGACTCTTAACCCTGGGGAGGACCTATCCCCAGGCCAGTTAGAGGAGATAAACAGAATCTACGCATCTTACCCACACCTAAGGGATGATGAATTCACCTCCAAGTACGTTGATGAGTGGGTTAAAGGTGAGTGCGTGGGGTTTGGGGAATTAAGGGAATTGACGATAGATGACGTTAGGCTAATGGTGCGTGGCAGGTATGGTCATTGAGGCATCGTACACAAAGGTTGAGATAACACCACCCCTCGGGCTTAGGTTAGGGGGTTATGCGCATAGGCTTGGTAAGCCGGCCAGGGAGGTCCACGACGACCTATACGCCAGGTTGCTCATGCTAACTACGGCCGATGCCGAGGTGGTTATAGTCCAACTTGACCTACTTGGGTTGTATAGGCAGGACGCATTGGTGATAAAAGAAGCCGTGAGCAAGGCCACAGGCGTTGAAAGGGGCAATGTAATCGTTGCCTCAACGCACACGCACTCGGCACCGGAAACAATCATACCCATGTGGCCCAACACGCTCCCATATAGCGAGGGTGAGAGGAAGCTGTATAACGAGTGGTTCAGCGGCATTGTGGGTAAGGTGGGTGAGGCTGCACGTGAACTAAACGGCACCGAGAAGGCTGAAGTAGCTGTGGGGATTGGTGAAGCTGGGGGTTTATGCTTCAACAGGTCTTTTAAGGGGGGCTTGGTTGATGAGGAGTTACCCATACTGGCGGTTAAAATAGGGAACAGCAGAATTGCACTACTCAACTACGCATGCCACCCAGTCTGCAACACTGACTTAGGCTTCTCAGCAGATTACCCAGGCGTTTTATACGACTCACTGCTGAGGCGTGGAGTTGAGTCAATTTTCATAACCGGAGCCACCGGTGATATAGACCCGGTTAGGAAGGGGAGGGGGTACATGGGTTACATGGGTGAATACCTAGCATCAACGGTGGTTAATGCACTTGCTTCACTTAAGCCGACCGGGTACACCATGGACATGGTTAACATTGGGCTTAGACTACCTGCCAGGGTTGTTAATGAAGAGTTAGCTAGGGTTAGGTATGAGGAGGCGCTTAGGAAGGTCAAGGACAAGGGTGGGTTGCCAAACGAACCTACCGAGTCCATATGGGCCGATGAAGACTACCTAAGGTTAATGTACAGCGATGAAGAATACGCCGTATCTAAGGTGAGCGAAGCAAACATCGATACCGAGGTCACGCTGCTAAGGCTTGGCGACCTACTGCTGGTGGCAATACCAGGTGAACCCTTTGTTGAAACTGGCCTAGCCATTAAGAGTAAGGCGGTTGAGCTGGGGTTTAGAGTAACCATGGTGGCTGGCTACGTTAACGACTACGTAGGTTACATACCGACCAAGGCCTCCTTCATCATGAATACCTATGAGGCCAGGTTAGCTAGGTGGAGTAGGGTAACCGAGGAGGCTGAGGGGTTGGTGAGGAGTAGGGTGTTTAACGCTATTAAGGACATTAGGTGAAAAAGTAAAACGATAGTTATGCCTCCCCAATCCCTAACCCTAACTCCCCCTCATGCCGTGTTTAACTGATCGCGGCCAATTACCCTAACCTTAACGCTCCTATTGGTTATCGCACTCAATAGCCTAGCCATGTCAGTTGGCTTGAGCCTCAGCCTCCTGGCATCCCTCCTCATTATCCTAACCTCGGTTTCACTAGTTCCATCAGGTAGCCAGGTTGTGGCTACCGTGGGCTTAGCCGGGTAGGCTATTTGCGTGACTAGCTCGTTAATGTCTGCCGTGTACTCAATTATCTTAACCCTCCTGTTAAGCATCTCGGTTAGCTTATCCTCAAGCGACCTAACCATGTTTATCGGCACCCGCCTAATGCCCTTAAGCGCTATGAAGTAGGTGTTACCCACATCATAGGATTTATAATACTCAACGTCATTCAGCATGCTCTTCAGCTTCTGATCCTCGTCAGTTAGCTTAAGTATAGCATCTATGACGTCAACGTCATACATTTCATACTGACCACTGTTGAGCAGCGACTGGCACTTGCTGCAAAACAGCCGCGTCTTCACGCAAAACTCGCAGAACGGTATCCGCATCACCCCCCTCATTCAGTTAGGATATATAAAA
>Ga0081534_100391_pt1 | contig 14493 bp, 9 predicted proteins | sample MonGeyMetagenome_FD_71019 | JGI IMG/M metagenome (GOLD analysis project Ga0081534, IMG submission 71019) | Hypoxic/sulfidic aquatic microbial communities from Monarch Geyser, Yellowstone National Park, USA - MG (SPAdes) v1 (version 2) | ecosystem: Environmental > Aquatic > Thermal springs > Hot...
CGTTGAGTTATCGGCTAGGCTAGTCCTATTACCCATTATAGCCAGCCAGTAACCGTAATCCCACCAGGAGGCTAAAACCGAGGCCTTCGGTGTATTGTACTGGATCCAGTATAATGCATCCAGCCAGTCACTTGACGGTATAGCGGGCTCGGTGGTTGATACTATCTGCTGCGGAGCAGCCGCTATTGGTATACCAGCCTGGGCGATCACCATGATTGAAATTGCGAATAGGGCCACAACAATAGCCATGGTCAACAGCCCAACAGCGTCAACGCCGCGCCTAGACACAAACCTGATGACTAAGTAGAGCCCATAGGCCGCCACAGGCAGCCAGGCGAACATGAGCATGGTTAACCAAGCCTCACTGGAGGCGAAGTACACCGACGAGACTGAGGTTACCGCTAGCAGTAGGCCAGCGGCATCCACAGTGGACAATGCGTAGGTTAACCCAATAACCTCAAAGGGCAGTGTATAGCCCGTAGTCGCCAGAAGTTGATGCGCCGTTGAGGGGGAATGCTCAGCAACACTCTGAACCAGGGCACTGCGGGCCGTTGGGAACAAGGCCGCTAAATACTTGCCACCTGGTATATGTACTAAGATGGGTACACCGGATAGGGCTAAGGCTATTATCACGGCCACGAAAATAACTGCTGCGGCTATAATGTACTTGGATGCGGTTACCAATTTACGCATGCCAAGTCTCTCAAGTAGGACAACTACAATAGTCACTACGGCCAGTATCATGGCTAAGGTTCCCAATGCACCAAGCCCAAGCACCGCATGTAACCTGTACCTGGGGGTCATTGCTAGGAAGGCCGCGAAGCCTAGGTATGTTAAGATGTAGGTGCCAAGCGCGTTAACTGGGTCCACCGAGAAGCCGTCCGTAACATGTAGCGGTATTATCCTTCCCCTATACAGCCTGTAGAGAACGTATATTGAGAGCAATATGGCGTATGCACCATAGGCGTTCATGAGGAATGTGAATGAACCCCAGTACCACACCGTTGATCCATTAACTATGGCCGCCAGGACTGCGTAGGGTATCCAATTCCTCTGCCTAAGGGCCTCTATGAACAGCGCCATGCCGAGTGGAGCTATGAACTGGAACAATGTGGCATCAGCGTACCAACTCGCCTCCCCCCTTTGAAGGAATATTAATGAGAAGGCCGTCATAACGGCCGTCAGCAAGCCAACGTACCTGCCCCCAAACCTTGAACCCAGGTAGTACATTGATAATACTGATAGTGCATTCACTATGCCCGGCATGTAAACTGCTATTGAGAGGAGTGTTAGGTCTAGGTGAAGCTTCCTAACCAATATATCGTAAAGTATCAACCCGGTGAATGATACGCCTGGGGATAGTGTCGTAGCCCAGTTAACACCCCATGGGTACCAGAAGTGCCTGTTTATGTATAGGTGCCCATTAATTAAACCACCGCTTAACCACCATTCTATACCCTTAATAACCCCCATCTTCAACATGAACTCAGTTAAGTAGTACCTAATGTAGGGGTCGAACTCATTAATGTAACTACCCCATAGGTACGCTGGGTAAAGCCTAATGTAAAGCCCAGCGGCAAACACAGCGGCTAGTGATGCCAATAACCCAAACCATTGAGTGAACCTTAACTCAGCGAGCTCAGACTCACTGATGGTGAACCTGGCCTTAGTTGGCTTAGCAGTGCCCTTTCTGCCTCCCCCAGCTTTAGCCATGGCGACGGTTTAGGCATTATTGTTAATAAAGATTTCCCAAACGATAACCATTCACTGCTCAAGACACGCAACACATTGAGCGACTTCGCTCTAGTGTTAGAAGAGGGATCTCACCTCTTGGGTTAGTCCAAAAATCTACGTGAACCATGCCTTGAAGACTGAGGATGAGCAAGACTAGCAGTCAATGAAGTGTGTCCACCACTGCATACAGGTGCGGCACTAGAATCTCAATATCTACGAGGAGACACTAGTAATGAGACTGAGCCCTAGAGAACGTAAACCTCATTAACCAAGGCGAGAACTGGCATCTAATAGCATAGAACCTTGAACATATTATTCACATTATCAACATTACCCTCTTAAGTTAAGAAAACAGCCGAACATCGTCAAGGACGACGACGTAAGGATTTTATTAGTGCAAGCTTCTTTTACCTTTATTTAATTGCCTGAAACTTTTAACCCTTGTTTAGTATGAGTCGTCAGCGTTATGCTTAAGTTCCCTTGCTTCTCTTAGCCTTTTCAGTGGCTTCGCAGTCTAGCGTACAGAAGACTCTTGAGAGGAGTGTTGCCCTGGAGTGCTATGTTAATATTTTTGGTAGGAGGGCTCTTAGGGAGGTGGAGGGTGCTTATAGGGAGATGCTTATTGAGATGGTTGATTATGCTGTTGAGCATAATGCATCACAGGAGACTCTTCATAGAGTCTTCTATAGGAAGTTCACTGGTCAGTATCCTTGGTTACCGACGAGGATAATCAAGGGTGCCTACAGGGATGCTGTTAGGAGAGCGAGGTCGTTTAGGGTGTTGAAGAGGAAGGGGAAAGCTCACAAGGATAAGCCCGAAATAAGGAGTATTACGATTGTTTACTCCGATAGCCAGGATTGGAGGTTGGAGAATGGTGTTTTGAAGGTTAAGACTCATAGGGGTTGGGTTACCTTACGTTACGGTAATAATAAATTGCTTCACCGTTACCTGTACGGTGGTTGGAGGCTTAGCGGTGAATTGAAGCTTAAATTCATTGGTGGAAGAATCATTGCTTACCTAACATTCAAGAGGGTTTTCAACGTTGAGTATAATCCGCTTAACGTGGTTGCAGTTGATGTTAATGAGAATAATGTAACCATGGCATTGTTTAAAGACGCCAAGCTAATCGGCGTCTATAGGATTGAGACTGGCTTAGGAAACATGGTTATTGCCTACGCTGAAAGGAGGAGGAAAATAACTCAAGGTAACTCAACTAAGGATAGGGAAGTGAGGAAGAGGTTAAGGAGACTTCGTGAGAAAGCCAGAAGACGTGACGTGTTGAGTAAAACAGTCAAGGCAATTGAGGAGTTGGCTAAAGAAAACAACGCAATTGTTGTCATTGGGAAAATCACCGAGAAGGCCAAGGAGGAGATGGAGGAGGGTAAGGGTAAGAGACTTAGGCATAGGATTCACCAGTGGGCTGTTAGAGGATTAACCAACATGTTGAGTGATAAGCCGATTCAAGTTGTTGAGATTTCCGAGAAAGGAACCTCCTCCCACATCCCCTTCTCCGGGAGGAGGATCAAGCACTACAGGCCCCTTGTGATCCGCAATGCGGTGAGGGGGCCTGGAAACCCATTCAGAATCCGTGTAATGAAGATCAAGCTAAGAATAGCGGTGATAAATGGTGTGGTTTGGGAGCGTGACGAAGTAGGAGCAATAAACCTAGGACTAAAATACCTGAAAAAGATACTCAAACAAATGGGAGGGGTTGTGGCGTACCCCTCGACCGGGGCCCATGAGGTGTGGGTGAAGCTAATGAACCCACACCAAGGCCCAACCCACCTGGTGGCGACTATAAACCTAAACAAACACCAATAACAACCACCAGGTAGGAAACGCTATTGCGTGCCTACTGTTCACTAGTGCCTTAGCTGCCCTCTTAGCGCCGGTTAAACATTCCCCATTGCTCATTTACCCTAAGTGCGTATTAGCGGATTTAAATGTTATTCATCCGACGTAGGGTCGATTATTAACCCATGCTTAATTAGGTGGCTCACAACGTCTAAGATTTACGGCGTATGCCTGACTCACCAGTTAACCCTTACCCTCTCCTCTAATGTAGCCTTATAGACCTCGTAAGTTTTCCTGGCTATTATGTCCCAGGTGTAACCCTTGGTCACGGTTTCCCTTGCCCTCTCCCCAAGTCTCTTAGCCAGCCCCTCATCCTTAAGCACCATTTCAGCGTAGTAGGCTATTTCATCAGGGTTATCTGGGTTGGCTAGTATGCCATTGTCCATGTGTCTAACGAAGTCCGTTGGCCCACCCCTATTGGTTGTTATTAATGGTTTACCCAGGGCCATTGCCTCAAGCGAACTTATACCGAAGGGCTCATACCTACTCGGTAGTATGACTAGGTTGGAGTGGTATATCACACTGTAGAGCTCGTCATCGCTTACCCTACCGGTGAAGTATACCTTACTTCCCAAGCCCAGTTGGTTGGCTAGGTTAACTAGGTGTTCCCTCATTGGCCCATCACCAATTATAACTAGCTTAACGTTACCTAACCTTGTCAGCAACTTGGCGAATGCCCTAATAACCGAGTCAGGGCCCTTCTCGTAGACTAACCTACCGTAGAAGACTACTAGCAATTCCCAGGGGAGGGCGTAGTTTGAGCGTTCATACTTAGGTTTAAAGTTCAGTAGGCTCTTATCCACACCGTTAGGTATCATTATTACCTTATCGCTGGGTACCCCTAGAATTGACTTAACTTCATTAGCCATGAAGCTACTGCACACTATAATCTTCCAAGCCTCGTATGCCAGTAGCCACTCCCACTCATGAATGTGCCTTGACTCAAGGCTGTGTAACCCACCCCTTCTCCCATACTCAGTGGCGTGTATGGTCGCTATGAGGGGTACCTTAAACCTATGTTTAAGTACAATGCCGGCTGGTGCCGTTAGCCAGTCGTGAACGTGCACGAGGTCTATGCCGCTGATGTGGCTTAACTCAGTTACCATGAATATGTTGAAGGAGTGGACCCAGGATGAGAAGTCAGGTACCCTGACCTTAAATGCATCAACCAAGTGCACGTTAACCCCATCATCACTTATGTGCGAGTCCTCGTACCCTATTGTGGCTACATCAACACTCACCCCCAGCTTCACTAACTCATGAGTTATGTGGTAGACATGCCTACCTAAACCTCCAACTATGTGCGGTGGGTACTCCCAGGATAGGTGTAGGACCCTCATTTAGCAATCACCTTGCCCAACTCCTCGATTAACGGTACGTAAGTAGCCTTCACGTTGTACCTATTCCTAAGGTTATCCGCCGTGCCCTGCCTTACCGCGTAAACCCCGTCACATTGCCTAAAAACCCAACCCTCAATGCTTGCTATGGATGAAGCAATTATGTTATTCCCAGGATCACCACGTTCATACTCCGTTGAAAGCACCACGCAGTTAATGCTTGAGCCCATGCAACATGGCTGTGTTGACTTGGCCAAGAGCCCCATTAGGCAGCCACCCCACTCAAAGCAGATGATTCTGTTGAATTCGCCATTAATACTGTACCTCATGTTGGCTATGACTTGCATTGATGAGCTAAGCCCATAGGATACCACGTTTGGGTAATCCCTAATGGGTAAGTTAATACCCACAACCTTAACACCGCTATAATCTGGGGGATTGACACCACCTGGAACTACTAAAGTCACATCATGCCCAAGAGCCCTAAGAATTGATGACAGCGAAAGTACCAGGTACTGAAGATCGGTTAACTGTGAACCAATCCTTGGATATTCCCACGAGAAACCTATGATGCGCATTCATCGACTAACTTCATAACCCTTTTTAAAGTTTAAACAGTTACATGCCTTTCTCTTTTAAAAGTAAAATCATTGCAACATGATTTTTAATATAATTGGAATATCATTAAGATAATAGCTATTATTCAATAGTAACTTCAGTTGTATTATAGCCAGGCAATTTGGTTAAGTTGACTTGAAGCACACCATCCTTATAATATGCCTTAACGTCATCAAGCTTGATGTTGAATGGTAATTCAACCCTCCTATGTAGCTTATAATTCCCAAGTCTCTCAAGCAGCATGGGCTTACCCGTGGTTATGTATGTAGTTGGCTCGGTGGTGATTTCAACGTAGTTTATACCAACCCTCAACTTAATCTGCTCCTTACGTACACCCGGTACATCGAAGAGTATTATCACCTTATCACCATCCTCGTAAATATCAGTAGGTGGCTCTCTATCAATATCCTTACTGCCTGTGATAACAAGGTGGCTTATTATTCTCCTAAGGGACTTCTCCAACTCCGTGATCTCCCTACCTATATTAACCTGACTGTTTAAGGCACCCTGCTCCTCCTTAACTATCTGAACCTCCATGTACGGTTATTTGCGAAGTAGGCATTAATAATGTGATCGTTTAAAATAACAACAAGCCATATGTTAAGTAAAGTGTATAGAACCCGGCACTGCGTTAAAGCTACTGTTGACTTCCCTAGGTGTGCTTAACTTCAATGTATAATATTTAGACTTAGTTTTTAGATATAAGCAATGGTGATTACTGGATAATAATTGATTCTGCCTATTAAGCATAAAGTATTTATAGGAGTGCGGGGTAAGTAACGTGATCTATAGTGTCACTTGAGTCCGAGACCAGGAGAATACAGTTAACCGGTGGATCAACATTAATAGTGTCACTACCTAAGGAGTGGGCTAGGCAACTTAACCTACAGCCTGGTGATGAGGTTATACTCCTACCGCAGAGGGATATGTCACTACTACTTGTGCCTAAAAAGACCATTAGGTCAGCTTTCAGCGAGGCTAAGATAGAGGTCACTGACGAGTTGGCTAAGGGTGATAGGTTAACCAGGATAACACTCGGCTATTACCTAGCGGGTTACGACATCTTCAGACTCTTCTTCGATCAAAATACCATAGGCATGAAGAAGGATATCAAGGACATTGCAAGGAGGAAGTTAACCGGTGTTGAGATAGTTGATGAGGGTAGGAATACGTTAACCCTTCAAAACCTCATAAACATACCTGGTGACATAAGCATCAATGACATAGTCCTGAAGATAGTTAGGGTTACCGAAAGCATGCTTGACGATATTAAAGTTGCGTTAAGTACGATAGATAAAAATATTCTGATGGACATAGTTGAGAGGGATAATGAAGTTGATAGGTTCTACTGGTTATTAAACAGGATGCTTAAGAAGTTAACCACAAGCAGCTATTACGCATCGGCCTCGGGTATTAAGGACCCGAGGACAATACTTGACTATGCCCTCATAAACAAGTCACTTGAGAGACTTTCCGACCACATAGTGCAGATAGCGAATGAACTGCTCCAGATGGGTCAACAATACATTATGGGTATTCCTAAGGAGCAGAGGGATAAGGTTATTGAATACATCGATAAGGTAATGGAATTAATAGGTGTCCTAAGTAGGTCACTTTCATCACAACCAAGTGGCATCAATGAGATAAATAATTTAATAGATTTAGCCAGAGAGAAGGCTAAGGAGGTTAGGGGGCTTCAGGGTAGCCTAAGGGAGTATGAGACCTCACCATCAATAATAGCATCCTTCGATTCGATACTCTACAGTATAGCCAGGATGCTTGAGTACATATCGGATATTGGGGAGGCATTACTAAACATTAGCATTGAGACTGGTCAGCCTGGTTAAATGAATAGTCGCCACATCTTCAAATAACATGTGTGTGTTGCCTATGATATCTATGAAGTAGAGGGGTTTAAAGGACCTTAATGAAGACTCCACAAACTCTAGGCCATCACCACTAACTGTTAGTACGAATTCACAGCACCCAGTCTTAATAATGTTAATAACGTCCATTAGTACGTCACCCCTATAGTTCCTGCATATCGACATGTATGCTGGGTCACCGCTGCTTAATTCATCCTCACTGCAGATTAGGTATGGCGTATTGAAAACGATTAAAGAGTTATTCAATGGCCTTAGGCAATCCACTAGGTTACAGCACACAGAGTCGACGTAATTTAAACCCTCTTCATTAGCGTATCTGGCCGTCTCTTTAGCTGCCGTGCAGTTTAAATCGGTGGCTATGAACCTTTTAAAAAGGGTTCCATGCTGCTTAGCCACGTTAACGATTACGTACCCTGAACCACTACCCACCTCAACGAAGTACTCATACCGGTGGCTACTAATTTTAAGTAATGCCAGTGTGACATTGAGTGTTTGGTAAGTGTCGTCCGATGGCCTGTATATGAAGTCTGGGAAGTAGACCACGTTAACCTACTGGTTCAGACAGCTTCAGCCTTGGGTATATCCCTAGGCTTATCAATTCCTGAAGGAGTAGCTTGAAGGCATACGGCACTATTACCTTGGCTATCCTACCCTTATCACCGTGTATTGGGCATACAGGCCTCTTCTTAAAGTCATCCCACCAGGCCATCATACCGCAGTCCTCGCAGACATACATAACGTACTTATCGCTGGACTCAACCATCCTTTCATGAAGTAGAGCGGCTGCGCCATGGGCTATCAGGACATCCCTCTCCATTTCGCCAAGCCTTAACCCACCTTCCCTAGACCTACCCTCCGTGGGTTGCCTAGTCAGTATCTGCATCGGCCCGGTGGCCCTTGCATGTATCTTATCGGCAACCATGTGGTGAAGCTTCTGGTAGTAGACAACACCTATGAATATGTCAGCCTCAAGCTTAGTACCCAGTAGGCCGCTGTACATGGTCTCCCTTCCACTCCACCTATAGCCAGCCCTCATCAACATCTCCCTAATAACCCTCTCAGGCACGCCCTCAAAGGGTGTCGCATCTATTAACGTGCCGTATAGCGCAGCCGCCTTCCCCGCAACCGCCTCAAGCAGCTGGCCAATCGTCATTCTACTTGGTAAGGCGTGGGGGTTAATTATTATGTCTGGGGTTATTCCATTCTCGGTGAATGGCATATCCTCCATGGGCACTATCATGCCCACCACACCCTTCTGGCCATGCCTGGAGGCGAATTTATCACCCAGCTCAGGTATCCTAAGCTCCCTAACCTTAACCTTAATGAGTCTGAATCCCTCACTACTCTCAGTTATTAAAACCTGGTCAACGATGCCCTTCTCACCCCTCCTAACCGTTACCGAGTTATCCTTCCACTCACCTGCAAGTTGACTCTCAGCCAGTGCGCTGTAGAACCTCGGTGGACTTATCTTGCCTATTAAGACCTCCTTACTTGAGACGAAGACCTCAGGGGGCACTATACCATCCTCATCTAGGTGGGCGTAGGCCTCAGCGCCCCTATAATCCCTAACTGTGGGTGGTGGGATCGTTATCTTATCGCTCTCACCCATCGGGTACCTCATGGCCTCTGTTTCATATGACCTATAGAAGATGCTCCTAAACATACCCCTCTCTATGGCCGCCTTATTAATCATGACTGCGTCCTCCATGCTGTAACCCATGAATGAAACAAGTGCAAGTACGGCGTTCTGACCAGCAGGCCTTGCACTGTAGCCTATCAATTCAAGACCCCTAGTGGTCACCAGCGGCCTTTCTGGGTAAAGTAGCAGGTGCCCCCTGCTGTCTATCCTATACCTGTAATTGGCGTAGGGGAACCCAAGCGACTGCTTAGCCATCGCAGCCTCGTATATGTTTCTGGGCGACTGGTTATGCTCTGAGTATGGTATTATGTGGGCAACGGCGCCAAGCATGATGCTTGGTATTATCTCCATGTGAGTGTACTTGCTTAAGTCAATATCCTTGGTATCCCCTATCGTCACCACGGCGTTCTCCTCCTCATCAGCGTCTAGGTACTCGACTATCCCATTCTTAACTAAGTCATCCCAAGTCCACTCACCCCGCCTCAGCTTATCGATATGCTCCTTCGTTAACCTTAACTTGCCGTTACTTATGATTAGCAGTGGCCTCCTCAACCTGCCTCCATCGCAGTTAACCCTAACTTCATTAAGCTTCTCGATGTAGGCGATGTTAATTTCATTACTAATGTCACCCCTCCTCCTAGCCTCCCTAATGGCCGTTACAAGTGCCTGGGGGTCCCTATGAATGCCGATTAGCCTACCGTTGAGCAGTACATTAGCCCCCTTAATCCCATTCCTCCTGGCCTCAAGTACGTCAATAACGCCCATCTCCCTCAACATGGCCTCCACTGATGATTCATCGATGCCGACGGTGACCGTTGCCATTAGGGCTAGGTTCTTAACAAGGCCGCAGTTTTGGCCCTCGGGGGTTTCTATTGCACATAACCTACCCCACTGGGTTGGGTGCAGGTCCCTTGCCTCAAAGTGTGGTTGGGTTCTGCTCAGCGAGGAAACGACCCTCCTTAGGTGGCTTATGGTTGATAAGTAGTTTGTCCTATCAAGCATCTGCGTGACGCCAGTTTTACCGCCAACCCAATTACCCGTTGATAGGGCGTGTTTAAGCCTATCACTAATTATGTCAGCCCTAACTATAGTCCTCAACTCAGGTATCTTACCCCTTGAGTACTGCTTCTCAAGCTGATTCCTAAGATCCTGGACGAATTGCGCGAATATCGACCTGAACAACTGAGCAAGTAAATCACCCACCAACCTAACCCTCTTATTGGACATGTGGTCCTTATCATCCGGCTGCCTCCAACCCTTGTAAAGCTCAATTACGCCGGCGACTGCTTGGCCGAGTTCAATGGCCTTATTTAACCTAACCTTATCGTCGGGTGATGTACCTAGGTGGGGGAGGAAGTACTTGTCCAGGTACTCAAGCGCTCTCTGTATCCTGACCTCCCTTGGGTGACCGAGCACTATCCTCCTGCCTATGTAATCCCTGGCCTCATCTACGGTTGGGGCTACTTGAATAGCCATCTCAAAGGAGGCCAGTAGCTCCCTCTGAATCTCCTCATTGTCACTAACTGCTAATGCGATGTCCTGGTCCTTCTCTAGGCCAAGCGCCCTCATGACCACTGGGAAGGGCATCTTAGTTGGTATCTTAGGTATCTGGACGTAGATAACCCCATCCTTATGATACTCAACGGTCACCGTAGTCCTGTAGCCGGGCCCCATGGATATTATCTTAGCCCTAGGTATCTTAGTAGTGCCCCTCTCGTCGAAGTCGTATATCGGCTTGTTTAACGCTAGATCCTCCTGGGAAACCACAACCCTCTCACTACCGTTAATTATGAAGTAGCCGCCTGGGTCGTTGGGGTCCTCAAGCTTCTTCACCATTGCCTGAGGCTTTAGGCCGTATAGGTTGCAGTACTTGGACCTAACCATTATCGGCAAGTCCCCGAGGGGGACTGTTTCGGTGTACTCCTCGCCATTAATGTAAAGCGTGACCTTAAGTCTCATGGGTGCTGCGTAGGTTATGTTCCTTAACCTAGCCTCCATCGGGTATATTACGTTTTCAACGCCCGTCGGCTCCTTAAACCTTGGCTTACCGACTTCGACGTCAACAAACTTAACCTTAACATCCCCCAGGTCTATGTTGAATTCCTGTATTATCTCCTTAAGCTTCCTATCCACGAAGTCATTGAATGAATCCAATTGGTGCCTAACCAAACCGTAACTTCTTATGAAGGATTCGACTAGAGTCCACCTATCCTCACTGGGTATGTAACCTCCAGCATCCTCTACCTTAAGTATCGGTAATGGTAGCAATGGCATTTGAGAATCCCTCCTGGTTATACTCACAAACCGATACCATCACTGGGTAGGTTTATAAACTTTCATCTCAGGCGAAGCCTTAACATGCGGCAATACTAGGCAACCCTCTATGCAATCTGAAAGGCAACTCTCATTAACCCTAACATCACTATCGTAACACTCTGCAACGCAAAGCTTAACACATTCCTTATCCATAAACTTTAATGTGCATTGTAAGTATTTTTATGCTTTTCCCTCCGGAATGTGGGGTATCACCGCTGGACGTAGTAAATCATAGTTGGGTTTCCTTAAGGGGTCGTGAATACCTTATGGGTTTAACGGACGCTGCGGAGGCATGCGGCAGCAGTTAAGTCTCGCTATTTATGGTGAGGTCACATCACTGCGCAGAGTCTCATGGCGGTAAATTCTAAAGCTTAACTTTACCAGGATGTTCAATAACCCCCGTAGAGGAGGTAACAATTGAGACACTCAGAGTGAAAAACGGCCCAGCTAAAAAGGCAGGAAGAGGAAGGTGGTTATACCTGCTTAAGCACAGCTTCACGAAGGTCAACCTATTGGTTCTCATCCATTGTTGCAATTATTAATAACCCTTCGACTTTAATCGCCATTGTTAATGCTTTAATAGCCCAATTAAGTTTAGGCTGATAAAATGAGCAGGAGGTTTGAACAGGGTTATAGGGCAGTATTTGGTATTCATGCAGGTGGCTTAGTTAGGTTAGTCAGCGTAGTATCGATGATAATTATCCCTACTGTAGTGCTTCATGAAGTTGGGCTGGGGTTTCAATTCTCAATAATGGTATCACTGTTTTACCTCCTGGCATCGTTAACATTAACGTTAACAACCATGAGGATTGTTGGGGTTGGTTCATTTAAAATGTACTACACCATAGTGGGCATAGTCATGGTGGAGTCTGTAATCATAGATTCAGCCATGAGCATCATTGAGGGGAAACCCATTGTGATGGCAGGCGCCTTAGCCTCGCTGACACCGTTGTCAATGGTCGTTTCGATTTTGAAGGATCCAGTAGGGGTTAGGCCAACCATAGGTTATTTAACGGACCTAACACTCCTCCTCGCCATAACAGTACTACTTCAATTACCCATATACCTAATCCTGGATTCGTTAACACACGTATACATTAGCGTGGTCAAGGTTGTTTACCTTGATATAATACTCTTAATAATGTCCATTTTAATAATGCTAATGCTTATAGTGATTCATAAGGTTAGTGGTACGTTAAGCTACTTGAAAATGTTCGGAGCCTTCATATACACGATGATAACAGGTGACGGATCCTTCATGGAGTTCCACCTACTTAAATCATCCAGGGACGCTAATGTTAAGGTTCACGTGGTTCACCTAAAGGGTAGGAATGATGATGCATTCTTGGTTGTGCCGTACATTCACACAGGCCCTATCAGCCATGTGGGTGGTGCAGACTTCATACCCCTACTGGTTAAGGCGGCTAAGTTAATTAAGGCAAGGGTTATTTACCTGCACGGTGTCGGTGGACATGAGGTTGACCCAGCCTCGTACGACGATACTGTGAGCATAATCAATAGCATAAGGCAGGCTATGGTTAAACTCAGGTTAAGCAACCACTCCCACGTCATTAAGGCCAAACCGATAATGACCGTTGAGTCTGGGGATGTTAGGTTATTGTCAATACCCATAGCCGACGGTAAGAACCTGGTGTTTGTATCAAGGTTAAAGAAATCTATGGATGACATACCCACCCACGTTTACAACGAGGTGGTTAGAAGGCTTGGCAGTGACGTAAACAGGCTGATAATAGTTGATTCCCAAAATAGCTTCAGCAGCGATAACACGTGGAGCACCGAAGACATCAACGACCTAATTAACGGATTGAAGAGAATACTTAACGCACCTGATGTGAAAGGTGAGTTAAGGGTTAGGGTAATCCATATACCTAGAAGTAAAATACCTGGCTCATTCATGGAGATAGGGGATAATGGGGTGTACATCATGGTCATTACCTTTAGCGGTAAGAAAGCTGCATTAGTCATCATTGATGGCAATAACATCAAGTCCGCCCTTGCTGATGAAATTAGAAGAAGACTGGAGGAGTTTGGGTACATTGCCGAGGTTGCCACTACCGATAACCACCAGTACACAGGCTTTTTTGGTAAAATGGGCTACCGAGTTGTTGGCGATGGCGTGAGCCAGAGTGACTTAACTAGGTTAATCCTAAATGCTGTTAAGGGTGGTGAAACTGAAGAGACTGAGGTTAGTTACGTGGAGTTTGAGGATAAGGTACGTGTTGTGGGTTCAGACGGGTTTTACGGCATAACCAGGGCTGCCTCGAGTGCCGTTAAGCTACTGCCATTGCACGCATCACTACTATTCCTAGCACCCATAGTGCTATCCATAGTAGCCACATACCTAATATTACATTAACAAAACAGTAATATACCCAAACCTCCAGATAACCGTTTGCCCCCATATTTAATTACGGTTGAGTGTTGGGGCTTGGTCCTTAGCTACCTACTGAGCCTTATGGTGGGTGAGTCATGGGTTTCTGTCGAGCACAATGGCATGGGGCTCCCATAACTAGCTTTTTCTTCAGGTTATGGAGTGAGGCAGCATCCCTATGCCGTAGCTCACCACCCATGGGGCACCTACTGACCCTCGGAGCATTGCTTCCATCGGGTTGGTAATTGAACTTAACCCCGTGGATGGGGCATTCAGTGGAGGTAAGGTGAGGTTTGCCGTTAATTATCACTCCATACTCCCTAGCCTTCTTCATTGAGGTGAAGGCAGTGTGGTAAATCCTCATAACCATGCGTTCTGGAGCCCACTTAGGCAAGTCCTCCAGAACTATGGCACTCCTAGTTTCAAGGGCCTCTTTAACGATTAGCTTAGGCCGAACATAAAAAATACTCAGGTGTGAACAGTGGGCATCAATCAGTGCATTGATTAGGCACTCTATGGGTAAAGTTAATAAACCGTGACTCGATGAGTTAAATGAGGGGCCGTAGTCTAGCCTGGTTAGGACGCACGGCTTGGACGCCACCGCTGGGTACAGTTTGCATTGCCCAGTGGGGTGGGGCATGCCCGTGTGATCCCGGGTTCAAATCCCGGCGGCCCCACCATGGGGGTTGTTAATCCAAAGTGAACGTTAAACTAAGG
>Ga0081534_100392_pt1 | contig 14456 bp, 13 predicted proteins | sample MonGeyMetagenome_FD_71019 | JGI IMG/M metagenome (GOLD analysis project Ga0081534, IMG submission 71019) | Hypoxic/sulfidic aquatic microbial communities from Monarch Geyser, Yellowstone National Park, USA - MG (SPAdes) v1 (version 2) | ecosystem: Environmental > Aquatic > Thermal springs > Hot...
CGCGTGTTAGATAAGGAACCAGCGGAGTCCGCGCGGCCCCTCAGGGCAACCCCTTAAGCCTGAGGGCCGAGGCCCCAAGGAGGGAGGGCTTGACGATCCCTGAGGGGCCCAGGGAGGCCCAGGAAGGGGCGACAGGGGAAGGGCGCGGAGGAGAAGGCCACAGCCAGGCCCTCCCCCTGGCCTTCCTCCTCGCGTTCTCCCTCACGCTCGTGGCTTTCATGCCGGTCATATGGCCGTCGTTCCTTCAGCGCCTCCTCGACCATCCCCTTGCGCAGTACGTGATCTGGCTGAGGTGCAGGGGCCTCAAGGTTGGCCTTGACGTCTTCGGCTCCCTGGTCCCTATGGCAGCCGCGGCCCTGCTGGCCGTTGCCCTGAGGACAAGAGGCCTTGGTGCCCTCTTACCTTTCGCCGCGAGGGGCATAAGCGTCGCCAGGCTCCTGGCCTACGCTGCCGCCTCCCTCCTTGCCATAGGCGCCATGCTCCCGCTGGCCTCGCCGTCAGCCGCCCTCCTGGCCGTCAGGGGCTCAGCAACAATAGCGGCCGTCCTGGCCCTCTGCCTCGTCTACGCGGTACCAGTAGTGGCCGCTGTTATGCAGGTTATGAGGCCGGGGGGCCAGCCCCTTCACTTGCTGGCAGAGGAGGCAGGGCCCTGGCTGGCCGCAGAGGCGTATATCACGGCCCTGACAGTCTCGCTCCTCGCTGACACCTTCGCCGTAGCGCTGTCCTGCGTGGCCGAGCTCAGGGGCCTCCTCCCCTGGCCGACCTACCTGGTTTACGGAGGCTGTGGGCTGACTGACGGCCTTGTGGTGACGCCTGTAGGGGTCTCGGTGGCTACGCTGGCAGCCGTGGGCCTCTTCAGGCTAGTAATGAAGGGACTAGTGATGAAGGACGCGACACCCTAAAGCCTGGAGGTCCATCAGGATCATAGTCCTTCTTGCGTGCCTATTACCGCGGTCCTGCCAATAGGTTTTTATGCAAATTCGTACAGAAAAGAGTTGCTATTGCTCCTCACACGCCTTGGCTCTCCTAAGCTGATGTTAAAGTTTGGCCCGCGGACAGCCTTGAACTTGACTTTGGCTAACTCTTAGAGTCTAAAAGACCTATAACGTCAGCAAATCACAAATGGTACTAAACCCTTGAAAGCTATCCTATATACTTTATCCTAGATATTGAAAGAACTGTAGCAGTAGTCGATTAGCGACTGTGACGGTGGCAAGCAACGCTATCAGGGAGTAGTGCAGAGATTTTAGATAACAATTTCCATAGGCCACATCACTTATTGAGAGAGGACTGTTGTGTAGGTGCATTAGGATGTTGCCATACAAGGAGCAACAGAACCTGTTAAGTTCTCGTGTAATATAGCTTTTAATGAAAGTAATACAAGACCTGTCTAGCTGTATATAGTAGAACCGCTAAAACTAGCTGTTAACCGTTAAAAACTTCAGTCATAAGCTCAAGAAGTGGGGTTGAGCTACATGGCCGAAGAGGTTAATGATGAAGTAATGTTTGTAACTGACAAGAAGAGCGGCAAGAAGTACACTGTTGATAAGGTTCTTTTCATCTCTCAGGATGGATGCGTATTAGTCGTTAGGACCGTAGAAGGTGACGTGAAGCGCGTAGAGCTCTGCCCATAACGACGTTGTTTACTGCTGAAGGCCTAAAGGATAGTAAATAAAAATAAAATAATAAAGAGGAAAATAAGAGGTAGTGCTCGCAGGCCTTAGTGCAAGTCCCTTGGGGTTAGTTAAAATAGCCCCTACAGGCTATGAAGGCCGACTATTACCTTTACATGACCTTGAAACGCACCTTTACCAGCGTGAGATTAGCAGCTTAAAAGTCCCTTGGCTTGTAAGGCCTGGCATAGCTTAATTTTAACCTTTGGAGTCGCAGCGTCGCCACTACATTAGCTGCTCAGGCGCTTCGTATGCCATGCTCTCGGTATAGTGTCTCATAATCTTGAAGGTCAACAAAATCCTCGACCTGCAAGCTGACGGACGCCAGAGATCGCCTCTGTAAGCCCTTAACGCTTGGCTCAGAAGCCTTACTATAGCGCTCTGCATCACTTCAGCAGTTAACCTTGATTAGGGTGGTTTCATTGGGTAAGAGCACTGTTGAGTTCATATCTAAGGGGCTTATACCGCTTGGCGATGGCTATAGTGCTACTACGGTACTTGCGGAACTTAGGGAGATTCTGGAGACCTTAGCGATCAGGTTGAGGAAGACTATGGATACGTGATCGCTATAGTTATGCCACCCGAACACATCAACTTGTAGTGTAGGTGAAGGTCCACTGACCTTTAGGTCTACCTCAAGCCTTATGTTTTTGGGTGAGATGTCATAGACCTTCATCAGCCCCTCACTGTAACTACCAACCTTTCCTTAGGGAACTCCCCTGGGTCTACCTTATGTAGCCAGTCTCTAATTATCTGTCTATATTCTACAGCTGACTCCACAATTCTCTTCAATTCGTTCTTGTTAAAACTCCCATCTGGGAATAATATTTTTGCTAATCCACTCGTAATTTTCTTCACACTTTTCTCATCTCTAATCTTAAAGTTTTCAGAGAACTCTAAGTGCTTTGAGATTGAAAGGCTAAGACTCTCTTTTCTCAATAAGTGTAACGCCTCTGCGAAATAATCCGAGGCTATCCCGTAACCTTTTGAAAGGTGATATTTTGATTGAGAAATTTTCGGTAGTTGCCAGCCAGGTATTAGTCCGTGAATTCTATCTATAAATGCTGAGTCCCTCATAGGTTGTGGGAGAACATAAGTTAGATCTTCTACTGGAACATATCCTTCAGGCGTCGTCTCGACAGCAATATTACCCATAAACACCAGAGAGGCATCCGAGACAGCCTTTTTATCGCCTCTCTCAAACATACCGCTCTCCATGTAATCCTTAAGCTTACCCATCATTTCATCAGGGTTAGGGAACCTCACCTTACTAACCTCATCAAAGACTACCAAATCCTTAACGGCGAGTTCTCCAGGAACTCTAGTCCTTAGGTTGTAGAAGAGTGCTGCTGGTGATATAGTACCACCGGATATTATCCTAACGTAATTACTTACGTTTCTGTAAAGGTAAGTCTTACCAGTCTGTCTAGGTCCGAACTCAGCCATATTGACATTATCCTCAACAACCGGTACCAGCCTTGAGAGTAGTACTATCCTCTGCCTAGGACTGTAGACACTAGGGTCTAACCCTATAGTGTTTATCAGGACCTCAACCCACTCATCTAATGTGAAGTACTGCCTGGCCTCCTCTAATATCTTAGGGTCGGTAATGGGTGATTGGAATGGATAGAAATCAGTAACTACAGCCCCTATAGGTCTACCGAAGACCTCCTTAACCTCATTTAACCTTCTAAGCGTTATGAGGCCCCACATACCTGTTACTAACGTAGCCTTATTCCTCTCAACAATCTCTACAGGGACTTCAGCCCAAATATCAAGTGATTGTATAACACCTACGTGCGTACCACTCTCAATATCTACAACAACCCTAAGCTCATCAATAATCCTCGCAACACCATCAACAACAAGCCTATGCTTAACAACCTCCTTCTCCTCAGGCTCGTAGTAATGATCCCTTACAAACTTCCTAAGCTTATCCTCCCAGTTAGTACCCTGACTTATGAACTCCGAGATTAGGTACTCAGCTACGTACCTAGGAAGCTTAGCAAGCTCAAGCTCGTAGGCAAGCCTCTTATCTACAGCGTAGTCGCCGAAGTACCTCCTAACCTTATTGTAGAGCTCACTCATGCTCTCAGCCAGAACCCGGTAGTAGACCCCTCTGCCTCCTAGGACCTGAAGGCTCTGATACCTCTACAACCACATCAATAGTTCTCTCGACATCCCTCCACCTGTACTTCACAACACCACCGTACTTACCTGGCTTTAGCGGTGGGGTCTCAACCCCATACTTACCCTCAACAACCTTAAATGAACCCCTACTCCATGGGAACTCGTAGTAGAACTCCACCTCCTCACCAGAGGGGTTCACAACATCTACCTCAATATATGACCGCGTATCAGGAGGTAGTAGGGTGTTGAGGACCGAGACCTTAGGCTCTTTGGGAACCTCTGTCTCCTCGGCAGGTAGCTCCTCACCAGACAGCACAGCCATGAGTTTCTCAAACTCCCTAAGATCCTCCTCGGAGAGGCCGAAGAGCTGGGCAACAGCCATGTCTAAATCTCCCTCTACCTTCCTTAACTCCTTCTCGGTATCCATCCCTCTACAGTAATCCGGCTTCTTCTCAGCGTAAATACACCTAGCAAGTTCATGTGCTCTCCTAGAAAGATCAGCAATCTTCTCATGTAGTCTGTTATTAGGGTCGTACTTGGGTGGCTTTATAATGTCCAGTATATGTGTAGATATTCCTGTCTCAATGACATACGAAGCCACAATTGCCCTTACAAATGTACTGTTTAGAATTCCACATAAGTAATAAGCCTCTTCCTCAAATTTAAGAGGAACTAGCATCAACTTCACGTTAGGGATCAATATCTTCCTTCCCAAGAACTTGTCCTCGTAATCTCCTATAACGGCACAGGAAAACTCAGCTTTACCGCTTATTTCTCCAGCTATATTCTTCCACACAACCTTGTATGGTGCCAAACTTGGCTTGACATTAAAGATCCAGTAGAAGGGTGGAGCTATCTTTTCGGCTCTTTCTAGTGGCATTCTCCTGTACGGCTCTAGCTTAGATTTATAAGGTTCCCCTCCCCTATTTATTAAATCATTAAAGAAATTATAGAAGTAGTTGTAGGTACCGGGATATTTGATCCTCATATCGGCAGATACGATATCCTTGCCCTGGGGATCTACAGGCAGGATCACATATCTGTCCTTGAACCCAGCATACCACTTCTTTACATCCCTACCTCTTAGTAGCGGGTATACAAGGTCAGGTTCTACAACGGCTTCCACTTGCTTGACCTTCTTTTTATCACCGGGTTCGGGCGGGTTGGTTATTACCAGTTTACTATCAGGTGTTTTACCCTTTACCTGGACGTAATAGACTTGGTTGAGTGCCACATTCACTCCTTCATGTGCTTCATAATATTGAGTTCCTGTTAGAAGCTTTCTAATAGCTCCTACAGTCTTAGGTGTTATCTGCATCCAAGGTGATTCTGGGTTTTTAGGTTCTATGGGGATCATAATTGCTTCATATCTCTTAGTCTCCTTAAGCACCTCCTCTAAGGGTTTGTCTGTAGGTATTGCTTTACCGCTCGGGTTAACCCATATGATATGTCTCACACCCTTCATGTTCTCTTCGAATGCTTTAGAGAGAGCGTTCTTCACGTCGTCTGCTACTTCACCTGGACCTATCTCACAGATTTTCTCAACTACTATAGCTGAAGTTCTATTCACAGCCCCTTCAAATGGGTAGAGGGTTACTAGGTCGTGTATAATGTGAATTTTAGTCTTCCTAACTAGGAAGTTTCTAAAACCTGCACCAGCCTGAGTCTTAAATACTGTTAATGGCACTAGAAAGCCTAGCCTACCTCCAGGCTTTAGGTATAAGTCAAAGCACCTGACTAGGAAAAGCATAGCTAGATCTCTCTTAACTTTACCTAACCCTGTTTTACCCCTAATCTCAGCTAGGCCGTACATCTTCCAAAGACCTCTACTTATGTCTCGGTAGGTTTCAGGTAGGTTCTCCCAGTTAACCCATGGGGGATTGCCTACTACGTAGTCGAATTTTCCTTTAAGTATTGGTGCAAACGCGTTTCTAATTATTGATATCCATACGCTGTTTTTGCCCTCCTCTTCGAGCTTAAGTAGTTTTTCATAGAAGTTAGCTAAGATAGAGATTTCCTTTTGATCTAGCTTATATGCGTATTCCATTCTCTTCTTAAAGTCTTCAACACCATATCTACTTTCAAGATACCCCGCGATTTCAGCTAGGATTCTCTGTAGTAGTCCTTTCGCAACTATAGTGGTGGGTATCTCGAATTCTCCGACAACTGTTCTTAAAACATACGTGTTCCCGTATAGTCCCGCTCTCTTTTCAATCATTATAGAGTCTGCCAAATACACTGGAATTTCTATCGATCCTCTAGCATATGCCAAGAGATCTGCTATTGCTAGTAGATAGTTTGTCCTAGCTGTTAACACAGCTAGCGGATTTAAGTCATAGCCTACAACATTGTCTAATACATAGTTTAGTAGAGCGTCTAGTAGGAAGTGTTCTTCAGCATACCTCCTCAACCTGCTTATATATAGAATTAAAAAGGTTCCCGAGCCACATGCTGGATCGAGGATCCTTAGTTCTAGTGGTTTCAATGGATCTTCTTCGCCCATCTTTCTCAAATTGTCTAAGCCAAGTCCTACTTCATCTAGTACTAGATTTGCTAACCAATCTGGTGTGTAGAACTCTCCCAATCTATGCCTTAAATCACTTGGAACAAGGTTCTGGTAGAGTCTCTTTAAGAGGTCTCTAGCGAATTCAGGCTCTAGTTGTGGAGTAGCTATCTCATAGTCTGAGAGAACTCTAATAAGCTCTGCAATGATGTCACCTAAATCCTTGTCGAGTTCATCTAGATACCATGAGAAGTAATCTCCTTCTAGGAAGTTCTCTATGCGAAGCAATTTTCTAAAAATACCGCCAGTTTCTAGCTCTCGTAACGTTTCTCTAAGTCCATCTAAACCACTCTTAGAATACGCATCATCTAGTTCCGCAATGTACGACTTGTAGAATCTACCTGCTCCATAGAGGTATGCTATTTCCGCTGCTATTAGCTTCAATAAGAGTGCATAATATGTGTGTATAGAGAATATGAGGGCATCATAGTTAACTTTACCTACTAAACCATATTCACTTGCTAGCTTGGGGAGTTCTTCTAATTCCTCGGGCTTATACCCAGTAGCTTGCTTGAAGAGCCTCATCCAGTCTTCAAATAAGATCGTAGTTCTAGGGCTCTTTGACTCTTGGAGCTTTTTGTATAATATCGTAACTAGTTTTCTCGTTATTGGTGACGTAGGGCCAAAGTCTCTTAATAAGTGGTCTACGTCTAGTGGTTTTCTTCTAAGGCCTCTTATAGCCTCTATAAGTTTTACTACTACTTCTCCTCTAATATCATATGGCCCCCTGAGAATCCATGTGTCTGTTCTTGAATCGTACCGTACGAATGCCATTCTATCACTTATTATTACCCCTAGGTATCTCACCCATTCCTGTTTACTACCAGCCTCTTGTGTAATGTACTTTATAACTTGTTCTTTAGCTCTCTGAATATCGCTTTCTTTAGACAGCCTACCAGGAGCTTTAAACTCTACTACTACGTGGCCGTAGAGAGCATCTACTCTAGCGCCAGACACAAGCATATACTCGTATTTACTAACTTGCCTTATATCGAGGGGTTTTAGTATAAGATCTTCAATACATTGTGAAGACCATATTCTAAGCTCCTCCTCATTACTAGCCCTTTTAGCTGCATTTCTAAGACACGTGACAACGCCATCTACATCGATTTGAGGAACAATAACTCGAGAACTCACCTCACTCTCCCTCTAATCCTTGGCTTAACTCCAATTACAAACTCAGACCTTTTGCCTACTGAACTCAATCCTTGGTAGTGGTCGAATACTCCGTGGCATTTGGAGCATTCTAGGCGTTTGACCTCATAGAACCTGAACTTCCATATCTTTAGAAGCTTAAATTCTCCCTCATAACTCACGCAATCTCCCCCTTTTATTTATTATTAATGGCTTGCTTTAAACTTTTTGACGAGGCCACTCACATGGCTTGGCGGTCTTGAGTATGCCCACGTAGTATTTACAAAAGCCCTTATCGTGGAAGCGCACGAGTCTAGACGTGTCTACTCCAAGTCCGTTTATCTCCGCTAGCTCCATTGGCTTGCAGTTCTTGGCTATGTATATAGCGTGTGAGAGCCTGAGGCCTCTCTAGCATTAGCATATTAGACTAGGGTAGTGTAGTTCGTGACTTTCACTGAGAGTACTCATAGTTTTAGCGAGATCTTCAATGCTTATAGGGTAGCTCCTTACGTTTAGCCTATAGCTCCTCGAGGGCACGGCCTCCATTAACCAGCCATACGTCTCAGGCTATATCCTCCTTGAGTAGTAGAGGTATTAGATGTAGTGCCTGAAGACGTTTCGCAACCACTTGTTCTCGTGGTTCACAGCATACTCCACCAGTTCCTCGCTCAGCGTCCTGCTCTCAAGGTACCGCTTGAAGATGTTTCTATAATACGCCATCGTCTCCTCGCTCACTATTTTACGCCTCCTCTTCCTCTCCCTGAGGAACTCCTCGAAGCCAAGCTCCCCCACTTGAACACCACGTGTGCTAGGCTCGTTCCAAGCGTCTTCCCGAGGTCCTCCCTGAAGTTCTCCACCGTGAATTTCAAGAGAGCCTGCTTGAGATACTCATCTCGAGTGGCTAGCGCTATGGCCTGTAGTATTAAAGAGTAGTCTATCGAGTTGTCCCCGTGTATAATGCCGATAGCTCGAGTCCATCAACGCCTTGAACTATCTCGTTGAACTCCCCCCGGTATCGGAGGGCCTTGTAAACCACGTTATCCGGTACAGCCCTAACCCCCGTTGAGGTAGTTGTGTAGCGAGCCTCTAGCAATGCCCAGCGCTCTAAGGGCTTTTCAAAACGAGCCTTCTCTTAACCCTCTCGAGGATGAGTCTACGTGCTTTACAGCTGAGGGCACTAGTGTTCACCTTATTATACCAGGGATTAGCGAGCGTGATTTCGCTTAGTAAATCACCAAGTAGTTCACGCCCCCACCACGGGAGCGTGAACCGTGGAAAACAACCCCATAAAATTTATCTGGGTATTTAGGAGGTATGCGACGACCGGGATTTGAACGAACCTGGGATCTCTGGCTTAGAGGGCTATTTCTAATGGTGGTTGGTTCACAATTGGTTTTCTGAGCGTGAACTCTATTTCCAATTTGAAGTCCCTTGTTATTTCAATTACTTAATAGATAATTAAGTGCGAAGTATTGGTGGGTGCAACTGCTTTAAATACCTTTTTCCAGCAACGCTAATTATTAGTTCCATGGATGCTCATCTAATAGTTTGACGTCCCTGGGGACACGTAACTATTTTGTTCGCTGTCCCCAGCGGCCAAGGGCCCTGTGGGCCCTGCGTCCCTCCCAGATGGCCGCAACAGCCACGACAAGCCCTATTACGTGAGCCGGCCAGCGCCCTTTGTCACGGAGACGCACGGCGCCGGCCGCGGCAGGCTGCTGGAGGCTACAAGCTGGGCCATACTATGACGCAGGGGGCCCAGCTGCGCTCGGCCTGTCCCAGTCACGGGGACACGCACCACCTTGCGTCACCTTGGCCTCACTGGCTCACCTCATCAGCCTTGCGAGGGCAGCGACAGCGCCTAGGGCGTTTCCTCCGTGCTCCCTTTTCCTGCTTCAGTAAGTCCTTCCATGTTCGCGGGACGCTGCGCGGAGCGGGGGGCATTTGAGGAAGCGCTGACGCCGCTCTGCGCGAGGGCCTGCAGGCCCTTAGTACCTTAAGCGCTTTTCTACACAAGTTTGCGTAGAAATGTGTAGAGGCTGTAGGGCTCAACAAGCCCGCTGAGGGCTATGGGGCAACCTACGTCAAAGGTTTAGGCAGGGCTTCAGGGCTGAGGGGCCTTGGCCTTCGGCCTCGGCCTGACCCTTATCACGAACTCCGACCTCTTCCCCTTGGGGCTCACGCCCTGGTAGTAGTTGAAGACCCCGTGGCACCTCAGGCACTCAATCCTGCTGACGTTATAGAACCCGAAGTGCCACGTCTTGAGGACCCTGAACTCGGCCTCGTAGCCGCAGTAAGGGCACTTGACCAAGCCGCGCCCCGTTATCTGCCTGTGGGCCTAGCTTTAAAGCGTTTTCAGCTGATCTGAAGGGTCTTGAGGTCATCCCCCTCCTAGGGCGTATTACGACGGCCCTGACAGGGCTTCATCGGCATCCACACTGCGAAGTACAGTGTCGAAGAGAGGAGGCAGGAGTGGCATTGACTGGTACTCGAGGACTTAAGAGCTTTCGTGGACTCTCTCGCGCCGTTCATTGAGCAGGCCATAGCCGGGAAGGGGGTTTCCCAAGGACGGCATCGTCAGTAAGCTGGAGGATTATCGGAAGAAGAAGGGTTACAACCCGACCACCTCAGCAACTCGCCAGGGAGATGGCGTATGTCCTCTTGAACAAGATCGTGTTCTACAAGGTCTTAGAGCAGCCAGCACTACAAGCTATCCCACTTGGGCCCGCTATACGAGGATGGTGTTGTTGAGTTAAGACCTGTAGCGAGTGCTTGAAAACTTTACGAGTACTTTGGTAAGGCCGTGGAGGCGAGAAGAGACTTCCTAGCAGTATTCGAGACCGGTAACGCTTAGTACAGCAACGTGTAGAAGAAACGGTGACATGCAAAACCTCCGCTGCAAGCATTACACTGTTAACATCTATTCTTCGGGTTCTTCTTCGCTCTTCTTAGTACCGAGGCCTGATACCAGGGATAGGGCTTCCTCTAGCTTCGACCTATCGACCTTCGAGTCCACTATTTTAACTAGCTCCTTGAACTCGGGGAGCTCCGCCAACTCCTGCAGAGCGGCTCTCTGGTTAGAATACTCCTTACCAGGAACCTTCTCGTGAAGCTTCTTGGACAACTCTACAATTCTACCCCTAGTCTCCTTATCCATACTATTCCATGACAAATCGGCCATGTAGATGGCCAAGAAAGGTTTGGCGTATTGATGCCTGTTAAAGGTTCTTCCACTCCTTAGCACCTTGTATGCGAGATAATTAAGTATTGCGGCATAATAATATGCCACGTCTTTGCTCCTAGTCTCAACATAAGACACGTTCGAGTACACTATGCTGTTTTCGACAGGAATGTACGCGGATGCTGTAAAAGTTCTATCACTCCTATACACAACATAGTATTTATCCGTGCTTAACGACTTTACCGTGGAGGAATGCCGTAACTCCCCGATCAGTTTTCTCACTTTATTAAGCGTCTCAGCTGAAATGCTACGTTCATTCAGCTCGAGGGCTTCTTCTAGGAATTTCTTTAGCATGGCCTCTCCTAGCTCCGATAGAATTATGTTGAGGTATCTATTGATCCTAAACGGGTTTATCTCTCCAACGTAGATCATCCTATACACTTTTACTCCGTACCTTTTTAGGTAGTCAACAGGCACAATGAGCGTGTCTTTTGTATTATATAGTCTAAATTTAAACGTGGCACCTTCGACACCGTGCTCTAATAGTACGAGGCCAGCATACTCTTCCTCCCCCTTCTTCTTCTCACCGCCATAAACGCCCATTATATATAAGCCCTTTGGCACTATTCCGTCGACGCCTAGTTCTCTTGCTAGGGCATTTAGATCCTCGGTAAAGTAGAGCAACCCAGGTTTTACATATTCATTATAGGTCCTGTTATACGCGGTGATCTCCAAGTAGTCCTTGATTTCTTCAAGGCTCATTTTCTTGCTATACTCTCTACCACTTAATGCCTTCAACTTAACTACATACAGCTCGTTCTCCCAGCTCACATTCCCACCCTCTTCAGAATCACCACTGCGGGAGGGATTCCATGTTGAAAGACGTCGAAGTCGAAATCATAGAGTTTGAGAGCAACGTCGGTATTCTTGCGTATTTGTTCTAACATACAGTATGACGCAACTATGCCAGATGAAGCTGAGGACCTGTGATTGAAGAGCTGATCCCTGTTCATTATAAAGCCTACTCCGCTGGAGGCCAGCTCAATGGATTTGGCTAGGGCAGCTGAGGCTATATCGGCTCCATTGAGAACCTGTGTTGCCTTATCGCCCACACACTTTCTAATACTCTTTAACATGTAGCTTCTAATTGCCTCGGAGTAGGGGGCCTTGTACTCCGTTACCTGTATCCACGGTGGATTTGTTACGATGATATCTGGTTTAAACACGTGCAACAGGATTGGCGCGTATATGGATGTGAAGACGACAGCCCAAACATCGTTCCCCCCATGCCTAACTATTAGCTTTGCTATGGTTCCAGCAACCTTATTCTTCTTGAAGTGCTCCAGGAAATGTTGCAGGAAGGAATTCCCAGCGTTCTTTAAGTTCTCGCTCATATAGTGTTCTATTTTCTCCTCCAAGCACTTCTCATTCAGATTACAATCTTTATAAGAAAACCTGTTAGCATATGTAAGATTTTTCTCAATATGTCTAAGCACTGCGAGGACGTTTGAGGTGCTACCCAAGTCTACCTGTCTAAAATTTATTACTACGTTCAAGTAACTATGGGCTTTCTTCGCCAGCTCCTCCAACTCCGGCTCTACCGCGGGTGCTGTATACCCGCTAAACCACGTAGCAAACGTATCCACGTGGTATACGTGAGGTGGGTTTTCTGGCTCTTTTCCTGAAGCCCTCTTGTATGCTATCAACAGCTCGGCGCGGGCGACAGCAATTGCCAGAGGATTGATATCGAAGCCCACAACTTCTGACAGAGCTTTCTCAGGATCCTCTCCGCGTTTGACCTTCTCATGAAATGCCTTTATTAAGAACGTGCCCGAGCCGCAGAAGGGGTCTAAAACCACTTTTCCAGGTAGGTCAAATTCGCTGAGCATCATTTCAACAAGCCATAGAGGTGTGTAATATTCGCCGAGTTGCCTTCTCACGGGTGGCTCTACGAGAAATTCGTATAATGTCCTGAAGACGTCCTCAGCTGTGTCGAGAGACCAATCAACGAGCTTTGCGCGACCCACTATATCCTTAACCACTCCTTCAACCAAGGGCTTGGCATCTTCACGCAAGAGGGCGGTCTTCCACCAGTTCAAGTACGGGAGCGCGACGTCCACACCTATTTGTGAGCCGCTGGCAATATCCTCGGGAAGCTCTCCTTTGCCCAGCGCTATGGATAGGGAGGCGATAACAGCTATATGCATGTAGGTGTGCCTTATGAATAAATCCTCGTAGAACCCCTCATCCGCTCCGCTATACAAGAACTGTATCATGCTCCTGTAGGCCTCGTAGAGCGGCTTTATCCTTGGGTCGTCCTTCACCTTCCTGAAAGCCTGCTTCAAATCCTCCAGGTACTTCTCGTAGTCGAGCTCGTAGAGGGCCTCGATGTTCTCGGGCAGGGGAGGTATCTTTAATGCCTTGAGGCCTGGTAGGATCTGTGTCTCGAGAACCTCCTTGGCCTTGTCCCTATCCCCTTCCACCACTAACTCTAAGCTGTTCTTCGTTACCCTGTATATCCTCCACTTCTCCCATGTGGTGACAATGTAGTAGTTCCTCTTTGATACAATATCCCAGTATTTGCCGCGCGCCGACCTCTCAGCTTCCTCGAACTCCTGTTCACGGCCCTTATATTCAATAACCGCCACGTCGCCCAGTAACGTGTCGACGGCCCACTTCTCCCTACCGACATACACCTCCTGGGGCATCAGTATCGTGATGCCCTCGGGCTCCTCCAGCAGTTTCCTCAAGACGTAACAGTCCTGGGTCTGTAAAACCCTGCACCTGCTCTCAAGAACAGTTTTCAGGGATTGAGTAATGAGGTTAACAACTTTGACGCGGACATTCTCGTGCGGCTTAAAAGACAAACCTGCTCACCCTCCAACCATTGATCAAGCCCCCGATTTGACCCTGATTACGAACTCGAATTTCCTCCCCCATAGGGCTAACCCCTGATAGTGGTTAAAAACTCCACAGCACTTAGGGCACGCAGCCTCTCCACCTCATAGAACCCGAACTTCCGTGTCTTTAGGAGCACGGATTCCCCCTCATAGCCGCAGTTAGGGCACGTGACCAAGCCGTGCCTCTTTCACTGTCTGTGGGCCCTAGCTTTAAAGCGTTTTCAGCCGGGCCTCAAGAACATTGAGGTCATCGCCATCCTAGGACGTATTACGACGGCCCTGACAGGGCTTCATCCCAGCCGATCAAGGAGGGCACGTTAACGTACAAGGACTTGTAACCGCTTCAGCGGCCCTAAAACTTGCCTCAAGTCGTGTAGTCGCGACCTCATCTTTTGCCCATTTTACCAGTTATTTCAATACCCTAAATCCCTGTCTCCCTCATTGGACCAGGCTCCAAAGCACCACGGAGACGCTGTTCATCGACATGGCCAGCGCCGCCCACTCGGGAGGCAAGTAGAAGGGGTAGGACTCCCGAGGCTATTGGGATTAGTACCGAGTTGTACGCCAAGGCCCAGGCCACGTTCTCCTTCACCTTCCTCACGGTCCTCCTGCTCCCCTCCAGCAGGCCCGGCAGGGCCCCTATTGAGGGGATCATCACGTCCCCGGCCACCTTTGCCAGGTCCGTGCCGCTCGAAATGGCTATCCCAACGAAGGCCGCCTTCCCCAACTCCCGAACCAGCTCGGCCTTGTCCTCAGGGCTGAGGCCCTTCCTCACCTCCACCCCTAAGGCCCTCGCCACGGATTCAGCTTTACTGCTCGAGTCGCCGGTAGCCATAATCACCCTGTAGCCCATGGCCTTGAGCCTCCTCACCGCG
>Ga0081534_100393_pt1 | contig 14446 bp, 14 predicted proteins | sample MonGeyMetagenome_FD_71019 | JGI IMG/M metagenome (GOLD analysis project Ga0081534, IMG submission 71019) | Hypoxic/sulfidic aquatic microbial communities from Monarch Geyser, Yellowstone National Park, USA - MG (SPAdes) v1 (version 2) | ecosystem: Environmental > Aquatic > Thermal springs > Hot...
AGTTCGTCGAATTGTTGCCTATTCTTTACGCGCAACATGAGGTCTTGAACTCTCCTCAACGCTTCTACGTCCAACCTTATGTCACGTAATACAGCTCCGCCTACAGCTTTGCCAATAATAATCCTCGTCACTTCGATTACTAGATTATTGTAAGCAATTTCAATTTTGAACTCTGCCTTCAGATCATCCTCATATTCCTTATAGTAATACTCCTTTACCAGCCTGATCGGTGTGCCTAAATGGTCGTATTCCCTATATACTTTATACCCCACTCCTTCCTCTATTATTTCCCTTCTTGTTTGGGGTTGGTTGCATGGGTTTTGGGTTTGGGACATGGTAAGAAGAAACGTCCCTATATTTAAATGTTGCGCCCCTAAAAAAGGGGGAGAAAAATAAGGAAAAGGGGGCTATGCGCCCTTGGGCTTGGCAATGTACACGAAGAAGCGCCGCGGTAACCAGGGCGCTATGTACTGCACGCGGCCGTCCTCATACCTGATGCGCAACGTCTTGTCGGCCGCAACTTCAACAATGCGGCGTGGCCGCGTCCTCGGCCCGCCGTAGAGGTATGCGTATTTGGCAAGGATATTAAGCGACTCCGCTATCTTGGCCAGCCTCTCCCTCTCGTCGACTTTGGCCTCCTTCACTTCAGCCTCTTTTTCCGTAGCCATGGCCGCAACGTATGCGCGCGTTTATATATTCTACACCCATTTTGAGGCGTCCCACAAAGTGGCGTCTATTAAACGAGATTTCTTGTCTATAAAGCCAAAAGAAATATACCGGCGCCGGATCAGAACGGGCCGCCCGCCCAATATAATATGGCCGGCGCGCTCATGACCTGACGGACGGCAAGCCTCGCCCCTTCTAGGGGCGGGGTAAGTTTTTTAAGCTACTGTTTGCTACTTCTGTAGTATGCCTGTCACTGAGCCGATTAGGATTGGGAAGGATACTAAGGAGGAGCTGAATAGATTGAAAATCCACCCTAGGGAAACCTATGACGATGTGATTAGGAGACTCATTGAGGAGTATAGGAAGTGCAAGCATGAGAAGGACTAATGTGGTTAGGTTGCTGGCAGATGGGAAGGCATATGAGAAGCTGAAGGGACTAGCTATAGTAACAGCCAAGTGTTGGGATGAAGTTAACTGGTTGAGGATGCAACAGTTTAAGAAAAGGGAAAGGGTTGATTTCGCAAAGACGGAAAAGGAGGTATATGAGAAGTACAAGCACGTTCTAAAAGTCAACGCGCAACAAGTCGCCAGGAAGAACGCTGAGGAATGGAGAAGCTTCTTCTCCTTAATTAAGGCAAAGGGAGAGGAGAAGTTGCCGAGGTGGTTCAAGCCAAGACCCCCAGGCTACTGGAAGGATAAAAATGGAAGGTACAAGCTGATGACCATCATCAGGAACGACCGCTATGTGGTGGATGAGGACAAGAGGGTCATCTATTTGAAGGACTTTAAGTTAGTTTTGAGATTTAAAGGAAAGCTCAAATGGCGGGGGAAACAGGGCAGGTTGGAGATAATTTACGACGAAGCTAGGAGGAGTTGGTATGCCCACATTCCGGTAGAGGTCGAGAGTGCGGTCGAAGCTAAGGGCGGCTTAAGGGCCGGCGTGGACTTGGGCATCGTTAACTTAGCCGCGGTCTATGTGGAGGACGGCACGTGGTGCATCTTCAAGGGCGGTGGCGTCCTCTCTCGATACGAGCAATATAGCAGGAGGATCAGCAGGGTTCAGAAGGTTTTGGCGAGGCATGGGCAGAGGACGAGCAGGAGGCTCAGTCTCCTCTATGACAAGAGGAGGAGGTTTCTGAGGCATGCCTTGAACAGCATGGTTAGAAGGATAATGAGGGAGCTGAAAGAGAAGGGGGTGGGCGAGGTCGTAGTGGGCTACCCAAAGGACATTGCTAGGAACCGCGGCAACAAGCTCACGGCGAACTTTTGGAATTACGGTTACGTGATAAGGCGCCTCAAGGAGGTCGGCGAGGAGCTGGGAATTAGGGCAATTGATGTCGATGAGCGGAACACCTCTAAGACCTGCTCCCTGTGCGGGGAGGCCCACGAAAGTGGGCGCGTCGAACGTGGTTTGTTTAAGTGTCCCCGTACGGGGAGGGTCATAAACGCAGACCTGAACGGAGCAATAAACATCCTACATATCCCCGAGTCCCTGGGATCCGCGGGCTGGGGGCTCCCCGCGGTGAGGGATAGGGGTAATGGGCTGAAGACCCAGCCCGTGGTCTACCGCTGGATGAACGGAGCGGGGTGGGTGAATCCCACCAGCTATGAGGTGATGAGAATGAAGGCGGTAAACCACAAACCAATGATCCGTCCTAAGGGAACCCTCGCCCTTTAGGGCGGGGAGGAGGTCAGCTGACGGACGGCCTCTCGACTTCGCGCACGCTCTATCCACAACGGATCCCCTCGCGTTTTAGCGCACGCTCCTGGAAGGGCGGCCGGCCTCACTGATCCACACACGCTCCGTACTTTTCCGCGTTCACCCATGTGCGCACGCTCTAGAGCTCACGTGGGCCTTTTCTCAGGCACACGCTCACGCCCATTCGTCGGCCTTCTTATTCTACACGCGCTTCTATCTTCTCGCCGAGCTACTTATTTGGCACACGCTCGCCCTTGGGCGGGCCGTCCTCTTCCATATGCACGCGCTCGTCCTTAATCATCGCTAAAAACACACGCTCAGCGGCTTTCGCCGGCTTCTCCCATGTGCGCACGCTCTGCGAGGGTCGTCGGCCTCGACTGCGCATGCACGCTTCTGCGTCTGCGTTCTTTCTAACCCTCTGGCGCACGCTCTCCGTACAGCGGGCCTATAACACGCGCGCACGCTCCCTTTTATGCGGAGGGGCCTCGCACCCAAACGCGCGCTCCTCTATATGCGCGGCCGTTTGTGTACTTGCGCGCGCTCCTCAACACGCATGGCCGGGCGGCGCACTATCGACTAGGCGCACGCTCCAATTTCCTCGTTGGTCTTTCCGCCGAACACACGCTTTCCATGGATCCGTTTCTCGGCGCACGCTCCCTATATCGCAGGCCTCTATGTTTCGCACACGCTCTTAGGTGGACAGGCTCTGCTTTTATTTCAGACGCACGCTCCGTTCTTGTCGTATCCTTCTGAGGCAACACACGCTCCTTTTCTCATCGTCAGCTCGGCGGCCTGCACACGCTATGGACGATCCGTCGGCCTCTATTGCCGCACACGCTCGACAGACATCGTTATCTCACTAAATAACACACGCTTTTGACTCATCGTATTCCTCACTACCTTACGCACGCTTTCGGCTTGTCGCCGGCGGCCGCCGCACGCTCGCCAAACAACGGCCGGCCTTACTGCAGAACACACGCTCAACAGACAACGGCTGGCCTCGGATACCACCGCACGCTTGCATTTTATCCCTGACTTCGGCCGGACGCACACGCTTCAGATCAATCGTGATCCTCCGGAGCTTACACACGCTCGCTCCTGGACATGGACTTCCATGTCGTCACACGCTCCGTGAACGCCGTTGGTCTAGCTCACCAACGCACGCTCAGTAATGGTCGTTGTCCCTTTAGACCGAACACACACTCGTACAGCCTCGTTGCCTTCGGCGTCACACGTACGCTCATCGCGCCGCAGAGTTCCTGCTCGTCTACCGCACGCTTCTCAATATACGAAATTATCTCTAATACCCATACACGCTTACCTTCCTACAAATTTCTGACCCCGCACACGCTTTTATATCTATGCCCTATACACACGCTTGCCCCACGACGTCCCCTTTCCACGCGCGCACGCTTGTATGTATGATCCGGCCGCGGTTAAAAAGCTGTCGTTCAAGATGCCGGCGTCTGCCCGGCTAGGCCTGGAAAAACGCCCTAAAGGGCGGGCTGAAAAAAAAATCAGGTCAGTTGCTGGGCGGCGGCGAAGACCTCCTTCCAGGCCGCCCAGGCCTCCGAGTCCTCTCCCTTCCTCTTCTTCTGGTAGATGCCGGCCAGCTCTTCGCCCTTCCTTATGAGCGCCAGACGGCGGCGCCTCTCCTCGTCTGGATGCACGCCGAACCACTCCACATACGCAGGCGGCGGATCCTCCCCCGCCTTCCAGAAGAGGGTCGGCGGGTAGAACCTTCTGTGACTGCCGTAGGGGTCCGCGGGGCGGCGTCCGGCCAGGTACGCCGCGGCGTCGACCGCCGCCGCTATGTAGATCTTGACGACCTCAAGCACCGCATTGGACACGGCGGTGTTGACGGCGAACTCCTCGTACCTGCTGGGGTACCTCCTGGCGAAGTGGATCAGCCTCAGGCCGGCGCACGCGTTGGCCGCCATTGCGTCGGGATCCTTGCCCGACCTCAGCCAGCAGTCCATGTACCTCTGGTAGTGGAGCGACGCCAGGTCGGCGATTGCGGCCATGACCGACGGCGCCCTCCCCAGCCTCGCCTGCGAAAGGAGGACCTGGCCCAATACCCACGCCCTCGTCCTGGCCTTAGTCCTGACCTTGACCGGCGTGTTGGTCAACGCAGAGACCGCCTTCGTGGGGAGGGTCGGCACGGTCGGCCCGCCGCACTTGGGGCATACCTTCACCGAGCCCTTGTACAGCGCGTTGCAACGGGGGCAGTAGGCCGCGGGCGCCAGGCCTAGGTACGAGTAGAGCCGCGACGGCCTGTCGGGCTCCCTGTTGACGGCCGCCGCCCAGAAGAGGAACATCAGGGCGGACGGCCCGACGCCCTGTAACTTCATGTAGACGTCGAACGTGGTCATCTTGATCAGCTGTTCCGCCCTGGCGAGGGCGGAGGCCGCCGTCGCCACGTGCTGGAGGCCCAGCATCTCTATGTGCGTGTTGTGCACCACGACGGGCTTCGTCGGCAGTCCGCAGACCTGCCCCGTCTCGGGGTCCCTGTGGGGGCAGGCCGGAAGCTGAACGCCCTCCATCATCTTCAGCGCCTCAGCCGCCAGCTGGTCGCGCAACTTGTCAACTTCCTGGAGCTCCCTCATCAGTTCGGGCCTTTGGAGAACTGCCGCCGCGACGAGCCTCCTCAGGGCCTGCGGGAGCCTGACGCCCTCTATCTCCACGTCGGCGACCTCGGGGACGTCCTTCAGCCTCTCCCCGACGGACTTCAGCAGTTCCGACATGGCCTCCAGCTTCTCCGCCACCTCGCGCGGCAGTTCTACCAGCTTCTTCCTGGGCCCCCTGGCCTTCGAGAAGCCGCCGACCTCCATCGGCCTCCTGTCCAGCACCGTCATGTGCCCCCTCTCGTCGACCATACCAACAGCCGGCGCGCCGATGTTGAGGAGCCTCACCGCCATGTTCAGCTCCCTCATGTACTCGTCCATCAGCTGGCCCACAGCTTCACCGTACTCCCTCAGCCTCCTGGCGAAGCCGTTCCCCCTGTTGTTGTTTTTGTGTTCCATGGACGGAAAAATAATCTATTATATATCTCCCACATGCAAGATGCCCGCGCGGCTCGGCGCGCCGAATATATAGGAGAACGGAAAGACGTATAAAGTGGGAGAAACTTTATAAATCCGTGTGTTTCTTCTATACATGGAAAACAAAAACAACAACTCCATAACCGAATGGGTCATGAGCCAGTTCAGTGCTTCCGCCGAACTGGCGGAGGCCGTAAAAGTGACGGAAAACAATGGCGAACTCTGTGTTTTGCTTGTCAAAAGAGTAGGCGAGGAGGCGTTCAATTTGTACAGGCAGACGGCGAAGAAGCTGGGAATGGCGTATGATCCCGAACTTAGAGCGTGGTGTGCATCGAAGGAGGTCTTGGAGGCCAGGATGGGCAAAACAGTTGGAAAGTTCTGGCGATCGTACTTCTATATTCCAAAATACATAGCCGAGCAGAGCCTCTACGCTTTGAGGAACGAGTTGTGCTATAGCGTGGAGACTTGGCGGCGCGACCCCGAGACGGGCCGCGCCGAAAGGATCGAGCTGACGATCTGTCACATGAAGGAGGAAGAGAACAGCGTTAGGGTGCCCCGCGGCCTGGCGCTCAAGGCCGCGGGCGTGTTGGGGTTCAACATACCGGACTTCGCCCCCGGACTCAAGGAGCCGGGGGAGGAATATATGGCTGGCCTTAGGGACTATCAAAGAGAGGTGTTCAGAAGCGCCGCCGCCCAGCTGAGGAAGATAGGCGCCGCCACGATCCAGATGGCGACGGGCGCCGGCAAGTCCTTCCTGGCCGGCGCCATGGCGAGGTGGCTGAACGACAACGGCTATACCGTGTTTTTAGTGGCATTGTCGAAGGACCTTGTGTTGCAGTTGAAGGATTATGCCGAACGCGCCGGAGCCAAAAACGTTGTGGCCGTCACCGTCCAGACGCTGATAAGGCGCCTGGGCGGGGACGGGGCTGAGGACATGGAGGAGGAGGACAGAGAGATTTATGAGGCCTACGCCGACGAGTACTCAAGTATTTCAGAGGATGAGCTGGTCAAGCTGTTCAAGGGGGAGAAGGTCGCGGTGATACTCGACGAGGCGCACCATGTCCCCGCGGCGACTGTGAGGAAGGTGATGATGGAGGCGGGGGACGGGTGGGCTTTGAGGGTCGGCTTGACGGCGACGCCGTGGAGGAACGACGGCCGCGACTTGGACATCTACGCGTTTGCCGGGACGGTGGTCGAGCCGAGGATCACATCATCATTCTTGATCGAGCGGGGCTTCGCCGTTCCGGTCGAGATAAGAGTCGTCAGGGCGCCTGAGTGCACCGAGGCGTTGGAGCTGAGCGACATGCTTAGGATGTCGAGGAGGAGGGATGGAGCCAGGGCGTTCGCGGCCATAAGGAAGGCGGTTCTCGAATGCGAGATGCGCAACAGGTTCATCGCGGAGCTTGCGGCGGGCGCGGAGAAGCCGGTTCTGGTGATCACGCCGCTTGTGAAGCATGCCGAGTACCTGGGCAAGATGCTCAGGGAGCTCGGCCTCAAGGTGGAGGTGGTGACCGGCGCAGTCAAGGCTGAGAAGAGGAAGGAGGTGTTCGACGCCTTGAGGCGCGGCGAGGTGGAGGTCATAGTGGCGACGACACTGGCCGACGAGGGGCTGGATCTGCCGCCCCTCAAGACGCTGATCATAGCGCTCGGGGGGAGGAGCAAGACGAGGGTTCTTCAGAGGATAGGCCGCCTGGTGAGGCCGTACAACGGCAAGACGCGCGCCGTCGCCATAGAGCTGGAGGATGTGGGGGTGGAGTACGTAGCTGACCACCTGCAGATGCGGCTTGACCTGTACAGGAGCGAGCCCGCCTGGCGCATAGTCGAGGCCGAGGAGGAGGTTCCGGCCGAGGAGGCGGCCGTTGAGGCATGAGCCGGCACTTGTATCAGAACCTCAAGGTGAGGAGGGAGGGGTACGACATATTGGTTGAGGTCAGGGAGGCGCTCAACTGCAGGATGGCGGACGCCGTGGCGAGGGGGTGGCCGAGGTGTCCGAGGTGCGGAGGGCCCCTAGTTCAAGGGGCCGGCGGCCTCGCATGTGCGAGGTGCGGGGCGGAGTACGACCTGGCGCCCCGCAGGAGGCCGCCCAGCTACGTCGAGGATCTGTACGCAGAGGAGTAGGATTTTTCTCCACAGATTTCATGGAGCAAGGTTAATATGCATGCGACAAAGCCGCTCCATGAGGCGGTATTCTAGGAGGGGCCGGAGGAGCGGGGCGAGGGAGGAGGCGGCTGAGGGGATCTCCGAGGGGGCCGTCCATCCCCCTCCCCTCCCGCAGGCCGACGAGGGGAGGAACGTCGACATAATCTTGAGGGGGGTTGCGGAGATAGCCGAGCTCAACGGCAAGGCCAGGAGGGCCACCGCGGCGGAGTTCTGGATGGACGGGGAGAGGATCTATGTCGGCATCGCCGGCGACGACGCCAGGTACATGTCCAACGCGCTCTACCACTGGCTCCGTGCAATGGGGTTCAACGGCGTGAGGAGGTACAAGACTGGCGGGGGGTACATAGTCGCGGCGTACATGAGGTAGAGGTTTTTGCCGGACTGCGGGCCTCGCCGCCCCGCGGCTTGGCCTCCCTCCCGAGCGGCTCACAGACCCGTATAGGATGGACGCATGGGGTTAAATGCCTATCGTCCAACACAACGCTCGTCCAACACAACGCTCACATCTGAGCGCGCCCCGGCTCACCCTGACCTCCTCCCCGCCCTAAAGGGCGAGGCTTCCCGTTATTCGTAAAACACACTCCCTAAGCTGTGGGCCGCACGCTCGCGAGAATGCCCTCAACGCCATACACACGCTTGAAGATGAGCGGAGCCCCTCGATACTATGCACACGCTTTCAACCTTACGGATCTTCCTCCACGCGCTCAGCTCAGGTCGGATCTCCTACTGAGTCCGCACACGCTTTAGGCCAGGCTGTTTTTCCTACTAGGCCGGCACACGCTCATCGTCTCACGGATCTTCCTCTGCCGATAACACACGCTCTGCGTTTCCAGCCGTCCTTGCGAGTATAACACGCGCTCCTCTACTTACGTGGATCTCTACGCCTTCGGCACACGCTTTATTTCGCGCGGATTGCCTTCCGCCGCTACACACGCTCATCGGCCAGCGTGATTCTTTCCGTTCCGCACGCGCTCTTTAGTCAACGGAGCCCCTCGCGATTGAACGCACGCTCTTTTCGCCGACGACAGATCTCGATATTTAACGCACGCTCTATATAACACAGGGCGCGCCTCCGTATATAACACACGCTCTTTATGGGGCGAGGCGCCTTTTCCTTACGCGCACGCTCCCGGGCGTACGGATCCTTATTTGCCTCTAACACACGCTCGCAACCTTACGGATCTTCCTCTACTTCCCACACACGCTCTCGACTTTTCGCCCCCTACTCCAGCTCTCACGCACGCTCAATAATCTACGGGGCTGGCCTCATAAATTGACGCACGCTCACCAGCTTACAGCCTATTCCTCCTCACGGAGCACACGCTCTAAAACCGGCGGATCCCTTCAGCCTTTCTCGCACGCTTGATTTGACACAGATCTTCCTCCAGCATCAACACACGCTCGGACCTGCACGGATCTCCTACCGATGCAACACACGCTCTATAGCATACGCCCCTCCCACACCAGCGCACGCTCGGGGTAGGACAAAGATTCTCGTCAACGAACGCACGCTCTGCGTTCGGCCCGTCTGCTCCTTGTCCGCACGCTCAAATCTGCACGGATTCTCAAATTTTAACACACGCTCTCCGGTTCGCGGATTCTCGCACCAACACACACGCTCTCCGCCGCGCACAGCTCTCATCGACCGCACACGCTCGGCCATTGAAGCCACGCTTTTCGCGGCTGTATATGCTGGACAGGCGGGTTAAAAAACGTGTCGTTTAAGGTTCCCAGCCCAATATTATGGTTTCGACGTGCTCATACCGCGCAGTCGCGGTAGGTCGGCTCATGTTTTGTCTATAACTACGAAGGTCTTTATCTTGTGGAGGTACGCTATATGGAGCGGCTCAAATATGCCCAGAATTGGAAGTAGGGGGACGGCCCACCACGTCCTTGAACTGAATATTCCTTTGACGTATGCCGATATATAGTACATCCCGCCTATAAGGCCGAACACGTTGAACATGTGGAGGAGGGCCCAGACCGGCGCAAGCAACATGGAGGCCATAAAGCCGAAGACCTTCCTCAGCGCCACGGCCGCTACGGTGGCCGGGTGGGCGCGGGGTAGCTCCTTCCATATGCCCTTGGCCCATCTGGCCCTCTGCTTGAGGAAGTCCCGGAGGGAGTTGGGGCTCTTTATCGAAACCTTGGTTGAGACTTGCCACGTCTTGTAGCCCCTTTTATACAGCTCCTGCGCATATACGAAATCCTCCACCAAGCTGTCTGTCGGAAACGGTACTTGGGCGAACACATCGCCCCGTATTATGAGGAGCTCTCCATGCATACCAAATATCGGGCGGCCGAGGAGGCCTGTCGACAGCCTGAAGAACGTCAGGTCGTCCCACAGCCTGATGTGGTCGAGGATGTACGCCAGCTTGGATCTGCCCGGCCTGGGGACGAGTATCCCGTTGGCGGCGGCATATCTGCTGTTGAATGGCGGGAGCTCCTCAAGGAACTCGTCGTCCAGAGGATACGAGTCGTCGTCGAGGATGACGTACCACATGTCTGGGCGGGCGTACATCTGCCTGAAGTACTCGACGGCCCGCCCCTTGCACGGCTTGCCGGGAAAGTCCCTCGGGACTTTGACCACATGGGCGTGTTTCTCAATCTCCGAGACGACCGCCTCGTCGGCCGGCTCGTCCACGACCACATGCACCGGCGCCCACGGGAACTTCGCGGCCAAATTCGCCAGGACTTCCTTGAGGGAGGGCATGACTGAAGGCTTGGCCACCGTAGGTATCACGAAGGCCAGGTTTTTGGCCTTAACTCCGGTACGGCGCGGCTTGTAGAGGAGCAAGGCAAGCGACGCGCTTGCCACCATCAGCCCGTATACGGTGAACGCCATATCGAATACCTCAGCCAAGAGGTTCATGTCTAAACCATTACGTTTCCCAGCCCCGTATTATGTTTTCCGCGGCTTCCAGGTAGCCGTCGCGGCGGTCGGAGTCCGAGAGGCACGCGAGGGCGAGGTACGCCAGGGCTAGGAGGATAGGCTCGGCGCCCCTTACGCCGACTGCGTCGGCCGCCTCTCCGGCGAGCCTCCTGACCTCCCTGTCGGAGCACGTGCGGCGTATTATCTCCGCCAGGGCCGCGGCGCCCTCCTCGACCTCGCTCATACCGCCTCGACCGCGGCGGCCTTCCTACCGTCGAGGATCTCCTTGACCTTATGGACGTCGACCCTGAACACGCCGTTCCTCACCTCTATTATGGCGGGGGCCAGCACGTCGGCGAGGTAGCTCTTGGCCATGGCGAGGAGCACCGGCGCGTTTTCGCTGGCCGGCAGTCTGCAGATCCTCCCCAGCTCCCTGACGAATTTTGAGGCCCTTATGGATGCCCTTGCACTTACGTATCCGCTGAGGATGTTCCGCAGGGCCTGCTCCGCCTTGGCGAAGCACGGCATCGCGGTCGAGTATATCAGCGCGGCGTCGCGGACGTCGGGCGCGCACCACACGCTGACCTTCCCTATGACATGCTGACGCAAACGGCCCAGCCTGGCCAAATTCCGCAGGACGTAGAAGGCCTTGGTATGCGTGATGCCCAAGTCTGCGATTATCATGGCGGTCGTTGCGCACTTCTTCTCCTTCACGTACAGCTCTATCTCGGCCGCCCTCGTCAGCACCCTGGAGGTTGGGGCGGCCGGCATCACCACCTCCCCGCGACCGTCCCCGCGACCGCCTCTACGTCGTCCTGCCCGGCCTTCCTCCTCCACGATTCCGCCATCGCGAGCACGTCCCCCGCCAGGTAGGCCACCGCGGCGTACACTATACTGCTGGCCGGCAGTCCCGCGGCCTTGACGGCCGCCTCCATGCTTCGCAACTCAAGATACCTCCTCGCCACTGCGAGCGCCTTCTCCCTGTCCACCACATGGACGCCGCCTCCGGCCCAGACCGCCAGCCTGTCCCTCGGCGCCGAGCGCGAGCAGAAGAACTTGTAGCTCCTTCCGTATTTGGCCGCGACGGTATCAGCGCCAGCTTCGAGCATAATGCGCTCCGCTATTGGGGGCGAGACGTTGAGCTCAACAGCGGCAAGCCCCTTCGCCACGCATCCATACCTTTCGAGTACTTCTTTGGCCTTCTCTGCGGCGGTTCTGTTGCCGGGCCCGCCGCCGGCCCCGGCCGCTTGCGCGGCCATATTTTCGTTTCTTCCGTCCATACCAAACAGAATAAAAAGATCTATTTATCAGTTTCTCCTCAGCTGGCCTCAGTCCACGCCGGCGGCTCCTTGCAGAAGTTGCTCAGCGCGACCGTCGTGCCGTCGATTTTCAGCGTCTCGACCTTATATGCGCGCCACAAGGCCTCCGCAAATTTATCCACGCATGCCGCGGATATGCGCTTCTTCTTGGCCTTTATCTCCCTCACGCAGTCCTCCAGCCCGCCGTGCTTCTCCGCGAAGTCCAGCACGAGCTGTTTGAAGCCGGCCTTGCTGGCCAAGTTGCTCCTGCTGGGCTTGCCGTCCTTGAGCAACTCGGCCAGCCTCTCACAGACCTCCACAGCCTCCCTCGGCGGGGGCGTCCTCGGCGGCTCGATCTGTTCGGCGATCTTCTCAGCCAGGACGTCTGCCATGATCCCCAGCAAGGCGTCGGCCACCTCTTGCGGCGATCTTTTTCTGACCTCATCGAAACCCGCGACGAGACGCGCCACATCGGCCTTCACGTGCACCAACGCGCCTGGCGCCTCGGGCCTCTCAGGCGATACGACGGCGTAGAGCACTTTGTCACAGCTGTGTTGCGGAGGTATGGCGTCTCCATTGCTCAGCACCTTTACCTCCACGCATGTACAGTCCTGGAGGAAGAGGTCGGGCCTGCTGGCTATCTTGAGCTCCTTCCTGCACAACTCCGGAGGGGCCGTCTTCACCTTCATTCTAAGCCGTTCCTCGATCTTCCTGCTCAGATTGGCCTCGTACGCCCCGAGTATGCTTCCGTCAAGCTGGCGGCCGACGCCCATGGCGAAAACCACGGCATTCCTTATCCCGAGCCCCCGCTTCAACATCTCAACCGCGACGTCCTCAGCCACGGCATCGCCCCTGCCGTTCATTAGCCTCCTAATGAAGAATTCCGCATCATCATCGTGGCCCACCGCAAGCGTGATCCGCGGGAATATCTTAAATTCTCCAAACCTCTGGGACCCGCCATTTATGCTCAACGCCTTCTCGACCTCGTTTATTTCGAACGCCTCGTGGAGCGTCATAACCACATACGTATCGAGGCCGAGGGCGTCCAGACTGCGCAACAGCTGGTCGATCCTCCCGTAGTCCGGCGGAACCTCGTCCAAGAGGACGAGGAATGGGAACCTCCTCACGAGCCTCTTCGCCCGCAACGCCTTCATCAGCAGTCCGATGAACTCGGGCGGCATGTCCCCAGGGGCACTGCCGGTAACCGCGTGGATCCACTCCCCAATCGCCGTGATCGCACGGGCCACGGCGTCCTCCACGAACCTGGCGAACCTCTCCCTTACGCTCGCGAACGACTCATAGAGGACGGGCCCCCGTCTGTCCTTCCTGAACTCGGCGGCAAGCCTCGCAAGCAGGAACGACTTGCCCGAGCCCGGCGGCGCCGCCAGTATGTAGAGGCCTCCGTGCTTCCCCTCATCCTCAATGTCGGCCCAGATCTCGTTGTATTCTTGTGTGGGGAGCACGCCGAAGCACTCAGCGTACTTCCGGTAGTCCTCCTCCGACTTTATGGATAGATATCTGTCCAGCGCGCACTCGAACGCCGAAAGGCCCAAGGAGCTCCTCATGCCCACGGCGGCACCTGCAAGCTGTAGCGTTCCTTCCCCACGTTGTATACAACCGACGGGTTGGCCTTGGCCGCCCTCCGCGCATCGGGGTCGTCGGGCCTAAGCATGAAGTTATCGGCCTTGAGCCATGCTCTGAGGTACGCCTCGGCCGCCTCCGCATCGCCGAACATCCTCTCCAAGGCTCTCTTGGAGAGGAGCTCGCGTACTTCGGCGTTCCTCATGTATGCCTCCTTAAAAAGCGAGTCCACGTAGGAGAGCGACACCAGCCTTTTGTTCCCGACAAGTAGCGGCGCCACGGCCTCGAAAGGCGCCCGCAGGCTGACGCACTCGATCCTCCTGCCAGCGCTCCACTTCCTCTTGACCTTGCCCATCCGCAAGACGCCCTCGGCGGCCCTCCTACTGACCTTGGCGGAGACTGCCTTGTAGTAGTTCCCCGGCAGATAGACAACCGCGGTGGCTGAGCGCGGCCTCAAGTATAAGATAGCGCTCACCGAGGTCTTTTTCTTTTTGTTTTCCATGTGGGAGGACAACTGCAACTATATATTGCTTTCCCTTAACATGCGGCGCCCCGCATAAAAGCTTTAAATACCGAGATATGTTTTTCCCATGCGAAAACAAACAACAACAGCGGCGGCAACGCCGGCGGGCGCTCCCCCGTCCGGCGTGCTGGCGGCCGCTCCCTTCGCCGCATCAAGCGTGATCGGAATACCTGCGGTGCTGGTCAACAACGGGAAAAGCCGCGGGCGCTACTACGTCCTCATAAAGAGCACCAAGCTCGCCCAGCAACTGCAAATCCTGCTCGGCGCTGGGATTCGGCACGTTGAGGTCATACTGTCGGTCGAGGGCAATGCGCTTACAGTCTTTGCGTCCATCGTAAGGCGCAAGGCATCGGAGCCACCGTACCTCTACCCGCTCGGTGAGGGCGGAAAGGTGCTGGCCGAGATCTACAGAAGGAAGCGGGAGGAGTCCGGGCGGGGGAAGAACAGCGTCCCGTTGCTGATACTCACCATAACGCCGATATACCGCTAGGAAAAAACGCGGTTGAAAAAACGTTTTTACTTAAGCCACGGCTTCTCGGGGAGGGGGCCGTGGGCCTTCTCGGCGTCCTCTATGGCGTATAGGCGGCAGTCCTGCCCCTCGGGGAC
>Ga0081534_100396_pt1 | contig 14422 bp, 28 predicted proteins | sample MonGeyMetagenome_FD_71019 | JGI IMG/M metagenome (GOLD analysis project Ga0081534, IMG submission 71019) | Hypoxic/sulfidic aquatic microbial communities from Monarch Geyser, Yellowstone National Park, USA - MG (SPAdes) v1 (version 2) | ecosystem: Environmental > Aquatic > Thermal springs > Hot...
GCCGAATTGAGCGAGGAAAAATTTGGCCGTAATAAGGTATTACTCTCCGCAACAAAAAGGTTATTAACATGGGAATTACAGTTCGGCATCTACTCATCATTTTGGCTCTCCAAATCCTACTTATGCCCCGTTCCCCTCATTTGGCTTCGGCCTCCCTCCTCACCTCTCAGCGGCCTGCGCCGTCGGGCTAGCGCCCCCATCCTCGGGGTGTCATTGTTCACGGCCCACGGGGCAGGGACTTCACCGCCCGCCTTCACCGGATTCCCCTCTGGTGGGCGGTTCAAGAATCATCTCTGTTTTGAAATTTAAATTTTTGTTTTAGAAACTTTAAAATACAACTTTAGAAGTAATAATGTGTCTACAATAGCCTTTAGGGGGAAGGTAAATGCATTGAGGAGGGGTGAGAAGACCTACGTGTGTATCTACGTCTATGCTGAGTTTGGTGGAAACAAGTTAGTTAAACACGTTGGGAAGGAGGTGTCTGGGTTGCTGGTGGTAGAGGATGAAAGCCCATAGGACATTGCTCACTAGGTTACCAAAGGACAAGTGCGATATTGATTATATCGAGCAACTAATGGGGCTCACCAACTTAGCTTACCGTGATTTTGAAGTTTGGGTATTGGACATTCCCAAAACCATACAGTATCAGCTCTATAATTTCAAGAATTATACAAAGAGCCTGGTCTTTGGGACTACGCCGAAGAGGTGGTTTGCTAGGACTTGGGTTCCGTTGAAGGTGTTAAGGATTTATAGTGATGGTTCCATGAAGGGTGATAGGGGTGCACCTGTGGTTCTTGAGTTCAGAAGCGATGTCGATTTCAAGAGAAACATCATTAGGTTGCGCCAGGTTTGTAAAAATGAGCCTAGGTATGTTGTCGAACTTCCAATGCCCAAATGGGTCATTGAGCGGATTAAGGAAGGCGGTGACGTCAAGTACGCAATGATAGGTCTCAAGAATAATGAACTCTATTTAGCCCTAGTGGCTGAGCGTGAGGTTGAGCCTTATCAACCAAGTGGTTATAGGCTCGTTGTTGATGTTAATTCATGGAGGTACGGTATTGCATGGGGCTTGATACACAACGGTCAGTTGGTTTCATTTAAGCAGGAAAAGCCCAACCTCAATGTGTTGCTGACGCTTTACTACCAAGCTGTAAAGAGGGGTAGAAAGCACGGTGCCTTGATGAGGATAGGTCTCCACCACACAACACAGGGAAAAAGGCTTAGGAGACAAGCCAAGGCTAGGAGGGGCAAAATTTACAGGGTCACTAGGGATAAGGCCTACTTCCTGGCGAGTAAGCTCGTTAGAAAGGCATTGAAGTATAAGGCTTTGTTGGTTATTGATGACATGACCGAGGAATCAAGAAGGGAACTGCTTGAAGAGAGACTACCGCCAGACGTGATTAAGTTACTAATGAGTAACTTGAGAAGGTTTGTACGTCAGTTAGAAACTTTGGCACAATGGTACGGTGTGCCCTATGAGTTCAAGAGACTACCAAGCACAATATGCCCAGTTTGTGAGCACAAACTGACTCAATTACCGGGCAGAATCATGGTTTGCGAAAACTGTGGATTCAAGGCGCCAAGAGACCTAGTTCCAATGTATTGGGCAATAAAGATAGAAAATACAAGAAGCCAAACTTATTAATTTGGGCGTCAACGTTGCGGTGGAAAAGGTTTATTAAGGGGTGCGCCTTATCCTTGCTTGTTAATTGAATTGGTTAGTACATGAATTGATAAAGATGCGTTGGCTGGGCGGGCAACATGAATTACACGGAGTAAGCCTAGCCTATGGCATGAATTGAATGCCTTGCGCGCCCTGGATAATCAACATGAATTGCGCGGCTAACGTATACTAGCTACTATTCATGAATTGCGAAACCTTCGCGCCATGGTAGGGACACATGAATTGAACCTACTGCAGGGCTGGTTAGTGCGCACGAATTGGGTCTCACACACCCACTGCCTGACCGGCATGAATTGTCCAGGACGTGTAGCCTGCCGATTAGGCATGAATTGTATTTGTTTCGGATGCTCGTATATCTACATGAATTGGGCAGAAAACGCTCACTGAATAAATTTCATGAATTGGGCTTTGTTCGTGCCCTACAAAAATGACATGAATTGTTCGAGATGCACGTGCTGGAGGCAAGGCATGAATTATCAAATAATTATGTTTTTTATTTTTTCTTCCGTATTGTTACGTAATGTTCCGCATTAGTTGGACGAGAGGAGGTCGGGTCTGGAACCCACTTAAGTTGATAGCGCTACAGCTGGACAGTTGTTACATAAGGCCGTCTAGCACGGGTGGTTGTTACACGAGACTCTATTGTGTTAAGTTCGGCATGTACGGCACGTACATCTCATTGATCCTCAATTTCAATACAGCAAGCCCCATGCCAGCGCCAGCGGTAGTACTGCCGTATGGTGATGAGGAAGTACGGAACCGAGCATTACGTTGCACATCACAGGCGCAGTTCGTGCCGTCGATAAAAAATGCTGAGTACGAGATCGCCGTTGAAAGCGTTGTTGTTGCTCTAGACATAATATATGGGATATTCGGCGAGAGACCGAAACTGGCAGTATCAACATCCCTCCAACCAATACGTATCAGCATTAATGCGCCCTTCCCCCTTATTGTTTAGCTTGTGCAACCTTTGTGTGCCCCGTTCCCCTCATTTGGCCTCGGGAACCCTCTTCATCTCATCCAGCTCCCTACGCCGTCGGGCCCACGGCCCCCACCTTCGGGGTGTCATTGCTCACGGCCCACGGGGCAGGGACTTCACCGCCCACCTTCACCGGATTCCCCTCTGGTGGGCGGTTCAAGAATCATCTCTGTTTTGAAATTTAAATTTCTGTATAATCCTTTATAATTCTTTGTGGGCTATGTGTCATCGATGGTGTTTAGGATTAGTGCGGAGTTCCATGTTTCGGATGTGTCAGGGTACAACTTCATGAGCATTGCGCTGTCGAACATCGAGTACTCAGTCGATTTAGTCTACGTGCAAACCAGGGGCTTCCAAACATTTGAAGGCATGATTTACAACTACCACGCGTTCCTAGCTAAGCTAGCCATGCTGAGCTATGCATTCACGGTGCCAATGCCGAGCACCGCCCGCATTAGCGAGTACGAACTCAGTATTGCAAGGAGGTACTTGGGAATCGCAGGTAGTGGTGGCTGGCTCACGCCGTCTTACTACTTTAGGTCTTGGTGGCTGGGCAAGACGCGCTCAGCAACCGAGGCCAGAGCCGGCGTGCTTATGTGGGCACGCCAGGAGACCTACTACGATGAAGAACCAGGAGCCGTAGAGACAACACCACCAATAACACTTATGTTCTAGTTTTTCTTTATTAATTACTTGTTTGTTGTTCTTTGATGGTGTTTGGTGGTAGGTTGGAGACGCATGGGAGAGGTCATCATAAAATCACGCATATTCATATGGAGCACCTCACGAATTGGGGTGGCTCCTCAGTGTATGAGGTCGACCCCGTATCTATTTGGCTGTTCACGCCGAACTACACACTCGTGATTCTGTTGCCCAGCGCGACTCTTGAGAGCCATTTTGTGATTGAGGGTGCGGATTTGCTAAACGTAGGCGGTGGATATGCTACAGTGAAACCGGTATACTACGTAGGGCTTAAGTGGGCACGCAGTGCCCAACGGGACACTATATACATTACTTATAGTGTAAAGAAATCGAGCGAAGTCATGTTGGACTACTACAATGCTATTAGCCTAGTGTTCGCACTGGCACCAGTCTCGTCCTTAGTTTAGTTTTTTATTAGTTGTGTGGGGTGGAAGCAATGGTGTTTGGTGGTAAGTTGGAGACTGTAAGGAGTAGGTAGCGTGAAATTATAGGTGTTGCGGCGGAGTATTTCAAGAACCTGGGTAATTCCTTGCTTTTTAACGTAATAAGTCCCATACTACCCCGATGGGTTTCTCTATACGAGTTCTCTTTTGGGTTGTTTATGATGAATTACGTACCCGTAGTGCCGTTGCCGAGCGCGTCTATTGAGAGCGATTTTAAGCTTGAAAGTACGCATTTGGTGAATGAAGGTAGTGGCCTTGCAATTGTACCGGAATACACCGTAATTCTCGGGCAACGAGACGATTTACGCATTTTTTATGTTTTTTATGAGATTTATGCAGAAACCTCGACGAGAGACGTCTTATTGAACAACAGCTATTACATTACCCAATCACCCGCGCCAGCGCCTACCTCACTCCTGCTTTAGTTTTTTAATTAGTTGTTTCTTGTTTTCTTGATGGTGCTTGGTGCCAACATGGAGCCGCATGGAGGGGGTATGTGGCAAAAAGTCACAAGCGTTGAGACGTCGTATTTTAAGAATTTTGGTAATTACCTGCGTTTCGATGTCACTGTCGTAAGCCCTCCAACCAAAAGAGTCCTCCCATACAGCTTCTCTATTATGTTGTTTATGCCGAACTACGCCCCCGTGACGCCATTGCCAGGCGCGACTGTTGAGAGCGAGTTTAAGCTTGAGCTCAAGCTTAGGCTTTGGGAAAGTATAGACTTGCTAAACGAAGGTTCTGGCTCTATAAAAATACCGTATTACTCTGTAAAGCTCAGGCAACGAGGCGCTTTATGGGCTTTATGGTTTATTTATGAGGTAGAAATTTCGGAAGGAGATGCCAGGTTGTACCACAGCAACGTCATTACCAAATTACCCACGCTAGCACCTACCTCGCTCCTGCTTTAGTTCCTCTTTTTAATTATTTGCTCATTTTCTCATCAATGGTGTTTGGCGTAAAGAGGGTGCGTGGTGGGTGGCTTGAGGAGCAGTGTGAACAGGCTGAATACGCCAATGGAGAGTACTTCACAAACCTCTGCAACAATTTGTCCATTGACATAGGTTTGGGAATATGTAGCTTCAAAGCCAGCTTATTACCACAAAACTACGCACTCGTCCCGCTACACCTCATACCAACTGCGGAATACGCCATTAGATATGGGATGATGTGGTTCCTGGTGTATCTACTGTCTGTAGGCGCTGAATTCGTCCTTCAGCAAGGCGACACTGGTTACCTCATTTTCGAAGTCGCATTAATAACAACGAATATCATGATGAGGCAATACATCTCCTACAGAGGAAACAACAACCGCTCAGCAATGCCGCCGCCTTCCTCGTTCCTGTTTTAATAACGGGCATGTGTCTTAGCCGGCTTTTTATTTGAAGCATGTCGGTCAATTGATGGTGTTTGTTGTAAGGGTGAGGGATATCCAAAACTGCCAAATTGAGCGGATTAGAGTTAGGGGCAGTATTGCGTGGTTTTTCGAGAATCTTGGCAATTCATTGCGTGTCCAATCCACCTCCACCCAGTGCGAATTTCCTACAATCTTGGCTTCGCCCAACCATGCAGTTTTTGCACCGGTTGTTGTACGCGGTTTGGAGTATGTCTTCAACTATGGGGAAAGACGGTATTTGGCATACAAGGGCTACAAGAAGGAAGAAACAATAGAGTGTAGCTTTAAATTGAAAAATATTATATATCCATATTTTTATTACGTCGTTGGGGTTCGTAAAAACAATACCGTGCTTTATCAGCGCTTTTCCTATTTTGACCTCTTAAATCAATCATGGTCGCCGGCAGTGCCTATGGCGTTACTGCTCTAGCTTTGTCCCTAGGTGCTGTGTTGTGGGGATGGGTTTATTAATGGATACGTAGAAAAATGCTCAATGGTACTGAGCATTGATGGAGAGCTTAATGAGCGGGTTAAGGAACACGTGATTTCGGGTTTGATATGGTCGCATACTGCGAATTACGGCGATTTGCTGGAAAACGGAATCGAGGGTTTAACTATTTACGAAGATAGAGAACGCGAAGAATACGTATACCAACTTGTGACGAAATCCCCTAACTATTCCATTGTAACGCCGTTATCTGGCGTCATCCAAGAAGCAATATTCAGCCTGAAAGGTGGCCCGGAGTACCGTGTAAACCCGGAGTACTATGGAAACGGGATGTCCGATTACTATGACATGTCGTATACTCTTCGACGATGGGACGAGTACTTGGCATGGCTTGAATTTGAAATTAGGAGTAAGGAGTACACAGATGACGAGGAAGTGTACAACCTTGCGGTAAAATATTTCTACTCATTCAAACAACCATTAATATGGACACCTGTCTCGCTCCTGTTCTAGTTTTTTATTTACTGTGTTGTTTCTCATCGATGGTGTTTGGCGCTAATGTGAAGATTGAAGGTGATGGTCAGCGTAGAATCAGGGGTGCTGTAGTGGAGCAGTTCGAAGATCTGAGCAGATTACTGTTTTTCAGAGTTGTTGGTTTTGCGCACCGAGGGATCCCCATATACGAGCTCTATTTTGACTTGTTCATGCCGAATTACGCTCCCGTGTCGCCCAGCGTGGCTATTAAGAAGAGTTATTTTAAGCTTGAGAGTACGTATTTGTTGAATAAAGTCTTTGGCGCAGTTGCGCCGTACTACAACGTAAATCTTGGGCAACAAGGCGTTACAATCATTGTTTGCGAGGTATATGCCAGAACGGAACACACCTCGTTAGATTACCGCAACTTCATTATCCGAACCCCGTTATTCGCGCCGCCGCCTGTTTCGGCTTTGTTCTAGCTTTTTATTAATTGTTTTGTTTTTGCTTGTGGTGTTTGGTGTTGGGATGTTTTATGTGGAGGAGGGGCCACCTAAAATCAAGCATATTTACATGGTCTATTCCAAGGATTGGGGTGATGCCATGCATATCGAAGTGTATTTCATAGCTATTGTGTTGCTTGCGTCGAAATACGCCTCAGCAATACCATTGCCGGGCGCGACTGTCGAGAGCAATTTCGTGGTGGAGTTTATGATGGGACTCCGTTCGGGATATGCAAATTTAGTGACCGTAGGCACTGGCAGTTTAACTTCTAAATACTACATAAAGATCGGCACCTCATTCATCACAAACATTAAATATGGAATAGACATGGAGAGTAACATCGAGCTGGACAACATCTACGCTAGCATCTCCACGTTCGTGTTTGCACCTGTCTCGCTCCTGTTCTAGTTTTTTATTTACTGTGTTGTTTTTCCTTGATGGTGCTTGTCGCCAGGATGGAGCTACATAGGGGTAAGTGGCGCGGGATTGCGGGTGTTAAGGAGTTGCATTCCGGGAACCTGGGTTATTCCCTACTTCTTGACGTCGCAAGTACCGTAAGCCCCAAGCTCCAAGGAGTTTACCCATACGAGTTCTATTTCGACCTACTCGCGCTGAATTACGCCCCTGTGGTGCTACTGCCCAGCGCGACTGTTGAGGGCGATTTCGAGCTTGACCTCACGCTCATCCACTATGAGCGTGAGTTTTCTGTGTCTTGGGAAAGCATGTATTTGGTGAACAAGGGCTTCGGCTATGTAGCTACGTCACACTACGTCGTAATCCTCGGACAACGGAACATTGCACACCTTCTTTATGAGACAAGAATCACAAACAAAAACGCCCTACTGGGACAACACAACTACACCACCCAATTGCCCATGTTTACAACCGCGCTGTCGACAGTCTCGTCCTTGCTTTAGTTTTTATTTACTTGCTTGTTTGTTTTTCCTTGATGGTGTTTTTTGTTGGGGTTTGGTTTGTAGGGAGTAGGGGGCGTATGATCATGGGTGTTAGGGCGTGGTATTCCGAGAATTTTGGTAATTACCTGCATTTTAAGGCTTATGGTGCCGCAGGTCTCACGTTCCGATTAGATTATTCATTCGATATTGATCTGTTCGCGCCGAACTACGTCCCCGTAACTCCAATGCCAGCCGCGTCTATCGAGAACGAGTTTAGGCTTATACTTGACCTTGAGGTCATTTTGAGAGGTGGGGACATTTTGAGAAGTAAGTTTTTAATAAACGAAAGTTTCGGCTATATATCCGCATCGAACTCACACTACAGGGTAGGTCTCGGGGATCAGGACGGTTATTGTTTTGACTATGAAGTAAAAATCCCCCCGAAGAAGAAGAAAAAAGCTGAGTTGTTTAATTACGGCTGTTGTGGTAGTCGATCGCCTATACTGTCGCCTACCTCGCTCTTGTTTTAGTTTTTTATTTTTAATGGTTTGCGTTTGTTTCTTGTTCGTGGTGCTTGGCGGTAAGATGGATAGGCTTGCGGGGAATGGGCGGGAGGAAGTCACACATGTTTATGCGCAGTATTCCATGAATTATGGTAAAACCCTATATATTAAAGTCGAGGGCCCCTCACACGACGAGCCCTCGTACGCGGGCACGATTGATCTGCTTGCGCCGAACTACGCCCCTGCAGTGCCGCTGCCAAGCGCGACCATTAAGGAGAATTTTGAGGTTGAGATCAAGTTTGCGACAAGACTCAAGCCGAAACGTGTAGAATTAGTGAATGCGGGCATTGGCAGGTTAGTTTATTACAATTACTTCGTAAAGCTCGGCATCCCGGACATTGCACATATTAGGTATGGAATATACATCCCATGGAGAAACATCATGCTAGACAACGACTATACCGAATTCTTCGTGCTCAACCTGGCACCCATCTCATCCTTGGTCTAACTTTTTTATTAATTACTTGTTTCTTGTTTTATCGATGGTGTTTGGTGTTGGGTTGCGGTTGCATAAAGGAGGTAGGCAGCGTGAATTTGCGGGTATTGTGGCGGTGGATTTCATGAGTATGGGTAATCTTGGTGCAACGGGCATCGGAGGTCTCTCACCCCAGGGGGCTCCACCACGTACGTTCTCTATCGTGTTGTCCGCGCCGAATTACGCTCTCACGACACTGATGCCGAGCGCGACTGTTTACAACAGTTTTCGGCTTGAAACAACGTTTCTGGTAAACAGAGGTTTTGGCTCCGTATTTGTATTGTATTACACCGTAACTCTTGGACGAACAGCTTCATGGCTTATTTATGAGGTAGGTGTCTCGGACAAAGGCGTATCGTTAAGCCATTACAACAGCATTGCCAGATTACCCATTGCCAGATTGCTCACGTTAGCGACTATATCCTCCTTGCTCTAGTTTTTTATTAATTGTTTGTTTCTTATCGTGGTGTTTGTTACTGTTGCAACAATGTATTTGGCAGGTCGGGAGCAGAATGAAGTAGTGGGCGTTTTGGCGGAGAGCTCCAAGAATAATGGTGATTTCATACGTTTCGAAATCAGGAGCGACATAAGCCTAGAGCCCGAGGGATTCACATATCGAGGCGGTGTTGTCCTCGACCTGCTCATGCTGTACTGCACTCCCGTGTCGCCATTGCCAAGCGCGTCTATTATGAATGATTTCATGCTTGAGCTTAATCGGATGAGTATGTATTTAACAGGCGAAGGCAACACACCTGGTTCATATCCGTACTATCCGTACTACGTCATAAAGTTTGGGCAACGGAGCGGTTCATCCCTTAGCTCATCCCTTAACTACGTCATAAAAATCTTTGGCAAAGATGTCTTGCTGAGCAACTACAATGCTATTGCCCAATTGCCCATGTTGGCAACAGTCTCGTCTTTGGTTTAGTTCCTTTTTATTAATTGTGTGGTTAGTTAATTATGGTGTTCAGCATAAATAGGTTGTACATTGGATTGTATGAAAAGAAGAAGGTTGGGAGGGTTTTTGCGCATGCCTTTGACGTGGACTTCGCGGATGACCGTAGCTACGCGACTACGTACACATATTGCAGTAGTAATTGTATGTTTGATCTCCGCACGACTTCGTTCGGGTATGCAATTGCCGTGGTGAACTTCATATATAACGTTATTAAGGAGATGGACAATCACGGAAGTGGGCTGTATTTGGAAGATATGTATGAGCTTTCATTCAGCGCTGAAACAACCTCTGAACAACGGAAGAGGAGGCGGTTAGGCTTCCAAGGCACTGCGTCCAGCTATACAGAAATGAACTGGGATCGGGACTTACCGCCCATCTTGTTGCTGGCAATTACCTCGCTCCTGCTCTAGTTTTTTATTAATTATTTGTTTTTGTTTGTGGTGCTTGGCGGTAAGGCGTGGGGTGAAGGTAGAGCTTGGTGTGGTGGTCGGTGTAGAATCGAGGATGTTGTGGTGGAGTGTTTCGATGACCTGGGTAGTTTGCTGTTTTTCAAAGTCAAGCCTCTCCCATACACGTTCTATTTCTATCTACTCGCGCTGAACTACACACTCGTGGCGCCACTGCCCAGTGCGTCTATTAAGGGCTATTTCAAGCTTGGGAGTGCGTATTTACTGAACGAAAGCTTTGGTGATATATCACCGCGTTACACCGTAGAGTTTGTGTCGCAGTACATTTCAATCATTACTTACGAGGTATATGTCACGACGGAACGCATCTCATTAAAACATCGAAACTGCGTTACCCGACTACGACCTTACGTCTTGATCACCCAGTTATTCGCGCTGGCACCTGTTTCATCCTTGTTTTAGTTTTTATTTTCTTGTTTGTTCTTGTTTGTGGTGTTCGCCGTCGGTAGGGAGCGTGTTGGGACGCCTACTTCATGGTTTAGGAGGACTGTTGGTGTTGTTGAGCGTGCTTACTCGGGCCCTTTCGAGGTCTCATCCCCCTACCTAACCGTCGTTATTAATTACATGTACAGGACGGAGCAAGGACTTGGCTACCCATTCATCATTCTCAGGCTCGCCGCCCCCAACCACGCACTTCCAATGTCTCTGCAGTACGTAAACAGCGAAGTCGTGAAGCTCGGGTTTAGAAATCAGTGGAAGTTGGAGGGTTACCAGTGGGCGGAGATATCGATTGTTTCCCTTCAGTGGAGAGGTAACTTCCCATACCTCGTCCTCAGGGCAGAGCCCAGGCGGACACTCTCACACTTAGATTATCACACCAACAACGACAAATCGGCATCCCCCACGTCCACGTCGCTTCTGTTTTAGTTTTTATTTGTTGTGTTGTTTCTTGTTTGTGGTGCTTGGTGCTTGGGCGAGTTCGCGTAGGTGGAGCATACAGCGCAAACCTATAATCGCTGTGGAAGGGCATTTCAAGAACTTGTGTAAACTTATTATTTTTAAAGCCGTAAGCATCATGTCCCAAGTAACCTATCCATACACGCCCCCTTCTTACTTGTTATCCTCTTTTTACTTGTTCATGCCGAACTACGCCCCCGCGGCGCTACTGCCCAGCGCGGCTATTAAGGACAAATTCGAGCTCACACTCTCTTTGGGGGTTACATATTTGGTGAACGAAGGCTTTAACTTTAAAGTTACTGTTACACATCCGAACTACGCCGTAAGGCTCGGCCGACAATTCGCCACATCCTTTCTTTACGAGGTAGAAATCTCAGGCGAAAACGTCTCGTTAAACCACCGCAACTTTCTTGAACAATTGTTCGTGCTAGCACCCGTCTCGTCCCTGGTCTAGCTTTTTATTGTTTGTTTGTTTTTTCTTGATGGTGTTTGGTGTTGATGTGGAGGTGGTGTATGGGCGGTGGCGTAAAGTCGCAAGCGTTGCGGCGGGGGGTTCCAGTAACCATAGTGTTTCCCTGACTTTTAGTGCCAAGGACACTACAACCCTTACATCGTTCTATTTCTACCTGTTCGCGCCGAACTACGCCCCCGCAACGCTGTTGCTAGACGTGTTTAAGGGCCATTTCTACCACTATTTCTACCTCACGAATGCGGATTTGGAAATCAAATGTTTCAGAGTGACCAGACGGGACTACGTCGTAGATCTCGGGGAACTGGGATTTCCACACCTTAGTTATGGTATGTTCTGTAGAGCCGACATCTCATTGTATTACTCCGAGAGTATTACCAAAACAATCATGCCCACACCACTGCCTATATCCTCCTTAGTCTAGTTTTTTATTTTCCTGTTTGTTGTTTGTTGATGGTGCTTGGAGCTAGGTTGGGGGTGTATGGAGGGGGTAGGTGGCGAAAGATCACAGGCGTTGAGCCGTCGTATTTTGTGAATTTTGGTAAATCTCTGCTTTTCTATGTCATGGGTGTTGTAAGCCTCCCAACCAAAAGAGTCCGCCCATACCTATTTTCTATTATGTTGTTTATGCCGGATTACGTCCCCGTAATGCCATTGCCAGGCGCGACTGTTGAGAGCGAGTTTAAGCTCAAGCTCAAGCTTAGGCTCGCTCGGAGAAGTACAAACTTGGTAAACGAAGGTTATGGCTATATAACTATAACTATTTACTCCATAAGCCTCGGGCAACGAGACACTTCATGGTTTATTTATGAGGTAAAAATTTTGGAAGGAGATGCCAGGTTGGACCACACCAACTTCATTACCAAATTACCCATGCTGGCACCTGTTTCGTCTTTGGTTTAGTTTTTATTTGCTTGTTTGTTGTTTTTTCTTGATGGTGCTTGGTGTTTTGGCGAGGGCACACGATACGAGTTTGCGGCAATTCATGTATATCCAAATGGAGCGTTCCAGGAATGGGGGTGAGGCCCTGTACATTGAGGAGTACCCCGTATCTATTTGGCTGTTCGCGCCGAACTACGTCTCCGCAATACCACTGCCGGGCGCGACTATTGCGAGCAATTTCGTGGTGTGGCTTATGGGGGTGGGTATCAATTCGAAACGTATAGATTTGGTGACCAAAAGCGTTAACAGATTACCCACTCTCTACCGCATCATGGTGATGCCCGGCCCCACATACACCACAAGCGCTACATATGGGGCCTACGCCGTGTGGCTCGGCACCTCACGCATCGAACACATTAGATATGGGGTAGATCTCCCGACGAAAAACATAGGGCTGGACAACGGCTACGAGATGGGCGACATCTACACTAGACTCTTCGCATTCGCACCCGCCACCATATCGTCCCTACTCTAGCTTTTTTAATTACTTGTTTCTTGTTTGTTGATGGTGCTTGGCATTGATATGGAGTATTCAGGGTGGCGTAGAAGTAAAATCGCATGTGTTGCGGCGGAGCGTTCCGATAATTTTGGCGGTTCCCTGTTTTTCGAAGTCAGGTACGCCGCGGCTCTCGTATCGCTCTATTTTTACTCGCTTGTGCCGAACTATGCCTTCGTGACGCCGCTACCTACGGCTATTAAGGGTTATAAGGGTTATTTCCTACTCGTAAATGCGGTTTGGGGGGTCAGTGGCACCCTCGTGGCTGGGATGCACTACGGTGTATCTCTTAGTAAACTGAAGGGATACGAACTTGGTTACGGCATTTCTATGAAATTCCACAACGAAGAAAAAGCCAACATCTCATTGCACTGCTACAACGACGTTATCCAAACAGCCACGCCAGCGCCCATATCGCTTCTGTTCTAGTTCTTTAAATTAGTTGTTTCTTGTTTTGTTGATGGTGTTTTTTGTTGATGTGGAGGGGCGCCGAGTAAGCGTGGATAGTTTGCGGCAATTTACGTATATCCAAATGGAGCGTTCCAGGAATGGGGGTGAGGCCCTGTACATTGAGGAGGATCCCCTGCGTATTTTGTTGTTTGCGCCGAACTATGCAGTACCCACTCTGGGCATCTATCGCGAGGAAGACTACCGCCTCGCTGAAACGGGCGCATGGTACATTTCGCTAGGAAAAATCTCATGGCACACATGGCGCGGCGAAGTCACGTTTTGGTTAGACTGGTGCAGCAGGTATGTCGAGTTCAAGTACAAATTCTCCATCGCCATTGAAGGTGACATCTCAATAAACCAGTCGCTTAACTGCTTCAAAGATTTGGCATCGCTCATGTCCATGCCTGTCTCGGTTTTGTTCTAGTGTTCCTTTTTATTTAGTATGCAAGAGGTAGGTTGATGGTGCTTGGTGCTGACGTGTGGTTGTATGTGGATGAGTGGAGCGGGGTTGTGGGTGTTTTGGCGGGGTATTTCGAGAACTTCGGTGATAGATGATTAGACAAACCTCGCTATTCATGGCGGGGTCGCCCCAGTGCGTGGGGTTCCACGGAGATAGGTTTATTAACCCCAGCTTTACTAAGGTTTCAGTAGCCCCCACAAAGGGGGTAACCTCCAAGACCCCGAGGAAGCCCGCCCCACAGGGCGGGAAGGGGTCAGTACCTGTTTTTCGAGGTTGTGCAGCCCCGCCGAAGGGGCGCCCCACTCCTTTACTTCACCTCATCCGCGCCGGACTACGCCCCCGTAGTTCCGGTGCCCAGCGCGCCTGTTAATAACTACTTCGAGCTTGGGCTCTGGGTCACGTGGGAGGGCAAGTACCTAATAAACGAAGGCTATGGCTCCACCACGATTAAGTCATACCCGCATTACTCCGTAAAGCTAGAGCAACGGGGCACCCCCTACCTCAACTACGAGGTAGGGCTCTTCAACGAAAACACCAGGCTGAGGCACACCAATACTATTACCCAATCATTCGTGCTGTCCCCCGTTTCGGTTTTGTTTTAGTTGTGGGGAGTAAGTTTTTTAAGTCTGTTTTCTGCGGGTTCCTTGATGTGTTGGGGGCGTGTGTTTGGTTTTGGGGATTCGGTCTGTGTTGGTGTTAGGAACTGCTACCACGCGCTTGGT
>Ga0081534_100397_pt1 | contig 14305 bp, 12 predicted proteins | sample MonGeyMetagenome_FD_71019 | JGI IMG/M metagenome (GOLD analysis project Ga0081534, IMG submission 71019) | Hypoxic/sulfidic aquatic microbial communities from Monarch Geyser, Yellowstone National Park, USA - MG (SPAdes) v1 (version 2) | ecosystem: Environmental > Aquatic > Thermal springs > Hot...
CATCCCATACTACAAGAACAGAGTTTTTCCTAGTTATTAACTTTTTCATTTCATCTTTATTATACCATTCCATAAACTAAATATTGATTTATAAGTTAAAAATTTATAATCAAAGATCAGAAATAGAATCCTATTTAATATTTTTTAAAAACGCTTTCAATCCTGCAATATTTTTGCTATGATATGGATCTACATTACTCTTTTCTGCCAATTTTAATGTAAAAGTTCTTAATGATAATGTACCTAAAACTAATTCCTCCATTAAATTTCTATATCTTAAATCAAATAAAAGAACATTATTTCCATACATTTCCAATAAATCTTTCATATAATTCATCCTATATTCAATTCTTTCATAATAATTAAATTTCAATAAAATAAAATCTATATTTAATTTTGATATACCTTCTAAGTCATGATGATTATATTCTGAAATTATTCCATATTCAGAAAACCATTTTGCATCTTCATTTAAATGCATTTTTAATGCTAAAGCAACAGGTTCATGTTTTACATCTGTATAAATCATTATTGGATTTTTTACATCATTTACAAATATTGATAAATCTTTTAACCTTTCTCTATAATCTTTTAATATTTCCAATAGTTCATAATATTTTTTCTTATCTAATATTGATAAAATTATTCCTAAAATTACTGGAAATGTATATCTTGTTGCTGGATAATTATTATCAATTTTTATATAATATAGATTTTTTTCTTTAGCTATTTTTTCCATTTCTCCTCCAGAAGAAATTGCTATAATTTTATTTCCATTGTTTATAGCTTCATTCATACAGTTTAATGTTTCTTCAGTATCTCCAGAATATGAAATAAATATTGTTAACCAATCCTTATCAATAAATTTTGGTAAAAAATAATCTTTACAAACAACTATTTCTCTATCATTTAATATTTGTTTTGTATAATCTCCATAAATTCCAGAACCTCCCATTCCAGATATTAATATTTTTTTATAATCTAATTCTTCAAGGTTTTCATATTTTTTAATTATTGAATAATAATCTAAATAAAATGGGTCATACATAAAATAGAAAAATATTTTAGATATTATAAGTTTATCCTCCAGAAACAGAATCTAATATTTTTATATAATCTCCATCATTTATTATATCATCTTCTGTTACAATTTCTCCATTTTTTACTATAATAAATCTTGAAGAATCTAAATTTAACATATTTAATAAATCTTTTACAGTATTTCCATTAAATTCAATATTATTTTCAGTAAAGTATCTTTCAATAAATACTCTTATTTTTTTCATTAATATTTTTTAAGTTTTATTCTTAAAAAATTTTTAATGAAAAAAGAGAATATTATAACATTTATTGTACTTACAGTAATATTTTTTGTAATATTTTATATAGTCTTTTATAAATTGTTCAGCAAAAATATAAGTAGTTCAGAAAACATGCCAATAAATATAACATTTTATCCAAATCCATATCAATATAATGCAAATTATGTAAATAATACTTTATATTTAAATATAACTGATTATCAATTGCCATATATAAATACTTCCAATTTTATATTAAATATAACAGGAAATATATATAATTTAACATGTGAAAATGGAATAATATATCCAAATCAGTCAGTATTATGTTATGTAAAAAATATAATTATTGAAAACAACACATTAATTCAATTATTATATCCTTTCAATAATGTTTTATATAATATAGAATATAAGGTCTCAACTTATAAATAATAATTTTTAAAAATTTAATATGCCGCGGTGCCCGAGTGGCCCAAGGGGATGGATTGCTAATCCATTCCCCGAAAGGGGGCGTGGGTTCAAATCCCACCCGCGGCGTTTATAAATAAATTATATTAATTACTTAATTATGTATACTCATTATGGAGTGACAACATTGGATACTTTAATAGAAAGAATAAATACAAAAATAAATAATAACAATCCTAATTATGATATTTTATATCTAAAGAGATTGAGAGATGTTTTAGAAGATATAAAAGGGAAATATGGAAATATACTTACAATAGCTGCAACTCTGCCTATAAAAGAATTATCTGGAGATATCAGACAAGGTAAAATAGATGAAAGAATTCCAAAATATTTTGAAAATATGGTGATATCAATAACAAAATCTCTAAAATATCATCTAATATCGGTTGAAGACTATAACGGATATCCAGTATTAATAGTTGGGGAACCTGATGGCTTAAATTTTGGAGGTAAGATGAAGACTATAGTAAATATTTATGAAGTAAAATCTTCTGATCTTATTAAGTCTCAATCAAAAGGGGATGAAGATCTTATTAAAAAAATTCTCCATATAATAAGGGAGATTTCAGGTCAATTAATAATATATCAATATCTATTAAAAAGAGCAATCGAATTTAACTTAATTGGAAAGATTGAAAGAATTAACCTTTATGGAATAATTTATTTTTATTCTGAAGATATAGGAAATTTATATGGTGTAAAGAGAATAATAAGGCATAATCTTAATAGAATTATGAGAGATGCATATAAATACAATGCTTATAATTTTATTTTAAAAGAAGAAGGAACTATATATATAGACAACAAAAAAATATATTACTTTAAAATTGATTTTAGAGTAAATTATAATCAAAAAATAGTAGAAACTTATTTAAAAAATCTAAATGAATTAATTAAATCTTTAAAATTATTGGATAATAGAAGTTTATAAAGATTTCTTTTATTTTGAATAAAATGAACAAAAGAATTATATTATATTATTTAATTGCATTATCTATAATATTGATAGGATTCTTGTCGATTTTTTTATTATATAGTGAAAGATTTGGCTTTTTATATAGTAATGAATACTCAGTATATATTCCGGCAGTTCTAAATCAATCAAATAATTTATCTGGAGAAGTTACTCAATTTTTCTTAAGAATATCTCCAGGTTCTGGAAGAGTATATGCAAGTATTCCTCCAATACCATATGATGATTATGATTTAGCATATTTATTTGCAAAAGTTGCTGCATGTAATATATATCCTGACAAATGTAATAATTATGATTATTATTTTAGTTCAAATGATGTATTGTTTGCAGAAGGATTTTCTGGTACTGCAGGATTAACTTTACTTGTTTTAGAGGCTCTATCTAATAAAACTGCAATAGTTAATTATCCAATTACTGGTTTTATGTTACCAAATGGAATAATAGCACCTGTTGAAGGTATTAGATATAAACTAAATGCAACTTTACAATATTTTCCATATATGGTAGCTCCATATTATAATAATTCTAATATAATTCCTGTATATACAATAATTGATTTAGAAAAAATATATTTTGGAGAACAATTTAATAATACATATAATGTTCCTCAAGATTATACTGATGTTATAAAAAATATAACAAACGAAATATGTAGTGGAATAAATAATAGTACTGTAAATTATTATATTTCTTTAGGAGATTATTATACAGCAGCAAGTTTATGCTTTGAACAAAAAGTTACTAATCCAAAATTTTATCCAAATATAACTAAAGAAGAATTGGAAAAAGATATAAATGATTTTTATAATTATATAAATAATTATCAATGTTTTGGAAATTATGAATGTGAAGAAATAAAATATCAGGTAATATCAAGATTAGAAGATGCTAATGAAACATTAAATAATTTACAAGAATCATATTGGAGATATTATTCTGCAATTGGCTGGGCTCAATTTTTATCAATAACAAATAATATATATAAAGAAAATGAATGTTCATTAATAGATCAACAATATAATTTAATGCAATATTTATATCAATATCAATTGCCATTGAATCTATCTTGTTTTGAAAAAATTGATTATTTATCTAATTTATATTATTTATATGTAACTAATAGTACAAATTATGTTAGTAATGATATGATAAAATCAATAGAACAGTTAGATTATTATTATTATAATAAATATGGATTTTCTATTACTTCTTACAATTATTTACAATTTGGAAAAGATTTAATAAATATGGGTAATATAAATTCGGGATTATATTATTTAATATTATCAACAGAATATGCAATATGAAATAGAAGTTGGGGAAAGAGTAAAAAGAGAAATAATAAGAGGAAGACAAGTCTTTTCTGTAAATTGGATTAAAAAAATTGAAGCAGAACCTGGTGAACTAGTTAAATTAAAATATAAGAATAATTTTTTAGCTTGGGGAATAATAAATCCAAAAGATCCATATCATTACATTAGAATATTTTCATATAATGAAGATTTAGATATATATAATGAAATAAAGGAAAAAATAAAGAAAGCAAAAGAATATAGAGAAAAAACAATAAATTATAAAGATCATTATAGATTAATATATTCTGAATCAGATTTCTTATCTGGTTTAATTATAGATAAATATAATGATATATTTGTAATACAAAATTCAAATGCTTTTTTTGATAAAAATATTAATATAATTAGAGATGCATTAATAGATGTATATGGAAAAGATATTACAATTTATGAAAAAAGTATTGGAAAACAAAGAGAAAGGTCATATTTAAAACCTGTAGAAAGATTTATTTATGGGAATAAATATGAAACTGAAATAGAAGAAGTCAATAAAAAATTTTATATAAATATATTAAAGGGACAAAAGACTGGATGGTTTTTAGATCAAAGGGAAAATAGAAAAATTGTTAGTCAATTGTATGGAGATAAAGTTTTAGATGTATTTTCATATTCAGGATCTTTTGGTATAATCATTAATGGAGAAGAAAAATATTTTATTGAAAAAAATAAAGAAGCAATTAGTATGTTATATAAAAACTTGAAATTAAATAATATAGAAAATTATAATGTTATAAATGATAATGCATATAAAATATTAAAGCAATTTTATTTAGAAAAAAAGAAATTTGATATAATTATATTAGATCCTCCAGATTTATTGGCAGAAAACTATGAAAAGGGAATTAGAAGTTTTATATTAATAAATTCTATTGCATTAGATTTAATTGACGAAGGATATTTAATAACATTTTCATGTTCTCAGGATTTGAATGAAAGAAAATTTTATTCATTGATTAGGACATTAATAAGGAGAAAAAATAAGAAATTTGAAATATTGTATAAATTTAATCAGGCTTTAGATCATAAAGTTATATTTCCTCATAAAGAATTATCATATCTTAAGGGATTTTTAATAGAAATTAAAAAATAATTATTTATTTTCTACTGTTTGCGGAATTTCTTGCTTAACTTGACTTATTTTTGTTATTCTCCTTATTTCAACATTACTAACTGGAAATATTTTATTTAATGTTGGTTTTATTTCATTTTGTAAATCATAATTTATTACTTTCTCAATTAATTCATAATATTTTAATGAAGAAGCTTTTTCTTCCAAATATTTTCTATATGTTTTTCTTATTTCAGTTCTTTGTGATCTATGAGCTTTAAATCTTGTAATAACTAAAGGCTTTATCCTTACTTCATATCCATCATTTGTCTTTACTATAAATGAATCTTCTATCTTTGATGTTCCTTTTCTAGTTATCCTTCTTACATATGATGGATATAACATTACTTCTTTTACTTCTGTATAAGCTTTTAATCCAGATACTTTATTTATCTGAAATATAACTTTATAGTTCTGATATTTAAAATTGTTTAATATAAATGCAAGATTCAAATCTACAGTCCTTCCAATAACATTTTCAATATTATCTTTATTTACAGGTGTTTCTCCAATTTTATTTTCATTAAATATTTCTACAGGTGCATATATATCTACCCATACCTTTTTACTCCAATCAGCATATTTTTTATTATATGCCATTTAATAAAATCTAAAAAATAATTTTAAAAGTATTTTTATATTTAAATTTACTTTATGAATGAAAAAGATATAGAATTCTTTAAAGAGATAGAGAAAAAATGGCAGAAGATATGGGATGAAAAACAAATATATTATGCAAATCCTGATAAAGGAAAGCAAAAGTTTTTTGTTACATTTCCATATCCATATGTAAGTGGATTTCTTCATATTGGTACTGCCTTATCTTTAACTAGAGTAGATATTATTGCTAGATATAAAAGATTAAAGGGTTATAATGTATTATTTCCTCAAGGTTTTCATCTAACTGGATCCCCAATTGTTGCAAAATCATGGAGATTAAGAAATGGAGATGAAAAAATTATAAAGGAATTAAAAGAAGAAGGAGTTTCTGATGAAGATATAGAAAAATTAAAAGATCCTGCAGGATGGGCTTTATATTTTGTAGAAAAGGCTGAGGAAGATATAAGAAATTTGGGATGCTCAATAGATTGGAGAAGGAAATTTTATACAACATATTTACATCCATGGTATAATAAATTTATAGAATGGCAATATAGAAAATTAAAAGAAAAAGGTTTAGTTATAACTGGAAAACATCCTGTAGTATATGATCCAGTTGCAAATATACCTGTTGGAGATCATGATAGACCAGATGAATATGCTGGAATAGGTCCTACTGAAGGTTATATAATTTTATTTAAATTAAAAGATGAGGATATAATATTACCTGCATTTACATTAAGACCAGAAACATTATATGGAGTAACTAATATATGGATAAATCCAAATGGAAAATATTCAATATATTTAGATAAAGAGAGTAATAATAAATATATATTACCAGATACAATAATTGTTGAAGAATTTAATGCACAAGGATATAAATTAGAAAAAATTAAAGATATTGATGTTAAAGAAATAATTGGAAAAAAATGCATAAATCCATTAACAAATGAAGAAGTACCAATATTACCCGCAGAATTTGTAGATATAAAAACTGGAAGTGGTATTGTTATGAGTGTTCCTTCTCATGCTCCATATGATTATATTGGATTAAGGGATTTATTAAATACAGAATATAAAGAAATAGCCAAGAAATGTTTAGATAATATGAAAGTTTTATTTAAAGTTCCAGGATATAATATACCAGCAAAAGAGATTGTTGAAAAAATGAAAATAAATAATCAGAAAGATATACAAAAATTGGAAGATGCAACAAAAGAAATATATTCTTTAGAATATTATAATGGAATATTAACGGATATTTTTGGAAAATATAGTAGTATGAAAATATATGAAGCAAAGGATAATATAGCTAAAGATTTTATAGAAAAAAATATAGCAAAAGTACATTATACATTAAAACCAAGATTTGAATCTAGATATGGAAATTTATGTATTGTAAAAATTATAGATAATCAATGGTTCTTAAAATATTCAGATCCTGAATGGAAAAAACTTGCTCATGAATGTATAGAAAATATGAACTTTTATCCAGATTATGCAAAACAAGATTTTCATCAGAAAATTGATTGGCTAAAGGATTGGGCATGCGCACATAATAAGGATGAATTGGGAACACCTTTACCTTGGGATAAATCCTGGGTTATAGAATCATTATCAGATTCTACAATATATATGGCATTTTATACAATTGCTCACTTAATAAAAAATATAGATCCAGATAAAATTGAAGATGATTTATTTGATTATATATTTTTGAATAAAGGAAATGAGGAAGAAATAGTAAGAAAATATGGAGATATTGTAAAAAAGATGAAGGAAGAATTTGAATATTGGTATCCTGTAGATTTAAGAAGTTCTGGAAAAGATTTAATTCCAAATCATTTATCATTCTTTATATTTCATCATGTTGCAATATTTGATAAAAAATATTGGCCAAGAGGCATTGCTATAAATGGATATGCTGTAGATGCATTGGGAAGAAAAATGTCTAAATCACTGGGAAATTATATATCATTAAGAGATGCTTTAAGAAAATATTCTGCAGATATATTAAGATTTATTATTGCAATGTCAACAAATTCATCTTATGATGATGCAAAAATTGATTTAAATAAATCAGAATTTGTAATGAAATATTTAATATCATTTTATAATTATTCAATAGAAAATTATAATAAATATCAAGAATATGAAAAAAGTTATATAGATCTATGGTTTGAAAATAAATTAAATAAATTAGCAAAAGAAATTGAAGATGAATATGAGAAACTAAACTATATGAATGTTATTAATAATAAAATATTTGAATTGGATAATTCTTTTGAATGGTATTTAAAGAGAGCTTCTGGTAAGATAAATGGAAAAATTATAAATAAATATATTGAATATAAGGCAATATTTTTATATCCAATTGTTCCACATATTATTTCTGAAATATTTGAAAAAATTGGTTTAGATCCTTTTAATATAAGATATCCAGAAAATTTAAGTTATACAGATGAATATGAAAAATACGAAAAATTTGTAAAATCTGTAAGAGATGATTTAATAAAGTTAAAAATATTGATAAATGATAAAAAAGATAAAGTAAAAATAATAATTGCAAGTAAAGAAAAATATGAATTATTTAATGAATTAAGAAATAATAAAAATAAGATTGATGAATTTTTAAATAATTATCAAAACTATAGGGATATATTATTATTTATAAAAAGAAATATATATATACTTGACGAGTTTCTAGATAGAGAAAAAGAATATGAACTATTAAATTCTGCTATAGATCTATTTAAATCTGAATTAAATGTTAAAGACATAATTGTAGAATATGAAGAAGAATCGAAAGAATCTAAAAAAAATAGGGCAATGCCATATAAACCAGCCATTGTATTTTTTGAATAATAAGATTTATATTTTATGACTTGTTAATTATATTATATGGTACTGAGTTTATTTAAGAAGAAGAAAAATGAAGAGGAATTTTATGGAGATCTAGATAATTTAAAAAACCAACTTGGAGGTGGCATGCCAACAGATATGGGTAATTACGGTACATCTGGAACTGGCCAAAATCCTTATGATTATAACACCAACCCGGGTAGTTTCGGTACATTGGGAAATCAGAACCAGCAACCACCATTCGGAAATCAGGGATTTGGTCAACAACAATTTGCAGGAATGGGCCAACAAACTAATTTCGGCGGAGTTCAAGGTATTAATAATCAGCAATCAACATTTGGATCTCTAGGACTTGGTACTCAGCAAGTACAATCAACTTTACAAGAAACAAAACCACTATTGAAAGAAAAACCTAGGGAAAGGGTTAGTAAACAGCATTTAAAAGAGGAGAGATCATTAGAAGTAAGAAAGGAATTATTAATAAAGATAGAAGACTATAAGAAGGTTAGAGAACTATTGCAACAATTAAAAGAAAAGATGTCTGAAGTAGAAAGGATAGTTAGCGAACTAAAGGAAGATGAAAACAAGAGGCTAGATAGTATAAAAGGATTAAAAGAAAAATTGGAAGAATCGAAAAGCAATATAAACAGTGTGTTAGATATATTTAGATAGAATGGAGAGCGCCGGTAGTCTAGTGGTAGGACGTAGGCCTGCCTAGCCTATGACCCGGGTTCGAATCCCGGCCGGCGCATAAAATGGTTCATACAATGTCCCCAGATAATTTGTATGTTGAAATAAAATCTGAGAAAGATATCCTAGGAATAATTAAGAGAGTAAAGAGAAATATATATTTGCAATTATATGATGTATTACGTGATATAAAAGATCATGAAGTTAGAAGTCAGAGATTGGATAAACTATTAGAAAATGTAAAGTCTATAAAAGATATAATAGATGAACTATTAAATTCATTACCAGAAACAAAAGAGATAGAAGAATTGTATAAGGAAATTAATTCTGAAGAATTAAATAAAGTGGAAGTTATAGAAAAGAAGAGGACAAGAAAGAAACCAAAAGTTGAAGTAATAAAAGAAGAAAATAAGGAAGATAATAACCAAATTAGAAAAGAATTAGATGATATATCTGCAGAATTGGAAGAATTAAAGGAAGAATTGAAAAAATTAATCGAGTCTTAATACCTGTCCAGTTTTTTCATCATATTTATAGATAATTTTCTTTTTCTTTAATTTTAATTCTATTTTATCTTTGTATATATTTATTTCATCAAAATCATCCAATATATATATATTTTCATTTTTTTCTTCAATATCCTTTCTTATATTTTCCATTTCTTCTTCATATCTTTGACTAAAATGAGTTAATAATAATATTTTACTATTACTTCTGTTAAATATTTCTCTAACTTCCAAAAAATCCATATGCATATTTTTCTTTGCTAAATCTGGTTGGAAAAAATATGTAGATTCAGATATTAGTATTGTACTATTCTTTGCAAAATCAATCAATTTATCAAAAAATATTGTATCTGTAATATATGTAATTTTAATTCCTTTCTTTATATATCCGACATCTTTATAAGATATTATTTTACCATCTATTTCTATCTCTTTTCCTTCCTTTAATTTTTTAATCAATTCTTTATTCTTTATATTATATTTATTTAGTAGATCTTTATCTAGTTTAATATAGTCCTTTTCTATAATATAATATGAATAAGAAATTGTAGAATGTTTTGTCTTTATTCCATATATCTGAAAATCCTCTTCATCAACTATTAAACCTTCCTTTGCTTCTATTATATTTATATCAAAGTTTATTGGGATCATAAAATCTTCAATTATTCTTTTTAAATTTTCTATATTTTCTTTTGGAATTATTATATTTAATTTTTTATTATAATTCATGCTAGACAAACTTTGAAAAATACCAGGTAATCCTAGAACATGATCTCCATGCCAATGTGTAATTAATATATAGTCTATATCTGTTGGTGAAATTTTCATTATTCTTAATTGTCTTTGTATATTTTCTCCGCAATCTAATAAAATTCCTTTCTTATTGAATTTTACAAATATCCCTGGATGATTTCTATTTTTAGTAGGCATTGAAGATGAAGTTCCCAATATTATTATTTTTTTCATCATTAAACTTTCCAATTCATCTTTGGAGCCTTTTCAAATATTCCATAATATATTATATCATATATTATGATTATTTCATATAATGGTATATATAATATTGAAAATAATATAAAGAAGAGAAAATTATATAACTTTCTTCTCTTTATTGAAATTATTAAATATATATAGGCAGATGTTATTAGTATGTATAATAAAGGTAAATATATAACATAAAATACTTTGAAAAGAGATGAGGGACTTAATATTATTAAGTATATAAAACTAATATTTTTAGATAAATTCTCGTATATATTTATAGCAATTTGATATAAGAAAGAGACTGGTAAGTAAATGTATATATAAGTCCATACTAAGTATGGTAAATATAAAATTAGAAGTACTAATATAGAAGTTAGTAAATCATGCGTAAGGAAATCTACCATATAATCTAGATGATTTAATATTACTTCTATTAGTCCAAAACTCCATCTTTTTCTTTGTTCAATCCATTGTCTTAAACTTTTTAATGGTTCAATTAGTAATTTTACATTCTTTGACATATGATATTTATATCCTTTTTTTCCAGCTTTCATAGCAAAATCCACATCTTCTACATATACTTTAGAATATCCTTCTACATCATTCCATACACTTCTTTTAGTTGCAAATCCACTTCCATTTAAAAACAATGGTTTTTTTGTTTTATTTAATATTGGGTCAATAATATCAAAATATGAAGAAAATTCTATGAACATAAGATAACCAAGCCAACCTTTTTTTATTATTTCCTTATAGAATTCTATTATATCATATTCTTTTAATTCCTCAACAATTCCTTTTATATTAATATAATCAATAATAACATCTGAATCAAAGAAAAACAAAATTTCCCCAGAAGATATTTTTACTGCATCATTTGTTGCAGAAACTTTTCCTCTTCTATCTTTTGATATAACTAATGTTATATTTTTGTATTTATTTTTTAGTTCAATTAATTTATTTAAGAAATCACCTTCTGGGGAGTCTATTGATATTATTATTTCCTTTAGATCATTTGGATAGGGATCTTCTAATATTTTTTGAATATTAATTTCTAAATATTTACTTTTTTTATAAATAGGAAATATGATTGATATTTTAGGAAGATCCATAAAGATTATATTTAATATTAATATTATTAAAAATAGTGATGAAGGTCAGAGTTAGCTGATACATGATGAAATTCAGATACCTCTGACATTTTCTACTCTTTCTATTATTGAATATATAAAGAAGAAATATAATGAAACTATTGCAAATATTGTTATATCAATTAAGGATGGTATAATAAATTGAACAATTTTTCTTAAATATCCAATTAGAAATATAGATGCTATAAATGTAGATAGAAATATTGATATATAATATTCTTTTGTTTTTGTTATATTTAATGAGAATACTTTTTCATAGTGGATATATAATATTCCCTGTGTTGCTATTAAGAACAATATTATTATATAGCTATTATCATTTGTAGCTAGAGAAACAATTGTAGAAGTAAGTCCAATAAATATCATATTTCTTATTATTTCCAATTTTGTAGATCTATCAAATATTTTAACCTTCATTTTCTTTAATATTTTTTTATCTTTAACATTTGATGAACCAATATATAATGAATTAATTGTTTCAATTACTAAATTTAATAATAATAATTGTAAAGCTTGCAAAAATATTTGATTATATATAAAAAATCCAATTGAAATAAATAGAAATATTCCCAATAGTTCTGATAATAATACTAAAATATATACTTTTAGATTGTATATAATCCTTTTTCCTTCCATAATTAGTTTTGTTATATTATCTATTCCCTTATCCATTAATATAACATTTGCAGAGTCCTTTGCTATGTCTGTTGCATTATAAAATGAAACACCTACATTAGATATTTTCAATGCTATAGCATCATTTGTGCCATCTCCAACAAATAATACTCTATGACCTTTATCCTTTAATGTTTTTATTATTCTATATTTATCTAAAGGGTCAGCATTTACTATAACGTGATAATCTTTTAATATCTTATATAAATAATTTTCATTCAATTTTTTTATTTCATTTGCATCTAATATTTTATAATTTAAGTTTAATAATCTCAATATTCCTAAGGTATGGTCTCTATTATCTCCAGTTACTATATATATATTTATACCAAGATCTTCCAATTCTTTTATATATTTTAAAACCCCCTCCCTTATTTTATCTTTTATAAATAATAATCCTAAAAACATTATATCCTTTTCTGGTTCTTTACCCTCTTCTATTTCTTTAATACCAATTGCCAATATTTTATAACCTCTCTTTCCATATTCTTTTTCAATTTTTTCAATTTTCTCTTTATATTTATCTATTCTAAATATTTTATTGTTTATCATTATATATTTTGAAATAGATAGAAGTGAAGATGGAGATCCCTTTATTATTGCATATTTTTTATCATTATATTTCACTATAACAGAAGATCTCTTTCTATATGGATCAAAATAATTTATAGAATATCTCTCTAAAAATTCAGAAATCTTCAAATATTTTGTCAATTTATATATTGATAAATTTATAGGATCTCCAATATTTTTTTCCATATCTATTGTTAAATAATCCTCTATTGAATTATATAAAAATATGAAGAATTCTCTTACTTCATCTATATTTATTATTTTTTTATTAAACATTATTTCTGCCCTATCTTTATAATATTTTACATTGTAAAATTTACCATTATAAAAAAACTTATTTATAATTAATTCATTATATGTAATTGTACCAGTTTTATCTAAAACAACAGTATCTATATTACTAATATCTTCTAATATATTAGGATCTTTTACATATATATTATCTTTTTCTAATTTTTGGCTACTTATTGTATATACTAATACTAATGCTGCAGGTAATCCTTCAGGTATTACAACAATAGCTAATGCTATTACAAATATTATTAGCTGGTATAAATTTAGTATATTTTTTATTATTAATATTACAAAAGATATAATTACTATTACTGATATAATTATTATCATATAATATGAAAATTTATCTAATTCTTCCTGTAAGAGAGATTTGCTTCTTTTTTGTTTACTTATATTTTTATAAATACTTCCATAATATGTATTATTTCCAGTTTCAACTACAACACCAATCGCAATTCCTTTTATTATATAACTATTCTGGAATATCATGTTTTTTCTTTCTTTTATTGGTATATCTTTTGGTAATATTGTATTATATTTTTTTACAGGTTCAGATTCACCAGTTAAAGAGCTTTCATCAACTTCTAGATCAATTGACTCCATTATTCTTATATCTGCAGGAGCTTTTTGTCCATACTTTAATATAATAATATCTCCTGGAACAATTTTTGATGATTTTACATATTTATATTTTCCATTTCTAATAACTAAAACATCGCTTTCTATATTTTCTTCTAAAGATTTTATTATCCT
>Ga0081534_100398_pt1 | contig 14298 bp, 16 predicted proteins | sample MonGeyMetagenome_FD_71019 | JGI IMG/M metagenome (GOLD analysis project Ga0081534, IMG submission 71019) | Hypoxic/sulfidic aquatic microbial communities from Monarch Geyser, Yellowstone National Park, USA - MG (SPAdes) v1 (version 2) | ecosystem: Environmental > Aquatic > Thermal springs > Hot...
CGATATGATCTCATCAATATATTCCTTCTCCTCAATTTCCTGGGGCCTATTCAAGACGTAGCAAAGCAGAGATCCGAAGAATGCTCTCATTCTGATTATACTCTTCTTATCATCTTTTCCGAAAACTCTTAACGCAACTCTTCTCAGCATCTCTCCACAGGATCTATCAAGCATCTTAGATATCAGAGGATATGAGCTTGATGCCGATATAGAGTGTATAAGAAGCTTCTTCATTCTCTCATCACTATACTTAGATATATATGAGCTTCCTATGCATCTGAGAAGCTCTTTCCTCTCGACATCTTTCGAGAGGCAATTTTCTATTATATCAACGGGGAGAGCTCTCGAAGCAATCTCAGATATAAGATCGTCTTTTCGTTTGAAGTACCAGAATATCAGGCCTTTCGAGACGCCGGCCTTCTCAGCTATAAGCCGGGCAGGTGCCTTGAAAAAACCGAACTCGGCGAAAACATTCATCGCCGCATCTAATATTCTCTTTCTAGTTTCTTCCATAAATCTCATCCTTAAATTATTTTCAGTAGAGAAAAATAAAACAGATAAATAAAAAATTGATTGACCAGTCAGTCAAGTTTATTAACCTCCTAGACTATTTTCAATAAAAATGGTGATATGATTGAGTATAAAGAAGATAACGCTTCACATGAGGAAGTATCTCATACTTTACACCATCTTGATAATATTGCTTGCGATTCCCATAGGCTACTACTATAGGGCAGTGATAGCTCCTAATAAGGCGCTGATCTCGAACTTGATAACTGCGATGGCGATTTTAACAATTTTTCCCTCGATGATACAGCTTAAGACAGAAGGATTCGTGAAGAGCTTTAAGGACTGGAAGTTTATAATTATCTACTTAATCTATGGATATGTGTTGTTTCCGGTACTTGCTATGGCTTTATCTCCTACGCTTGGCGATCCTCAAGTGGGCGTAAGCTTTGTAGCTGGCAACGCAGTCCCGGCTTCAAGTGCCTCTCTAGGATATGTCCTCATAGTTAGAGGCAACCTTGAGCTAGCTACAGCTCTGGTTCTTATCGCCATCATTATAGGCATTCCTCTTATACCGTTGATCATAAAGAGCTATGCTAATATCGCTTCAGTACCAGTACCAATAGAATCAATAGTGACATCTTTGGTGGAGGTTCTCATCGTTCCATTGCTGGTGGGGCAGACTATCAGATACATTATCCTGAAAAAGAAGGGCCGCAAATACGTGGACGAGTATCTTAAGGATCCGCTTTCGCTTTGGACCATGCTGGCGGTGCTTACACTTATCTTCCTGCTAGTCTTCAGCCAGGCTGCTAAGATAATCTCAGACCCGCTAGTAGCTGTCAAGGTGATTGTTTACCAAGCCATTGCAATAATTGGGGTTTTCGGCATGACTCTTGCGATAAGCAAGGCTCTACATATAAAATATGAGGATCACCAGGCGGTAGCTATTCTCTCTGTGGGAAAGAATGAAAGTATTGCTGCCGCCATTATAACTTCAGCTCTAGGACCACAGGCCGCCATAGCTCCTGCACTAATACCTACGATACAGCCCGTAATTATAATATCTTATATCCACGCTGAAAATTGGGTCAGGAAATTCCTCGGATAGAAAAGAAGCGTGAGAGAGACTTGAGAAGGTGGCTCCTTCGCCCCTCTGCCCATGAAAGCTGAGGCATGATGAGTCCTTTGATGCATATTACATCACGTCAATGGAGGCCCTTAATGCAGGCCTGAATCGAAGTAGACATATTCAGGCCTTAGATAAGTAGACTGAGGTTCATAGCCTTTCATATTTATTGGTTTCGAATCTCGCTATCATCTACTGAGAAACGGCATAGTGACAATATCTCTTTGCCCTAAAGAATAAGGTTTCTAAAATATCAAAGGTTGAGAATGACATGAATAAGATAGAAAAATCTACTTATCTGGTTGATACTGATTGTCATGTTTAATATTGCTGTAACACAGTGAATTATTGCAATCCTATATTTGTCTCACTGTGTGATTGCCTAGTAGGAGGATGGCTTGTAATCTACTCTATTAATCTTCTGAATTGAATTGATGCTAATAATGTGAATATTGTGGTGAATATTATCAAAGCTACTATGTCTGTGATCAGGCCGTCTAATGTCCCTATTATTAATGTTTTTCTCAGTGCATCTATAGAGTATGTCAACGGGTTTCCAAGTGATATCGCCTTGAATATTGGCGGCATTATATTTATTGGATATATCGAGTTGCTTGCGAAAAATAGAGGCATTGTTATTGCCTGTCCTATTCCCATGAATCTTTCTCTTGTCTTCATGAATGTTGCTATCCATATTGAGAATGTTGAGAAACCTACTGATGTTATTGTTATTATTATTATGACAAACATTATGTCCAGTGGATTCGGCACTATTCTAACTCCTATTAATAAGGCTATCGGCGTTATTATCATGAATTGCATAAATGCTCTAATGACTGATGCAGAGGATCTGCCGAGCACTATTGCGATCCTAGGCACTGGCGTGGTCAACAGCTTTTTCAGTATTCCTGACTCTCTCTCCCACACAATAGTTAATCCATAGAATATCGATACAAAAGTCACTGACTGCAGTATTACGCCGGGCGTTATAAACGCTATATATGGTATGCCATCAGTCGGTAGCGCTCTTACGCTCGCCATAATAGGTCCGAAGACGACTAGCCAAAGTATTGGTTGAACAACTCTTGTTATAACCTCAGTAATGTTATATCTGATTCTACGTGCCTCAAGCTCTACAAAAGCTACAACAGCATTTATAAAAGACATTAAGCTCACCCTTTCTTAATAACACTTCTTAACGTTCTCACCTCTTGTAATCTGCCTTCCTCTGATATCTTACCGCCAACATATTTGAGAAAAACATCATCAAGAGTAGGCCTGGATATAGATGCCTTAATAATTCTCACACCAGCATCTCTTAATGTTGTAATTATCACTGGCAAAGCCTCCTCAGCATTATCAACAATTACTCTAACAATTCCTCTGTCATTATCTATATTCACATCTCTAATTCCAAGACTGTTCATCTCATTAACTCTGTGAACTGTTTTACTCACATCATCTACTGTAAGCTCCACCACCTCACCACCAACAGATCTTTTTAATTCATCAGCTGCTCCCTCGACCACGACCTTGCCTTTGTTAAGTATTACTAATCTGTCAGCATACATCTCCACCTCATCCATATAATGAGAGTTGAAAAATATTGTCAAACCCAGTTCTTTATTTAATGCAGTTAGTTTATCCCACACCATCTTTCTAGCAGCTGGGTCAAGCCCTATTGTCGGTTCGTCTAAGAACAATATCTCAGGCTCTATCAAGAGTGCAGTCGCAATCTCAAGTCTTCTAATCATGCCTCCAGAGTATGTTCTGACAAGTCTTTTTGACGCATCAGAAAGATCCATGAATCTGAGGACTTCATTAATTCTCTCATTAATCTCGTGTCTAGGCACACCATAGATCTTTGCATATATCAATAGATTCTCATAACCGCTTAAATCAGTCCATACACTAAACTCCTGTGGCACATAACCAATGAATCTCCTCACTTTATCGCCATCACTAACAACATTATAACCAAGGACATAGGCCTCTCCAGATGTAGGCCTCAACTGTGTAGTTAATATTCTCATCAAAGTCGTCTTACCCGCACCATTAGGACCTAACACTGCGAAAATTTCACCACGATTGACATTTATAGAGACGCCGTCCAGAGCCTTAACAGTATTACTATAAATCTTCACCAGGCCACGTGTGCTCACAGCAATATCAGCCATTGATGTCAACCATGTTTTGTAGATGAAAAATATAAATATAAAGAATAAAAGATAAAATCTTAAAAACATTGATTAACAATGAGAATATGAAGAGAGAGATCACATACAAAGATCGCTCATGTTATCTAAAATTATAAAATATGTTTCATCGCTCACAGATCTGTCTCAGCTTAAAACATATGTATAACAGCTATTATGACCATTTCTCGATAGATAGCGATTCATTGCTCTTAATATTTATTGGTCTCAGGCTCTCCGTCGTCTATATCTCAATGGCTCTCTGAACCCTCTCACCGTAGAAGCTCAGTCTCTGTCACCAGAGACTTCACAGCCCTACGGATCTCAGGAGCTCATAGGCGTCGATCAATTATATAAGCTTTGGAAGTCTATAAATTTTTTGAGAATTATTAGACATCAGTAAATACAAACGCTGCGAGTAATTATGAAAACAGAAACAGCCTCCCTGCTCTTAAGGGCTGAGTTTCGAATCTCTGGGTCTCGTGTGTCATGTCTGACTTAATCTTCTGACCCATTCAATGATCTTCTCAGTCAAATATTTGATGTCTTTCTCAACATCATTTAAATTTGTGTATCGGCTTACAATTCCTTCAGGATCTAAGCCGTTGTACTGAAACTCGTGAATGTTGATCGCTATGTCTGTAAGATGTAGAATCTCTCTGCCATACACCTCCACCAATATTGATGCAACTTCTCTCAGCCTGGCCGTAGGCATCAGAGCTATTATCAGGTCTGCTCTAGACCTGATTCTGCCAGTTCTGTCCTTGACAACACCTGTATAATGTTTAGCTATTAACTCTCTGTTTTTTGCAGCTGCAGCAGACATTAAAGCCTTCCAAGCCTGAAAGACTTTTCCAGAGGCATTTCTATAAAGTCCTTGATCAAGAAATTTTATGGCAAGCTCAGCCTCTTGTATCGCCTCTTCCAATCTAAGTTTTATATACTCTATAGTATCTCGCCATGGATAGGTATAGCTTGATTTCATGTGTATGCCTATGTATTATTCAGCTTATTATTAATAAAGTTTTTCTGAAAATCTATTTAGAAAACATTTTTTTGTAAGAGTTAAAAATGTATTATCTAAATTATACCAAAGATAGATTGCACCGATCTATTTAAAAGATAAAAAACCTGGCAAGATGAATCGCTTTTTAACATCATTTAAAATGTTAAACGCGTTAGAAATATCTTCATATATATAGAGGATCGCTGGAAAATCTGTCTGAATAATTCTTTACATTTTTATTCTTATCTAATAAAAATATTTATACGGCTATGGACGGGATTGAAATGTTAAGCATTATATTGATAGGATTCATGATAGTCTTGATAGGATTCATAATTCTCATTATGGCAACATTCTATGAAATGATCAGACGGAAAGGCTTTGAGAAGCCTGAGGAGAAGAGAGAGGTTGAGGCTGGCGGAGTAGTCATTATAGGGCCTTTCCCAATAATATTCGGCACGAGTCAGAGGATTGCTAGAATAACAATGATACTTGCCATAATAATACTTTTGCTTGCAATAATATTATTCATATTATCAATAGGAGCATGGAGATGGATATGAACAGACTATTCATCATAGGGACAACACTTATCATAATAGGATTCATAGTGATTATAATAGGATCAATACTCCCAGTGATAACAATATCATCAAAACCTTCTGAGAAGACCGAGGTGGGAGTGGGAGGATGTATAGTGATAATGTTTATACCAATATGCTTCGGCTATGGAAAACCAGAGATAATGACGCCACTAATAATACTCTCATTAGCCTTAGTCATAATATTAGTAGTGATCTATATCATAATGACAAGAAAAATAATAACTTTATCTGTAGAGAAAAAATGATGACTTTATTTTGTTAAAACATATATAATAGTTTTGAATTATAATAGACTTAATCTTATTCGCCTTTAAGCCTCGGATTCACGTATTCCTCGATTGCGTATCCTATTAATGCTGTAGCCTCCACTGTTATTGTGATCATGATGCCGGGGGCGACTATCCACCACCATCTGCCGCTAGAGATAGCTCCGCTATTCATCGCCCAGTATATCATGCCTCCCCATGATTTCTGTGTAGGATCTCCTAGACCTAAGAAGCTTAGTGCTGCCTCAGCAAGTATTGCTCCGCCGGTCCTTAATATTACAAATGCCACGATCAATGGATATATTTGAGGAAGTATATGTCTGAACATAAGTCTCATCGAGCTGGCACCATATGCCTTAGCTGCCTCGATATATGGAAAATTCTTTAATGACATTACCTGAGCCTTAATAAGTCTAGCAATGCCGGGCCACGTGAAGACAGCTATTGTTAAAACAATGTTTTGATAACCTTGACCTAATAATGCAGCCATTAATATCATAAATGGCAGTATAGGTAGTAGTAGCATGACATCAGTGATAGTCGAAAGAATATCATCTAATAAGCCGCCGTAAAAACCTGTAAAAAGACCTACGATTGTGCCGATAAATACTGCTGCAATTGCTGCAGAAACGCCTACTAATAGAGAGATTCTTGAGCCATAAACAAGCTCGCTAAATATATCTTGTCCGACATCATTAGTTCCTAAGAGATGTTTAGATGATGGTGGGAGAAAAGGTTTATCCACTATATCCCATGGGTTATATGGAGCAATGAGGTTCGGCGCTACAGCCATGCTTACTGGTATTAAAAGAAGTATAAGGCCTACAAAACCTTTTCTATTTTTAACTATAATTCTCATAGCATCAATAAACTTCTTGAGATATCTCATTCAAGCCTCACCCTAGGATCTATGAAGCTATACATGATCTCTACAATCGTGACAAGTATTAGAGTGAGTGCAGACGTATAGATCACTACTCCTAAAAGTAGAGGATAATCCTGCATGTATACTGCATCATATGCTAATCTTCCTACGCCAGGTATTGAGAAAACTCTTTCGATAAGCATAGCTCCGCTTATGGAGAATCCTACATCTATCGTGAGAGCTGTTAATATCGGTAAACTGGCAGGTCTGAAGACATGTTTTATCAGTATCTCACGATCAGTAAGTCCCTTGGCCTGAGCCACCATTATAAAGTCCTCGCCTAATATATTTATCACGCTATTTCTCATCAAGATCAAGTACTCAGGTATCGATAATATGATCAAAGTGATCATTGGAAGCCTAAGATGATATAATACATCTCCGATATAGTCAAGGATATTAGAATATTGATATCCGTAGGTATATACTCCGAAGAGAGGAGCCCAACCTAGGTAGTAGCCGAAAATTATTAATAGCACCATACCCAGCCAAAAGCCTGGCATTGATCTTATGATCATTGATATTGCAACTGAGATTGTATCAAAGTATCCTCCTCTTCTATACGCTGAGTATAGGCCTAGAAGCATGCCTATTAACGCCGAAATTATTATTGATGTTGTCACTAAAGTAATGGTCCAAGGCAACGCCTGAAATATTACAGTGCTGACAGGCTGAAGCCTGCTGAAAGATATACCTATATTTCCTGTTGTAAAAAACTGTTTTAAAAAAGCTAGATATTGATCCAGCAACGGTTTATCAAGTCCGAATTGTTTTATCAGAACTTGTCTCAGATCTGGAGGAATATTAGGATTCTCAACTAAATATGCGAAAGCTCCTCCAGGAAGAAGTCTTGGAATTATAAATGTTAAAGTAAGTATGACAAAAAAAGTTATGAATCGAGCAATTATTTTTCTTATAAAAAATCTAATTAATCCACTCATTATTTATTCCCATTCGACTATCTCCTTCTTCTAACTAAATATACAATTATCCCAATTATGACAACTAATATTATCACTGCTATCACTGCCATTATAGACCATGTCGGCGCCGGTGCTGGTGCAGGCGAGGTGGCGGTCATATATGTAGTTGTTGACAATATAGGAGTATACGTCGGCGACCCTGTAGTGATTGTTGAAATAGCGGTGGTTGTTGGAGCAATAGATGTAGTAAGTGTCGGCGTAATAGTAGGAGTAGCTACAGGTGTCGTAGTAGTCTGCGTATACACAATTGATGTCGGCGTGATATTGGTCTTCTGTAGTTGAATATTATAGAGGCTGAGAAGACTGAACCAGTTGTCAGGTGAAGCTAATGGATAAAGTATCCAGCCAGCCCATTTATCAGTTCTATAAGCAAATACGAATTGCTGATGTACAAAATTAAGTAGAGGAAGGTATTCTGCTATTTTCTCCTGTATTTTCCATACAATTTGTTTTCTAGCCTCTAAATCAACAGTCACAGCCTGTTGATAAAGCAATGGATCCAAGTCTGGGAAGCTGCAGTGCCCTGAGTTCCAAGTTCCATTTGTACTGAAAAGCATTCTTAAAATATCAGGATCTTGAGATCCGATCCCCCCAATTATTAACATATCAAAATCTCCTGAATCTAGCTTACTCACAAGCGTTGTCCACTCAAGAGGCTGATGAACAACATTTAAACCTATTTTCTTTAAGTTAGAAGCCAGGATCTCGCCCACTCTAACTCTCAAAGGATCATATGAAGGGCTATATATCACGAGCTTCAGCGGAGTTCCGTCAGGCTTCTCTCTCCAGCCGTCTCCATTCACATCTTTTAGACCTAGCTTGTCTAAAAGTTCTGCAGCTTTAGTTAGATTAAATGGATATTTAACCTCTTTAGGCGGTATGTTTGGATTTGCCCAAGGCTGTAATATAGGTGGAAGTCTACCAAGTGAGCCTGGCAAGGCAAATCCTTGATATACAAGATTCACTATCTCGGTAAGATTAATAGAGTAATGAACTGCTAATCTAAATAATGTTTCATTCATTGGATATCTCAGACAGTTGAAATACATGAATCTGGCTCCAAGCTCTGTAACATTCCAGATCTTTATGTTAGGATCTTTTAAAAGATCTGGCACTGTGGCATAAGGAACACTCCAAGTAACATCATCTACCTCACCTTTTCTCAAGGCCAACAACATTGCATCAGGATTAGATATTATCGGGTAAATAAGCGTGTCTATATACGGTCTGCCCAGATGATATTTAGTATTTGCAACCAGGAGATAATATTGCTGAGGCACATGTTCTTTAAATATAAATGGTCCACTACCTATCGGATGTTCATTTTTATAAGTAGGTATCTGACTAGGCGTTATATTAGACCATATATGCTCAGGAACTATAAATATGCCTGAAGCAACCATTGTTAAGAAGGGTGCGTAAGGCTCCGTAAGATCTATTTCTACAGTATAATTATCTAACGCCTTCGCATCTTTTATATATGGTGCATAATCTTTCCATCGCGTGATATTTCCATAATCTCTCAAGAACTTATATGTAAACACGACATCTTCTGCTGTAAGAGGTACGCCGTCATGCCATGTGGCATTCTCGAACAAATGAAATATATAGGTTTTTCCATCTTTTGATACTTCGAAACTTTTTGCTAACACTCCTACCACATTTCCGTCAGGAGCTATTGTTGTTAAAGTATCATAGACTACGCTTATGACCATATATTCCCACGATGTTGAGTACATCCAAGGATTCAATGTATTAGCCTCTCCCATCATAGGATCTCTGAAAGTTCCTCCAGGAACTATATTAGGATTTCTAATAATATAGTTGAGAGCGGTAAGCTGATATGTCTGCGGAGACGAATATAGAGTAAGTGGTGGAACAAATATAGATATATTCAAGAGTAATGTTAGAAATAATATGACTGTTATTTTTATATTAGATCTTTCATACAACTTCACGATCAATCTTCTCACCTTTCAAGTATCTAATACTAAAAAAGACTTTTAAATATCTATTGATATCTAAATACTATATCAGCAATATTTCTAATATAACCCAGCAATTTGTGAAACTTATAACATGTGTTTTGACACTGATAATCATCTCCACACATATCCTCTCTTAGGAACCATGATAACTCTCTCACATTCAAGTATTAACTCGTTATTCTGATTGTAGGCTCTCGTTTTTATTTTAACAATTCCAAAACCTGGTCTGCCTCTTGATTCTCTTGTCTCTACAACCTCAGCCTCAGCGTATATCGTGTCTCCTGCGAAGACCGGCTTGTGAAATCTTACGTTCTCGATTCCTAGCATAACTCCTTTTGATGATATATATGTTGTCAATCCTATTGCAATTGCCAGTGTTAAGATCCCGTTGACAACTAATCTTCCTCTGAAAGGTTCTCCAGAATAATTCTTCTCAACATATCCTTTATCGAAATGTATTGGATTCATATTGTTTGTTAATAATGTGAACCATATGTTGTCAACATCTGTCACAGTTCTTCCGATAGGATTTCTATATCTGAGGCCAGGCTTCAGATCTTCGAAATAAAACTCTGGGAACATGATTTCTGTATCTAATTTTTTATCTTCTGACATGTTAATCCCGATCTATTTGATAGATATGTTAAATAAAAATAGTCTGCAACCATGATCTTTGATATAAAGAATCCTTCGTTAAATACAAGAATACTTCGGTTATCCGCAAGATCAGTTGTAAATATGTAATAAGGAGTAATTGTTCAAGAGATGATCAAAGAGATCTTTCTAACATTATTTTTCTTTAGACTCTTTCTTCTCCTCCTCTTCAAGTTTTTTCTTGCGAATCCAACTGCCATCGTCGCGTATAGATGTAGTTTCCATGCCTCTATTCTGTGGCCATATGCTCAAGCCGCTTTTCTGGCAAGCTCTCTAAGCTCTAAAGCTTCTTCTAATATCATCTCGTCTTTATCTAGAAGCTCTTTAATTCTTTTCCACTCCTCTTTTTTAATAGGATTTGTGAGAGCAACATCTATTATTCTTCTAGCCTCTCTCTTAACAACATCTCCTCTCTCCAGCTATAACCCCCTCGCTGATCAAGAATTCAATGAAAAACTCTTGATAACTTACAAAAGCGTTTCCAAGTCTTCTCATAGCCTCTCTCAATCTCTTGATCTTAGATCCAAGTCTCGTCTCTACATTTCTGATCTCACTACTTAATCTAGCAGTCTCGCTCTCAAGTCTTGTCTCGAGTCTCTTAATGTCGCTATCAAATTTATCCTCTAATCTCTTAATTTCACCTTCAAACCCAACTTCAAGTCGCTTAATCTCACTCTCAATTTTGCTCTCTAATCTTTTAGTCTCATTATCTATCTTATTATCTAACCTCTTGATCTCGTTCTCGAGAGCTGTGAATCTTCTCTCGAGCCAGTAGGCTAGAGTGGCTATTGATATGATTATTGTAGCGATAAGTGATAACACAGAGATCAATAGTTCCGCCATGCCTATCTCAGCCATCTAATCAACATATATAAAATGTCTCTCTAAAATAAACGGAAGCTTATAAAAACTATTGATCCTTAATCTTTTGATATATTCGTTGGATTATGTAGTTAAAAGATGTTCTTCTATTATCTTTTAGGAGGTTGTTATGAGGGCTCTACTCACAGGTTTTGAACCGTTTGGTGGTGATAAGATTAATCCTTCTGAGCTTGTTGTTAAAAGAATCAGTGGGGAGAAAAATGTTGATATATCTGGTCTAGAAATTTATACGGCTGTTCTTCCAGTCTCTTTCAGAAGAGCAGGCGTCTTGTTGAAAAATCTTTTTGATGATCTTAGGCCTGACATATATATTGGGCTTGGACAATGGGCTGGGATATCATATGTCACTTTAGAGAGGATAGGAGTTAATATTAAAGATGCTAGAACACCTGATAATGATGGCGAGCAGCCTATTGATGAGCCTATAGATCCTGATGGTCCTGTAGCATATTTCACAACACTTCCTAAGAGAGCTATTGTGAAAAGACTTAGAGAAGCAGGCATACCATCTGCAATATCAAACTCGGCCGGGACATTCTTATGCAATTATGTTATATATCTCTCACTACATCACTCAGCTTTAAAAGGTTATCCAAAGAGAGCTGGCTTCATGCATCTGCCACTACTTCCTGAGCAAGCTGCACACAGAAGATCTGACTGGCCGGGGATTGCACCCAGTATGTCTCTAGATACAATGGTGAAAGCTGTTGAAATAGCTTTGAAAACAACAGTTGAATTATTTGATAAATCTGATGAGAAGACGCCTCTCTAGAAGCTATAAGCAAGATCTCGAAGCAATAGAGATCATCAGAAACATCAAATCTTTAAGATATTGCCATATACTCTCATAGAGCCGGATCTTATGAGAGCATCTGGCAGACTAGATTTCAATGATATCATTATTCTATGAGGCATTTAGTAAGACTCCATCATGTCACGATATAGAGATAGTCAAGCCAGATTCTAAATCTATGACGAAGAGGTGAGAACTGAGAGAAATATAGCTTAATACATTTCGACAGTTTACAAAAGAAAGAAACATTCTTTCCAGGACAGAGAGAAGCTCTATTGTTTAACTTATTGTTCTACTTTCTACTCCCAGCTGTCTAGATTTGCTGAGCAACTCTTTGTCTTCAGTTATCAACACTCCTCCTAACTTCTCAGCTGTATATAAGTATGCAGCATCATACACTGTAAGTCCTTGTCGGCGTGCTGTCTCGTATATTTCCTGCATCTCTCTAACATCTATATTTAATATTTTAATTCTACTTAAGATCCTCTCAACATGGCTGATGACTTTAGGCACCTCATCATCTCTAAGCAGACCTCTTCTGTTTAAGACTAAAATTGCGTTAAAAGTCTCATACTTCGCCAGGTCTATAGTGGCAGAGCTTTGTGGAATTTCTAAACCACGGGTTAAACATATCTTCACAATGCTAGACGCATCTAAAATATGAATCTGCGTGGCTATAACGTCACACCTCTCTCGACAACCTGATACTTTTTATTAACTCGCCGAAGTCTATAGACTTAGCCCTTTCAGCTATACTCCTCCATAATCTGACGTCAGATAAAACCTCGTTATACCAAGTCTTAAACCATTTTTCAAATTCTTCTGTATTCTCAAATTTTAATGCGAAATCCACTAGCTTCTCTTTAACATCTTGAAGCAGCTCCTCGATCTTACGCTTCTCCTCAGCAAAAGTCGTGAGCTCTGCCTCTCCTACTTTATGCTTACTGATATAATGTTCTAACAATCTCTTGAATTCATCAAGATCAATTTCTCCATTCTTCACACATTGGCTGATCACACTATCAACCAGTGAGTAGAAGTCTTGGATTGACAAATCCGGCTTTAATCGTCTTGCTATGCTTAATCCTCTCTTGACAATATTGATCATATCGATAGATTTTAGATTATACTTCTCCCGAAGCATCCTCAAAAAATTCTGATAGCCTGGCAAAGTGCTGAGCTTAGCTGGACTAACATCTGACACTACGGGAGGACGTGACATATTCTCACCCACGTTTTATAAATAACGTCTAAACATAAAAACGTATAGAACAAACGGGACATGACATTATGACGACATATCTATATGGATGTTCCCTTTTCTGACCTCCTTTTCGCTATAGAGGGCAGGGGGATCCCGCTAAGATGGGGAGAAATTCAGTTTCTAAGCTTGTCTTGTATAAACTCTGATCGATCATTAATTTCAATAATTAAGTCTCTGGAAATATTTTATTTATCATCATGCTTGCGTAGGCTGTTGCGATGTAGATTGTGAAGGCTGTTCTGGTTTCCATGTTAACCCGAGGATTCCACCGATTATAGATAACATAAATCCTATATAAAATCCACCTTCAAAGAATATGCTAAGTGCGCCGAATATTATGCCTATAACGGATCCGGATCTCACTTTGTTTGGTTCGCCAGTGTTAACCATCAAGGCGCCTCCAATCAATATGATTCCGAATATTATTAGAATTACTCCTAACACAGCTAATAAACCTCCGAAAAAACCTGCTCCATGAATTGTTGCAATAGCTATGCCTGCGGAGATTATTATTAATCCATATATTATTCCTTGAATCAGTATCAATATTCCACCAATTAATAGAAAAGCAAAAGCCGTGTTCGGCTTTGTCATCATTCTTCACCTACATCCATATATATCTTTCATCTATAGTTATAAATTTGGAAACGATCAAGTTTTAAAAGAGGAGGATCTAGTTTAGTCGCGTATAAGATAAGCTCCTCCTATAATAATAATATTGCCTACGAATTACTCTATTGCTAATCACGCTATTTCTGACACTTCCTCGAGAGTTATAAAAAGATCCTGTTGAGATTTTATCAACGAAGAAGATTTAATATTGTCATATCCTCTGCGAACTACTATTGAGACAGTTATACTTAATTAAGCCACTTAAACACAGCTATATATTCTTTTAATCAACATATTATTTAAGACTATATAACATATTATTGGCAGGAGTTATCAGATCTTGTTAACGTCTCATGTGAGGCTATGATCACATAGTTTATTAGAGCGTCATGTCGTTTATTATAATAACTAATATACGCCTGACCTCCTCTCCGCCCTAAAATACGAGGCTTTCGGTTGTAAGCTAGTGCAACGCTTGTGTCAATAACG
>Ga0081534_100400_pt1 | contig 14288 bp, 10 predicted proteins | sample MonGeyMetagenome_FD_71019 | JGI IMG/M metagenome (GOLD analysis project Ga0081534, IMG submission 71019) | Hypoxic/sulfidic aquatic microbial communities from Monarch Geyser, Yellowstone National Park, USA - MG (SPAdes) v1 (version 2) | ecosystem: Environmental > Aquatic > Thermal springs > Hot...
TTATCCCCCGTGGTATGTACCGCATACTACTAATCCCACTACCTACGTTAGGCAAGCCCACGGTCATTACTAAGGTAGTCACTATATTTTATAATTTCACAATGCCGAGCAAATTCACAGTAATCTATTTTGCAGGCTCTAGGATCAATCCTAACTTTGTTAGGGAGTACCTCGAGAAGTATTTTGGCAGTATTGGTTGGTATAATGTAAGTTTTGTGATGAATAACAGTAATGTTAAGCTCGTGTTTATGAACTACACTTGGGACATTTATATAAACAACGGAACAATGATTAAATGCATCTTCGAATTCCCTGCATTACTAATCAGAGTTAATGTACTGGTCAATGGCACAAGGAGTACCGCATGGATGCCCCTTGCCATATCGCCAACAAGCCATGTACTAATTAAGGGAAAGAGTTATGTAGAGAGCATCGATAGTGCAATGAAGAAGTTAAATATGAAAAAGTACGTAGCTACGTTGATCGGCCCAATCGAACCACTTAATGAATTAACATGGCCTTATCAGTACAATGTTGCCATAATTTATAACGTAAATTTCCGGTGCGGTTTAACAGCACAAAAGATATTTCAGAGAAATCCACCATTTCTTCCGGAATTTATGCTTTATATGCTCAAGAATAACGCCACATTACTTCCACCATCTTAAATTAAATAATTAAACCCTTAATTGGACTTCACGTAATCATTAAGGTTCATCCTTAGGTACATCCCCCTGAGCTCACTTAACACGTCACCACCCAACTTCTCCATTATCAACCTGACCATGCCCCTAAAGTCCGAATTAACCCTGGCCACCCTATCGACTATATACAATGGTGCGGGGTAACCCAGCCTCGGCATTGTGGATAGTGGTGCCAGTGCTGAGATGAGGTCCTTAATGAGGCTTGGGTCACCGAGGTATTCCACATATATTGGTAGTGCAGATGGTATGTATTGAACGTAGAAACCATAAACATCCCTACCACCGACCTTACCCACCACGTAGGGTTTTGTAATCAATGCATTATTGCTAGTTTTATTACTGGACCTGTAGGTCTCGAGGATTACGTGGGCTATTAGGGGTTCTTCCATAACCTGTAGGGCCTTATTCATGTAATCCCTGAACCCAGGCTCGGTGATGGATTGGGAGTACCTATTAATCCTAACGTCCTTAACATGCGCTAGGACCGGTACATCCACCTTATCGATATCACGCCTACCAATCACCGCACCGTCAAGTAGTAGGAGGTTTACGTGAAACTTCCTAAGTGCATCCAATGCGTACCTAACCTCCATATCAAGCGCAACCCTCTCCAACTCCTCACCAGAGGCTCCGAGTATTGGCTCGAACATTGTCAATACCCTACCTTTACCCCCCGCACTTATTAGTACGGCTACGTTTATTACGGATACCCTAAAGCCGAAGTACGTGATTTCCGCAAACCCTGAATCAACGGCAACGAACCTAATCGGCTTAGTGATTGGTGATACCTCGATCACCTGGTTTGCAAATTCGCCAGCCTCCTTAACTATCTCGGAAGCCCTATCCCTAATCTGGGCTATCCTTGTTTCCATGAGCTCGAGTAGGTTAATCACCACGTCATTGAACATCCTAACCCCTCCTTGGGTACACCCTAGCCCTAACCTCATTAATCAACCGCTCAACCAAGCCTCTATCAACGATGTTGCCACGTACGGCGCCTATTGACGTTAGTATATCCATTATGTAGGGCGGTAATTTGCTGGCATCACCATCCTGTAACAAACCCTCCAGGTAGGCCAATGTCCTCGAAACCCTCTTGCTACGCCTCTCCGATAACACCAGCGAAACTAGCTCATTAATCGCACTGTCAATACTAACGCTGGGTGGTGCATTGTTGAGCAGTAGCTTTATCTCATTAATCAGTGGCTCCCTATTGTGGATCAGGTTTATCATTAATGGTCTCGCGAACAACACGACCTTACCATTCACAGAAACACCGAACACCTCACCCCTGACACCCCTTATTGCAGGCTCGCCAACAAGCTCCCCGAGGCCGATCAACGTCCTCAAAACCGCACCGCCAACCATGATCTCGCCAACAACACGCCTCTTAATACTAACGAGCCCCTCAGGATTGGATGAAATTATTAATTGGGCCGCTACGTCTAGGTTCTTCAATGTGCTGGAGAGATCTATAACCACATCGGCGTTGGTCAAATTCCCACCGCATACGAAGAATTCATCCCCCACGCACCCCCTATTTACACCTAGGACTAGGACCTTCACTATCACCACCTCATGTTACGTACCTCCTATCGATCAAACCAGCCTTCCATAGAACCTCGAGATACTTGCCAACAACATCAATGCTGATACCCAACTCCTTGGCCAAGTTCTCCTCATCAATACCCACGTTAGGCCCTAGTGATGCAACACTAATCACTAGGTTGCTGGGGACATTAAGTGCCTTACCTATGCTCTCGAGGATGTGATCAACCTCCCTTACAGCATCACTTATGTGCTTGGCATTATCAAGGTTTGGTGATGGGGTCGGTATTTCGGGAACGCCGTTACTTAATACCTTACTAACCACCTTGTTACTACTCCTCTTCTTTAACCAAGCCGTTATCCTGGCGTACCTATTAATTATGGAGTTAGCATTACTGAGCACATCGCCTAACTCCCTACGCCTAGCCTCAATAACCTGCTCAAGCTCATTCAAGTACCTACCCAATGCCTCGGCTGATTCAGTACGCAGTAGTAGTGCTATGTCTTCTTCGAAGTCCTCAACGCCCATAACGACAACCCTATGGTTCGTGATGACCGAGGCGTTAGATAGTACTGTCGATAACTCCTCGTACTCCCTAATCCTATCCTCAATACTCCTCACCTTACTCACCAACTCGATCACCTTGCCCGCTTCTGAATTTATTGCTTCGAGTATCGTTGGTAGGCTCTCCCTGAGATTGTCCAGCTCGAGACCATTGATCCTCGCTAGGTATGACTTGATCCTACCCAACATGTTATCCACCCTATCACTGATCTCGGCCGATATTCTCGGTAGGGTATTGCCTAGGCTGCTCTTGATTTCGCCGAGCTTACCCACTACGTCATTAACCACGCTATTAAGTTGCGTTGATATGGTTGCCAGGTCGTTGTTCAACTCCTCAAGCCTTTGCCCAACCTCATCCCTCAACGCATCAACACATAGCATGAATGATGAGTACCTCCTAAGGAAATCACTGGATGTCTCCGGAACAGCCCTAAGCAGCGATAGGCGCTTCTCACAGTCGTTACCCTGAATATTAATGCCGGGTTTAACCTCAATCCTCTCACCAAGCTTATCCACACTTATTGTGAGCGGTTTCGAAACAGCCTCATTAATACTTGCTAGGTGCTCCTCGAGAATCTTGAGGACTTGAGGCACGATCTCCGGGTCGTATGGTGCGTATTCCGTGAACTCGGCATTGACCGGCAGTAGTAACCCCCTCAAGCTCAATAGCCTTATCAAGTCGCCCTCCCTGAACTCCCTCCATAGGTGCGTTGGGTATAGCCTCCTTATTAGGTACTCAAGCTCCTTCGATGTGAAGCTGCGCTTTCCAAGCGACCTGAGGTAGTTTATGAAGCTCTCCTCGACAGCGCTCACCCTAGCCTTACCGCTCTCATCCCTAAACACCTCAGGTTGGTCACTTAGGTCCTCGCCCTTAACCCAAGCCTCCACTATGTGCCTAATCACGGACTCCTTGGACTCCTTGGCACCACGCCTAATGGCCATTGTGTACCTAAGAATCCTCTGCCTAACCTTATCCCTAAACGCCGATACCTCGTTTCTGTATTCATTCAGTTTCTCAAGGAATACAGCATACTCCCTAGGAACCCTATCCACCCTCTCAAGCCTAGACCCTATGATTATCGACCTAAGAGCGTCGACATCGTCAGAACCAAACACGGAGAAGTAAACAAACTCACCGACCGGGCCCAAAACCACCTTCCAGGACAAGCCACCTAAAACGCCACTAACACTCTTAATAATGTCATTGGTCAATAACGACCTCGAAGCAACCACAACGAGCAGAGCATCCAGCACCCTCTCCTGACCGTTAATCGCTATGACACCCTCATTAATCACCTTACCCAGGAACCTAACCAATTGATTAATGTCAACATCAAGACCAACCACAACCCCAAGCCTAGCATCGAGAGGACCCTCATAAACCGTAGCCCAGGTATTCTGGAGTACCGGGTATAACGTTGATTGGAAGTTCACGGCAGCCCTAACGATCTCTGCAGCCAACTCCTCATGGAATGAGTTGAAGATCCCAATGGCCTTACTAACCTCCTCCCTAGCCCTAACAACCTCCTCAAGCTCCCTACCAAAGACTAACAACCTATGGAGGCGTGGAGATGCTTGAAATGCCCTAATAACGTTCGTAAAGTCGGCCTTGGCATTGCTGGGTAGGATTATGTATATCATTGGGCCATCCTCATATGCCGTGTAATACGAACCATAACTAATCGAGATATCCCTCAAGTCGCCCTCAATGGGTGCCATGCCTAGTCTCACCAACTCACTATTTATCCTATCCAATGCCTCAGCATCCAACCTAACCCTAACAACCTGAACCTCCTCGGCAAGGCCAGCCTTAACTAATGCGTTCACGACGGGGGTAGAGTCAAAACCAAGCTCTGAGTTCAGTTCATTAATAGTCCTTGGAGTGCCAGACAGTAGTAATGCCTTGAAGACCCTTTGGCTCTTGTCATCACTTGGTCCCTCACCTAACGCATCAAGGGATGCCTTTAACTCGCCGGTGGAGACCTCCATTCTTAGGAACTCCTCGAATGCACCATAATTTAGCTCCTCACCCCTATCAACAAGAAAATCCAGAAGCTTTGATGTGAACTTCACAAGAGCCCTCGGTGATGCCTTACCACCCTCTGTGTTGGCCACAAGCTCGTACAACGTGGCTAAGTACTCACGCTTTAATGGATATAACGGATTCATCAACCCCTTCCTTATAAGCTCAAGTCTCTCATTGGTTGAGTAGGCGTTGAATCTCTGGGTCAGCATGGCCTCATAAAGCCATAGCGGCATCCTCTCGTCAAGGACTATCTCGGCGTAAACCCTACCCCTCGTTATATCGAAGACGTCGGGCACCATGTTCCTGAGAATGTTGTAGTAAAGCTGGGGCGTGAACGCCAGGATAAGCATGACCCTACCCAACCTCCTTGGATCAACACCAAGCACATCCCTATAGTTCCTTGGCTCTATCAAAGCCCTGATCAGGGAACCAAGCCTAGTGACCATGTCCCTAACCCTACCCGCATCACCTGGGTTCAACGCATTACTAAGCTCCACAACCCTACTAACCTCATCAGCCTCATCAATAAGCAGCAGTACGGGCTCCATGGATTCGCCACGAACCTTGAGCAGGGAGTTAATGACGGTACCAATATCAAGACCAAAGGTAAGCGGTAGCCTGAGGGTTCTCAAACCAAGCCTATACGCCTCAGCCTCAATTGCATCAAGAAACTCACTCTTACCCCAACCATACTGACCAACCACAACCACAGCAATATTATCACTACCCCTGAGGAAGGAGTTAATCGCAGACCTAACCCTAACAAGCTCACCCTCAAAGCCAACAGGCGAGTACCTACGCTCAATAGGCGGTACTCCCGATGGATTAAGCGGCCTATCAACGAATCCAAACTTACTATACATTATACCCGCTTATTATAAGCCGTAGGAATTTAATTAATGAAGCAGTTAAAATAATGCGAGACGATAAGGGGACTATCGGGCTCACTATTCAATACCCACCCTATTTAGACAGCCTCTCCAGTGTTATCTGTGAGGCCCTCGGCCCCAGAATACCTACGTCTAAGAACACCACCACTGCCAATATGAACACTATGACGTACATGGGCACCGCGCCATACATGGTCAATACTATTGGCAATACCGTCAACCACACGTAATTACCAAGCCTACTAAGCGAGTACTGCACGCCATCTGCAAAGGCCCTTATCCTGGTTGGATAAAGCTCGGCGCCATATTGATGGAATGCGTTGGAGAATATGTTTGATAATAACCCAAAAATGAAGCCTGTAACCACAACTTGGACAGGCGTTACTGAGAAACCAAAGGCTAACCCGTCAATCCCCATCAGAAGCGCCACAAGAGCCACCTGCCATTTCCTATCAAACCTCACGCTGTCTATCACATATATTGAAATCACAGACGATAGGAAGTAGGATGTGTAGATCATGAAGGAGTACTGGAGCGTCCTAACGATCGTGAATCCCTTGGTGAACAGGACCGCTGGCGCCAATGAGGCGAACCCATAGTAGACGCCGGTCTGTACAAACTCGAATATCCACAGCATTATCGTCCTACTTCGATACTCAGGGCTAAATAACTCACCCAGGTGTACCCGCTCAGATCTAACCACCTCGACGGGCACGGGTTCTGGGAGTTCCCCCTTCTCCCTCCTGGCTACCTCCTCAATCCTCGATACTATGGACTCAGCCTCCCTCTCCCTACCATGCACCTCCAACCAACGTGGTGACTCAGGAATTAGGAACCTAAATGGTATCACGAGTATTATGCCCAACCCACCAATGATGAACAACCATTGCCACCCATAGAGGCCATAGTATACATGGGGTACTAGGACGTAGGCTAGGGCCGCAACAACTATTGGCGCGGTCCACGCTATTGTGTAGGCTATCGCAAGCGCTTTACCCCTGAACCTGGCTGGGAAAAACTCGGACGTCATTATATCAATCACAATGAGTGCCTCAGGACCAACACCAAGTCCTGCTATAAACCTCAGGATACCCAGAACCAATGGATTTGGCGCAAATGGCGTCGCCAAATACGCAACACTCATCAATACTAGGTTAAATAATAATGCAGCCCTACGACCCCACACATCCCCTATCAACGTAAATATGATGGCACCAACAAATGCACCTAGGAACATCATAGCCACCACATAGTAAATAGACGAAGCCAGGGATATCCCGTAGTAGTGGGATACGGGCACCGTAACAAAACCTCCCACAAATAGATCGTATAACTCAAAGAACTCACCCAATGCTAGCAAAACGATCAATTTACTGTGAAAGGAGGTCCACGGCAATCTCTCAAGCCTCCCAGCTATAGTCGACCCAGGCATGGTCATAATGCTCTACAAAATAAAATATAAATATTACCTTGGGACATATCTATACTAACAAGTTGAATACCGAATATAAATAGAACCTATTCACTCAACAAATCATCCTTAGACAGACCCAAAAGCGAGATAGAGCAAATCATAAAGCTCAATCAATACATAATTAACTTCTCCAGATAGGACTTATAAAGCGATTTAGCCATAAACTGTCCATAGATGCTAGCCACCGTATCCACCACCCCCTGGGGTCTCTATCACGACTTCATCGCCTGGGTTTAGGTCTATGGTGAACTTGCTGGGTAATTTCTCCACACGACCGTCCGACCTAACCACCGTAGCACTACCTGGCGCCCCATCCCCACCCCCATTAAGTCCCCAGGGCCTTGTCCTAAAGCGTTCAGCCATTATCGACAACCTGGCCGGTACAAGAACCTTGAATGCCCTGATTATCCCATCACCACCCCTGTACCTACCAGCACCACCGCTTCCCTCCCTAATCCTGTATGCCGTGAACAATATAGGGTATTGCCTCTCGGCAATTTCTATTGGGGTGTTTAGGGTATTGGTCATGTTAACATGAACACCGGAGACACCGGGCTTACTGGGCCTACCGCCTGTACCACCGCCAACCGTTTCGTAATAAGCCCAATAACCGCCATTAGGCAGTGAACCACCAACCATGATGTTCATCATGGTACCGGAGCCAGCCGCAGGTACCTTGTTGGGCAATGCCGAAGCCAATGCCCTAAAGACCACGTCGGCTATTCTCTGGCTCGTCTCCACATTACCACCACTAACCGGCGCCGGCTTCCTTGGGTTCACCAGGGTACCCTCGGGCGCGTTGACGTTGATTATGCCGTAGAAGCCCTCGTTGGTGGGTATGTCACCACCAATCAATGACCTAATCACGAAGGACACCGCAGAAAACGTAACACCAAGCACCGCGTTTATTGGTGCCTCAACCTGCCCGTGAGTACCTGCGAAATCAGCGCTTATCAAGCCCTCCTTAATGCCCACCCTGACCCGTATCGGCAGTAACTCCTCACCAAGCTCCATGTAATCCACAGCCTCGTAATAACCCTCGGGCCACTTCGAGGTCTCGAACAGGACCAACCTCCTACCATACTCAATACCCTCACGCCAAGCCTCCAACACCTCCCCAACACCGTACCTACCCATCAACTCCCTAACCCTGGCAACACCAACCCTATTGGCTGACAGTTGGGCCGTCAAATCGCCCATGGCGGTCTCAGGCGTCTTGAAGTTACTAAGTATTACATTCAATAAGTCACGGTCCAAGGCACCACCCCTAACAAGCTTAATCGGTGGTATGACAAGGCCCTCCTCGTAGATAGTCCTAGCGTTAGGATTAATACTGCCAGGTACGGGACCACCAACATCAACATGGTGAGCCTTATTAACGACGTAACCCACCAACCTACCCTCAACGTATATGGGCTCCATAACCATCACATCATTGAGGTGTGTACCCGATATGTACGGGTCATTAAGCACGATAACGTCGCCAGGGCCCAACTCAACACCCTCCCTATCAAGCCAATTGAGTAGGTTCCTAACCCCAACCCTGAAGGAACCGAGATGAACAGGTATGTGCTCCGCCTGGGCAACAACATTACCCTCGGAATCAACGATGGCGCAACTATGGTCCATCCTCTCACGGATATTTGGTGAAAAGGCTGACCTACGAAGGGCAACGCCCATCTCCTCGGCTATGAATACCGAGGCCCTAAAAACCAACTCCCAGGAAACCACGCGAATATGTCCTAGAGAGGTGTTTAAAAGTGATCCTGCTTAGAGACAATAATAGGGAGAATCTATGGGCGTGGACCTAAGGAAGGAGCTGCTCAGGTTGCTTAAGGAGGATGAGGAGTTTAGGTTAGCCGTAACGGGCTTATTAGGCATTGATGAAATACTCAAGGCAATAAAGTCCCTACAGGAGCAAATGGTTAAGCTACAGGAGCAGGTAGCTAAATTACAGGAACAGGTGGCGAAGCAGGGAGAGGCCATATTAGCCCTGCAGAGGAGTCATGAGAAGTTGGCAGCATCAATAACGGCCCTTGGGTATAGGTACGGCATTTACACTGAGGATGTATTCAGGGACGCCATTAAGTACCTAATCGAGGACCTACTCAAGGCCTACGAGGTCAGGCGTTGGACATACTACGACAACGAGGGTGTGGTATTCGGCTACCCATCAGTCATTGACGTGGACGTACTAATTAGGGATAACGAACACATACTCATCGAGTACAAGGCAAGCATTGACAGAGGCGACGTAGCCGAACTAGCCAGGGAGGGAATACTCTACGAGAGAGTGAATAAGGTCAAGCCAAAACTACTAATCGTAGGACCAGTAGTCAGGAAAAGAGCCCTTGAACTAGCCAAGGCATTAAACATCGAGGTAAGGGCAACCGAAGTCATGGAATAGCAAACCCAAACCAATGGAAAAGTTACGGAGAGCCCATGATGTTGGTAAGCATCGAGTTTTTCCTAAATTTATGAAAATTATGAATTTCTAAATCATCAAGAGGTCGTGGACTAGCCATTAATCTATAGGACCTCACGGTTTTCGGAAATTTAGAAAACAAGACTTCTTATACATACCATAGGGTCTCTTGAATTCGTCTAGGCTTAACCTGTTTCTATACATCGCTGACCTCCTCTCCAATGTAATTGGGCGGATCAGCGCATGCTAGGGCTACGTCATCCTGGGATATTGATTACTCCATGACTGTGACACCGCCGTGGAGGGGTCTTGGGTTTGGGAAGTATTTTCTATATAGTATTATGTTTAGTACGTTCATTACGAAGGCGATACTGAATGGCACAGGTATTGGTAGATAATCGAGCATTACACCTGAGGATGTCGTCGCCGCAGCTGAGGGTAATAACCTGGCTGCTTGATTAACGCCGGTTACCGTGGACCTATTACCCCTACCCACAAGCTCCATCATCAAAGCCTGCTGCGGAGCCAGCGAGGATACCCTAAACATCACATAAATGATGTACGTGATCACAGCAATGGACAATGATGTGGAGAATGGTATCAATATCAGGGCTGCCGTGGATATGATCCTCGGGAGTATTATCGCATCCCTAAGCCCAAGCACCCTCGAGAAATAGGGCGCCGTTAGTGAGGCCAGGGCAGCCGCAACACCACCTATGAAGAATATGTCACCAACCACACCATTACTAACATGAAGCACCTGCTTAAATATTATCGGCAGGAACGGCGTCACCAAACCCTGCGCCGTCCCATTCAGTGCACCAACCACAGCAAACCTCCTTATATACGTCAAATCACGCCTAACAACAGTCTCCGCCTTAGCATTACCACCTGGATCATCGACCCTACGATTACTCCTAACCACACGTTCATCCCTGATAGGCAGTACTATGAAGAAACTCACGGCAGAGAGAGTCAAAGCTATGTAAAAGGCCTCCCTATAACTCAGGTTTGCAAGTAATGCACCAATCGCCGATGACGCGCCAGAGACTAGGTTAAACACGGCATAAACCATGGATCTGTCGAGACCCTCAGTCTTATCGGCAAGTATAGCTGTTTGAACAGGGGCAGCAACCGCACCAACACTACCACTAGCCAAAGCCCCAGCAGTCCCAAAGCCACCGAGGGCAGCTGCGAGGAGTAATAATGGGTAATAATTGGTGAGTAGTAGTATTGCCGTGGCTATTGGCAGAAAAGACAGTGTGAGGAGTAGGATAGCCTTCCTACTATACCTATCGCCCAACCTACCAAATAACAGCGACATAAGTGGCGCTGTGAAGGCACCAACGCCGAAGAAAATACCAACGGCAGTCAGGGAGAGATGTAGGTAGTAATACAGGTAAAGCCCAGTAATTACGCCAAGTGCACCACCGGCAATACTCCTCACACTCCTAGAAGCAATCAACAACCAAACATCCCTATCCCAATTAGGCACAATCGATATCAAAAACAACCCATATAAAAACCAAACCACCCATCCATAGACAAAACTAATAATCAACCTCCGGTCCAGGCAATAATCAATGACTGAATGAAATGAAAATTTAATACCGTAATCTACTCATTCATCTAATCTTCGTCATGGGTAATTTACCACTCCTCAAGTCATTTATCAACTGAACAAGCTCGTTAACCGCAGCCTCAAGTATCGCCTTACCCTTCTCCTGATCAGCCCTCGATGGGTATCCCTGCACAGCCTTTGTGTATTCCATAGCGTAAACCTCCTTACCATATATCCTGAACCTAGCCTCAACCCACTCATCGGCAGCGCCATCCCGGGGAACCCACTTAACCAGGTGTGGGTAGGCAGCCCAAACCTCACTGGTCTCATCCTCAGCAGCGTGACCCTCAGGCGTCTCCAGAACCCTCCTCCTAGCCTCCTTAGCCAGGTCAATCCACCAATTAATGATTATTATCACGAGGTTTGTTTCCCTGGCCACGTCCTTGGCAGCCATGCTCAGGGCATCGACATTCCCACCATGCCCATTCACAACAACCAAGTACTTAACACCATTTCTAGCAACCTCCCTAAATATGTCCCGATAAAGCCTGTAAAGCGTCTCGTTACTTATGGATATCGTACCGGGGAACTTATCGAGGACGTAAGTATTACCATACCAAACAGTGGGAAGCAACAATGCGTTAGTCCTCTTGGCAGCCTCCTCCGCTATGTACGTAGCCATGAGTGCGTCAGTACCAAGCGGCAGGTGAGGACCATGAGCCTCAACAATACCCGTAGGCAACAAAGCAACCGTCTTATCAACACCCTCAAACTCAGGCCAAGTCAACTCCCACCAACGCATCAATCAGCGAAAAATAAGGCAGGCATTAAAGCATTTCCACGAATTAACCAAAGTCCTCTACACTTAACCGTAAATGAAATGAAATTGCAAGAACAAACAGACATCGAAACCTTATGATGAGTACATCCTTATAAATTCGGGTAAACTCTATAGCGCCACTTATGCAGGGCTCATACCCACAATAATGCCTATTCCTGGCACTGCTCATTCATGACTATCCCCGAGAATTTAGACTCGGCAATATTACCATTAAGTATAGAGACGACGTGAAGAGCACGGTCATCATTGTTGACAACAAAGGTTGAATGTGCACAGAGGAAATAAGCCCAAACGATGCCATAACATTAACCAGGAATTTCCTAAAGGAAGACTTTTAATTCCTTATTATTTCCATAATAATGGTGAACAGCGAGGTCGTTCTTAGGCTCGGAAACATTGACCGTAAATCAAGAACCAAACTCCTAATCCCACCATCACTCGCTATTGCCATCTCTCTAGCAGCGACGATCCTGAACGCCTTAATGGTGAAGAATATAGTCATCACAGCCTTGAGCGCGTTCGTCACAATCCTCTTCGCAGTGGTATACTTCGTACACCCACAGGGCTTGGGTAGGATTGCGCTGAGTAGGGCAGATGCTGTGTTGACCACGAACTCGGTGATAATCAACGGCATTGAGTATGGAAAGAACGAGGTCAAAGCATGCATTTATAAATGGCTCGACATCGGCATCCTATTAATCCACATGAGCAAGGCGGGAAAATGCATAGCCGTACCATTCAGGGAGGAGGATTACGAAAAACTATGGCACACCCTAATAAACAACTGGAGAACAAACCCAGACTGCGGATCCTCAATGAAGCTTACACTGAACACATGTAAATCAATGGGTCTCGAGTAGCCAAGTTAGACTAAATACTATTGCGATACCGAATGGTAAATAATTGTAACGCAGGTAAAAAACTCAATATGAAAAAGTCAATAAAAGAACTGAGACATCACTTCAACCACAAAGCCAGGCTCAATTTAAAAGTTGTAATGATTAGAATCAACCGAGAGTTTTTTACAACACATCAGTGCGTGCATTAATGACGACAAAGGTACGAATAATCCATACTAAAGCAACTACGGAGAACCGAGACAGTTCAATGCTACGATTCAGAATTATAATTAAACCAAATCTTAATTTTAAATTATAAAATTAAGGATTGAAAATTTGATCATCATTAAAGCCTGCTTTCCTTAATTCTAAATAATCACGTAAAATCTGTCTATAAAACCAAAGAGTCCCGCGAGTTAATGGCTTTTCACCTCTCTTTTGCTTTTCTTCATTTAAATTTGCTACAAACTCCTTAATATGCTCTGAAGATACGTTATCAATATTTATATTGTTGCTATTGCACCATTCTCTGAATTTCGTGACCAAAAACTGGTTATCCCTTACTCGTTTTATACGGAGTTGAAAGTCCTTCTCTTTAGATTGTTCCATCGATTCAAGCTGCTTCAATTGTTCTGCTGATTTTGAAGCATCCAAAGCCGCGTTCCATACTTCTTTAAACCTCTCTAATACGTATATAATAAAATCTTGTGGACTTCTTCCCATGTAATATTGTATTTGTAATAACCAATTATAAATATCCTCAGGCAATTCAATACATGGTCTTTGTTTTTTATTTTTAGACATATCTGCTACCCCCACCCTAGTAACTTTTCTTTCTTATTTATAATTTTTAAGCTGTATTCTTTTTCTTTTTGCGTTTCTTCTATTTCATTTATTCTTTCCTCAACTTCTTTTGCTAATGATTCAACCGAACTTTTTAATGTCGGATACTTATTTATTATTTTGTCAATAGGCATCTCCCACTTTCTTGGTGTATATGATAATCTACTTAATCCGCGATTTCTGTAGATTATTACATTAAAAAGTATCCTTTTTGAATATATCCTATCATTAAGTTTAGCTGATATATTTTTGATAAGGCGCTCGAATGAATGTTCAAGCTCATCAATAGTTTCTTGCTTAAATTTTCTAGTTACGTTATTTAAAATAACGCCAAGTAGCCAAGGTGATTTCTTAGATGCTTCGAAAATATATGGAAGAACATCTCTAATGGTAATTTTCGCCCCAATTCTTGACAATTCCTCCATACTTATTGGTATCAGTATATAATCAGCAGCATATAAAGCCCACTGAGTTGGTGCGAACATCTCTGGTGGTGTATCACAAATTATGTAATCGAAAACACTTAATTGATGAGCATATTTATTAAGTTGCCTGTAAAGTGCAAAATTGTC
>Ga0081534_100401_pt1 | contig 14273 bp, 15 predicted proteins | sample MonGeyMetagenome_FD_71019 | JGI IMG/M metagenome (GOLD analysis project Ga0081534, IMG submission 71019) | Hypoxic/sulfidic aquatic microbial communities from Monarch Geyser, Yellowstone National Park, USA - MG (SPAdes) v1 (version 2) | ecosystem: Environmental > Aquatic > Thermal springs > Hot...
TCTGGGGCGAACTACCGCCTGGAGGACCTCAACGCCCTGGACGTACAGGCCCTGTTCGTCACTCACCTCCACGTGGACCACTTCTCGGGCCTCCTCGACCACTTGGTCGTGAGGAAGCTCAAGGGACTCCCGACCCTGAAGGTCTACTCACCTCCAGGACTGAGGAGCGTCCTCGAGGCTGTGAAGTTAGCGGGGAACAACGTGATCGCGGAGGTCGAAGAGGCGGAGCTGCCGAAAGCTAGGGTCGGGGATCTGGAGGTCTATTCCGTTAAAGCGTGCCACTCGATCTACGCTGTGGCCTACGTGGTGACTGACGGCAGAAGGAGGGTCCTGTATTCAGGTGACACGACGGAGCCCTGCGAGACGATCCTGGAGGAGGCCAGGGACGCGGACCTGGTCGTTCACGAGGCCTCTTGCGTAACTGGCTGCGACGGTTGGGGCCACACCGGAGTCAGGGAACTGCTCGGCCTGATCCCGAGGGAGAAGCTCGTTCTCACCCACATCCCCTCCTGGCTTGAGTCGGAGATAATCGAGGCCTCCGTGGGGGCGAGGGTGGCCCACGACGGGATGAGGCTGAATGTGTAGGCTCCTGGCCTTCAACACCGAGTCGTTCGACCCCATGTTCGCTGAGGCGTTAAGGAAGAGCGCTCAGAGCGACCCCTTCTTCAGCCTCGGCTCCCACACGGACGGTTGGGGGGTAGCGGTTTACTTCCAGGTCGACGGGGAGTGGAGGAGCCTCGTTTACAGGACTAAGGTCCCGATCTTCAGGGATCCCCTCTTCGATAGCGTGATGAAAACCATTCAGGGAAGGAAGGCCGTGGGGGTAATGCACGTGAGGCAGGGGAGGAGGTTCTTATACGCCTTAACCAACAACCACCCTTATCACGCCAGGGCGAGGAACTACGACCTCTTCTTCGTTCACAACGGCTCGATCTCGAGGAAGGCCTTCCCTCAGCCGACGTATCCGGCTACTGACAGCTTCCTTTACTTCTGGAGGATAGTCGGACTCGTTGAGGAAGGCCTTCCCCCGCTGGAGGCTTACTCGAAGGTTTCCTTAGAGCTCATGCAGTACGCCTCAAGCCTCAACTCCGCCCTGTTGGCCTACGACGAGGTCTCCGGCCCGTCGGTGTATTACCTCAGCTATCACAACAGGGCGAGGGCCAGGGAAGTGGACGAGTATTACGCAGTTTACAGGCACGACGGTTACGTCTTTTCCTCCACGCTCAGGCTTTACTTGGGCGTAGGGGAGAGGGTCGTTGAGGGGACGGTGACTGAAATACCGCCGTCGAAGGTATAAGCTTGTATAAACGTTGGTAAATTGACTATAGAGATTACCGCGGTCGGATTTAAAAGGACAGAGGACAAGTTAAAACACGAGGTAAGGGAAACGATGTTGGAAGTACCCGAGAGGGTTATCAAGGCCTTCGACGAGTACGGGACAGAAGCTAGCGAGAGGGAGGCCAAATACGTCGTAGCGGAGGCGATACTGCCTCAGGACTCGGTGAAGGTGGTTAAGGTCTACGAGAGGGTCGACGGAAGCCTCAGGGAGAGGGTCAACCTCAGTACCCTAGACAGCTTGAGTAGCAGGCTGTCGGCGCTGGAGGGTCTACCGGTACAGGTAGCCACCTACGTACTTTCCAGGCTCTCGAGGGCCTAAAGACGTTCCGACCATAATTTCTCCAGTTTTTCAATATTCAACATTCTGAACAGTTTTTTAGGAGTTAGTACTCATTTATCTCTCATGAAAGTAAAACTATTTGAATCGAAAGTCGTCAGCAAGGGAGAGCTGGAGAGGATAAGGAACGAGGTTCTCTTCGCCAGCATGTACGTTGCCAGCCTGAAGAGGAAGGGCCTTGATGCCGGGCCTCCGCCCATAACCGTTCCCAAGGGCGTGTATTACCAAGTTGTCTCATCGGACGTCGTTAGGATAGGCCCCGTGGAGGTGGTCAGGCAGGGGAACAATTACTTACTTAAGGGGCTCAACGCCGTCGTGGAACCCCCGCTGGAGGGGGAGCCGGTCCACGCAATAGCCGAGGTGGGGAAGGAAATCAAGGTCTACCTCGCTTACCCTGTGGAGCAGAGCGTCGTAGGGGTAGACGTGGGGGTAAGGCACCTCTTCACGGTAGTGGCAATAGACAAGGAGAGGAGGGTAGTGGCCAAGAGATACTTCGGCGAGAACCTTATATCGGAGGAGTTCGCCAAAGTCGTCTCCACCTCTGAGGGCTTAGGGGAGATAACTACCATAAGGAAGAAGGTCGAGCCGGTCGTTCAAAGGGCCGTGGACTTCATAGAGGGGCTGGACCCGAGGATAGTTGTCCTCGAGAACCTCAAGGGGATAGAGAACAGGATCGCTTTAGTGCTGAGGATAGCTACCGACTCGATCAGGCAGGAGCTCTACAGGAGGGGACTGAAGTACAGGTTCGTTAACCCCTACAGGTCGAGCAGGCTCTGCTCCAACTGCGGCTACAGGGAGGGAATACTGGAGGGCCACGTCTTCTTTTGCCCCAGGTGCGGGCTGAGGATAGACAGGGACCTCAACGCCGCCGTGAACCTGGCCATGAGGTGCTACTACGAGTGTTAGACCTTCCAGTAGTTCCTCAGTATGCCCCTCTCGTAGGCTATCAAGTCCCTGATGGCGGTCATTAGGGCCGAGGGGCTCTGGTTGATCTTGTACTCCACCTCCACCCCGCTCAGGGCCTCGTAGAACGCCCTAGCTCCCCTGCTCAGGCCGACGCTGTAGCCCCCCTCGAGGACTGCGTAGAACCTCTTGGCCTTCCTGGCGAGCTTACCGAACGCGTAGAAGGTCGACTCGGTCGCCCTAATCCTGGCCAGCCCGTCCCCTTCGAACGCGTCGAAGCCAGCCGAGAAGGCTATGAATTCCGGCCTGAAGTCGTCCAGTATGGACTCGATGATGGGCAGTAGTTCTAAGTAAGCGTCGTCCCCCGAGCCGGGTGGGAGCACAAAGTTGACCTTAGTTCCCTCGGCTCCTTTACCCCCCACGTCCTCAGGGAACCCTGTCCCGGGATAGAGCGTCCTCGGGTCCTGGTGAACGTCTATGTGGAGCACATCGGGGTCGTTCCAGAATATCTCCTGGGTACCGTTGCCGTGGTGGACGTCGAAGTCGATTATCGCTACCCTCTTAAGGCCCAGCTTCTTGATCGGGAAGGCCACGTTGTTGAAGATGCAGAACCCCAGCGTTGGCCCGCCCAGAGCTTTACCTGCCACGCCCGAGTGGTGGCCGGGCGGCCTGGTCAGGGCGAAACCCTGTACCTCATAAGCCGTGAGGGCCCCTCCCAAGGCGTACAGTGCCGCCTCAAACGTCCTGTCGTTGACGTAGGTGTCCGCGTCGAGGTGGGAGTAACCGAGCCTACTCTCCTTCTCGACTAGGTCCACGTAATCCGGGTCATGAACGAGGAACGCGTCCTCCTTCCTCACCGGCTGGGGCTCAACGATCACCTTAGGCCTTATGGCGTCGAGCACCCTCTTGACCCTCTCCGGGTTCTCGGGGTGATAGCCCTCCGCCCTGTGATCCATGTAAATGGGGGCGTAGATGACCGGTACTTCATTCACGTGTTTTGCTATTGGAGAAAACTCTTTAAATCAAGCAGCCTCGACTGCCTCCTTCAGCCTCCTCACCCCTTCCTTGATTCTCTCCTCGTTCTCGACGGCCACGCTTAACCTGAGCATCGTGTCCCCTCCCCTGAGGAAGAACGGCTTGGCGTCAACCACGCTCACGCCCCTCTTCACCGCCTCCTCGAAGACCCTCCGGGAGCCCTTGTGGGAGTCGAGGAGGAGGAAGAACCCGCACTTCGGCTCGTTGAAGTCGGTGAGACCCCTGTCCCTCAGCTCGTCCATCAGAACCCTCATCTTCCTGCCGTAATGGTCGTAAAGGCCTCTCCTCCTGTCCTGGGGAACCTTCTGCTGTAAGAGCCTGGCGACTACGTACTGGTTCACCGTCGAGGTGGAGAAGTCCATCTGCTCCATGAGCGAGACCTTGTGGGCGATCTCCTCGTTGGCTATGAAGAAGCCCACCCTCAGGCCGGGGGCCAGGACTTTGCTGAAGGTGCTGACGTATATCACCCTCCCCTCCCTGTCGTAGTTCTTTATCGGCTCGCCCAGGCCGCAGGCTATAGTCCTGTAGGGGTCGTCCTCGATTACGTAGAAGTCGTACTTCGAGGCGAGCTCAACCAGCTCCTTCTTCCTCTCCTCAGCGAGGTTGACCCCCGCCGGGTTGTGGCAGTTCGGGATGACGTAGACGAAGTCCAGCTTGGTTAGCCTGGCCACGAACTCCAGCTCGTCCACCCTCATGCCTCCTGAGTCTAAGCTTACGGGGAAGACCACGGAGCTGAGGAGCTTCATGGGCTGGAAGGTCTCGACGAAGGTCGGGTTCTCCACGGCTATCTTACCGTTACCGTCAAGGAAGTAGAGGGAGAGTAGCTCGATGCCGTGCTGTGCCCCGCTGGTTACCACCAGGGAGTCCCCGGCTCTCCTCTTAACGCCTAGGAAATCGGCGTAGTTCCAGGCCTCCTTCACAAGTACCTCCTGACCCCCTGCACCTGGGTAGAATAAGGCCTTGGGGCCGAACTCCTCTAGGACGTAATCGTAGGCCTCCTTAATCTCCTTAACCGGCATCACCCTCGGGTCAGGTGATCCTGAGGCGAGGTTTATCTCAACCCTCTTGGCAGTCTGGGAGCCGAGCTCCACCGGGGAGAGTTCGACCTCCCTGCCGATCCTGGAGACCATAGCCGTTCTGAGCGAAAAATAGCTGGTGTTACCCATAACTTTACCCGATTCGTTAATGCCCTAAAGGCGAGGATCTAAGGCGTTAGAAGTCCGTGAGACCCCCTTACTCCTCGGCGACCACTTGAGGCTCAGGGGAACCTCCTTCCCTACGCCAAGCCTCTTAGCCTTATCGTGAAGGAGAGCCAGGGTCGCCAAGTCCAGGAGGCCGACGCCCACGGACTTGAATAGGGTGAACTCGTCGTTATCCTTCCTCGCCCACTTCCCCGCGACCACGGCGGAGAAGGGGATTAACTTGCTCTCGTCCAGCATGCCCAGCTTCTTCGCCAGTATTAAATCCCCGGCCTCCCTCAGGGCCTGGCTCACCGACTCCACCGCTATCACTGACGCCCTCTTGACAACGTCAGCGAACAGCTCAGCCCTCTCAGGCAGGTTGCTCCCCATCGCGTTCACGTGAGCCCCCCGTCTCAGGCTCTCCGCCTTGAGGAAGGGCTCCTTGGAGTTGGTGAGGGTGACCACCACGTCGCCGTCCTTCACGCACTCCGCCAAGTTGACCGCCCTGGCCTTAGCCCCCATGGCCTTGAGGTTCTCCAAGCCCCTACTCATTCCGGCCTGAGTCTTCGCGGTCGCCTTAGGCTCGATCCCCTTAAGCTCGTTGAAGGCCTTCACGGCGAAGCTTCCCTGCCTCCCCAACCCGACCACACAGACCTCCCCGTATTCGCCCTTCATTAGGTCTGAGGCCAGCACGGCCAGAACCCCTGTCCTCACCCTGGTCAGGTAATCTGAAGACGCTAAAAGGAGGAGCTCCCCCTGGCTGTTGAAGAGGGCTCCCAGGAACGAACCCGATACGAAGGTCTTGAACCCGAAGAGCCCCTGGGCGGCAGCGGCCTGGTACGTGAGCACCGTGCCGTGCGAAGCGGTCCTCACCCTTTCCGTGTTGACGGCGAGGCCCTGATCCTCCAACAGGAAAAACCTCCTCAAGGACTCGTAGACTTCCCTGAAGCTCAGCAGGGACTCCACGTCGGTGTCGTCGAGGAACAGGGCCATACGTAATACGGGATTCACCCGCTTTTAAGCTGGGTCACGGTCAAGATCTCCCCCCGTGGAGCTCACACCTAGGCTCCAAGAGACCCTTAGTATAGTCAAGTCCTCCGGCGAGATAAGCGTTACGGACTTAGCCCTCCAACTCCGCGTGTCCGAGAAGACCGCCAGGTCCTACGTTAAGGACCTGGCGAGGTTGGGCTACGTGGAGGAAGTCGGGGACAACAAGGTGAGGTTCAAGGAACCTGGAGGAACGGAGACGATAGACCGGTTGAGGAAGTTCGTGGAGCTCCACGAAGCGGAGCTCCGCTTCCTGAAGACGGAAGTAGAGAGGCTCAGGGAGGAGGTCTCTAGGCTGAAGCGGTTCGCGGCCCTCGGCAAGTGAAGGTTAGCTAACTAATTTTCCACGACCTTGAAGTGCTTCAGTACGTTCTCCCTATGAATCAGCTTGAACAGTTCCCTCTTCACGTAGACCGTCCCGTTTCCCTTCCTGAGCACCTTACCTATGACCCTAGGTTCCAGCCCCTCCCTTTCCAACTCCTGGGCCACCTCGTCGATCACTCTCCTCGAGGCGAAAATCACCGTGGCCCCGTTCGTTCCGGCTGTGGAATTAGGGATGATGAAGTTCTCCGTGGCGAACTCGCAGATGTCCCTGTCGATCACCGGAATTTCGTAGAGCTCCACGTCCACCCCGGCCTTCTCCGCGAACTCCTTAACGACGAAGATCCCCGGCCCCGTCACGTCGGTAGTCATAGCGACGTGGGATTCCTTATCGAAGGGCCTACCGAACTCGGGGAGGTGATCGTAAATGACCCTCGCGGTCGCGAAGTTGGGGACTGCCATGAGCTTCAAGGCTCTATCCTTCACCTCCTCTACCCTTCTCAACGAGATCCCTCTGGACTCGAGGGCGTCCAGAAGCTCTGGGACCGTCATAACCCAGAGGTGGACGTTTATCGGCGTCAGCTCGCCGACGGGCCTGGTGACGAGGACCTCCATCCCCTCCTCCACCTCGTTGTAAAAGGTGGGCAACTCGTGGTCGGTCCTCCCGATCACCGTAGCCCCTATGATGAGGGTGCCCGTATCGGGCTGGACCTCGTTTACGAGACCCACGTTATACCTTTTCGAGAAGCTCTCGAAGTTGCTCAAGAGCGTTCTCTTGAGCTCCGGGTCAGGGGCGTCAGCGACGGGGATCATCTTGAGGTCCTGGAAAGCCCCTTTCGTGAAGAGGTCGTTTAACGCGTTCGAGACGGCTACGTCGACTTGAACCTGAGACCCCGGGTCGTCGAGCGGGTCGACTATCTGAATCGTGTCGTTATTGGCGAGGGTGTAGGACTTCAGTTTTCCCCCGTCGAGCCTGATGAGGTCCAGCACCGCCACCTCCCCCCTCGGGTTAGTGGTCACGATGGAGTGTCCTTTGCCCACCACCAGCCTCCTCCTCGTCCTCACGCTCGTGTAAACCCTCAGGAGGAACTCAGCGAACTTCTCGGGACTGCTTGCCGTCTGCTGGCTCACTTGAACCAGGCTCACAGCCCTGTCGGCGTCGAAGTCCCCGCCGTTAATTAGCCTCTTGACCGTCTCCTCCTCCCTGCTGACGAATATGTCCGTGTCCTCCCTTGGGGAGATCTCTATGTTGTTCTCAAGCAGTTTCGTCCTTATCCTGTCCAGAGCGGGGTAAACGGTGTCTATGAGGTCTACCTTCACCGCGCAACCGGTGGCCAGCGACAAGGGGTTAAGCCCCATCCTCGTGTACTTCTCTACGTTTTTCCTAAACCTCTCGAACAGGTCGGTCATACTTGAGGGTTTATTAATGTCCATCTTATTTAATCTTAACTTGCGAACAATTCATGATTTACAAATTGAGTAATATTTTCAGACAAATTCAACTTATATGGTTTCGATCGGGAGATTAGGATGAACCGGCGTCGGGAGGACCCCTTATGGTCTTCAGTCTTTAGGCTGTTCCCTGATTAGATCTCCGCTTCGATCGAATTGAGACGACGAGAGGCCCTTTCATCCCCGTAGCTTCGCCTTACACGTCTCCCACAGCTCGTCCCCCACATGGTGCAGGTTCTCACCGAACTTGCCCCTCTTCTCCGCCTTGGCCTTTTCGGCCGGCATCAAAGCCCTCATGACGGCGATGGGTACCCCTGCTTTGGTCTTGACTAGGAAGTACTCCCCCTCCTTGCAGTCGCAATTGAACTCGACTATCCCCGGGGCGAAGAGGTCGGCCCCGTTAGTAACCGCCTTGACCGCGCCCTCATCGACTACCACGTAGGGCATGTTTAGGTTGAGCTTCAGAACCCCGCAGATGGTCGGCAAGGGGGGATCGCCGAAGAACGCCAGGAGCCCGTCCAAGAAGTAGTACACCTCCTTCTTCTCCTTCCCCACCTCCAAGTTACCCTCCAGCTCGACCCCGTAGAGTTCCTTCACCCTCTTGAGGAACTCCTTCGCGTCCTTCTTGGACATCACGTGTCTCTGCATTACCGCTACCCCCTTACTGACCTACAGCTATTAAGTGAGTAGGACCTCAGCCTCTTATAACCGGCCCCCTTACAGCCGAGCGTGGGAGCGTTAAGGGCGATAAAGTCCCAACTGGCCTTCTTCACGGTGATCCCAGTAAGGGCGTCCTATGACGACGTCCTGAGGTACGTCGCCCTCGCGCCGCTCATAGTCGGCCCCTTGGCGGGCCTAATAGACTGGGGCGCCTATTACCTGCTCGCCTACCTGTCCCCCTTTGCTACTGTTGCCACTCTGGCCGTCATCGAGACCTTCAGGGGGTTCAACCACTTGGACGGCCTTCTGGACTTCGGCGACGCCCTAATGATAAGGGGCTCGAGGGAGGACAAGTTGAGGGCTCTAAAGGACGTGAGTGTGGGGGCGGGCGGAGTGGGACTACTGTTAGTTTACGTGTCCCTCTCCTTCGCCTCATTGGTCTCCGCGAGGTTAGACTTGTTGGCCTTCCTGAGCGTCGAGGTCTCGTGCAGGGCCTTGGGGATCTCTCTGGTTTTCTTCTCCAGGCCCATGCCGGAGAGCTCAATGGGAAAGGCCTTCAAGGAGAGGGCCCTGTTCAAGCGCCTAGTCTTGGTGTGGCCTCTGGTCTTCTCCTCGGTACCTCAGCTCCTCCTTTTCCTCATCCTATTCATCGTCTTCAGGTCGTACTCGGAGAGAGCGTTGGGGGGAGTGAACGGCGACGTGGCCGGGGCCGCGATAACTCTTTCAACGCCCCTTCTCCTCTTGGCCCAGGAGGTAGGTGAAAGATTTGGCCTTGGCTTTTCCCTTCTCTCGCTCTCGCTGTCGCCCTTGCTATAGACCTGACGATCGGTGAGCCTCCCCTCAAGCTCCACCCGGTGGTCTGGACCGGTAAGATCTCGGAGAGGCTCATCAGGCCCTACTCGTCTAAACGTTACGGAGTTCTCCTATGGCTAGCGAGCGTCCTCCCCGTCTTGATTCCTCTCTCGGCCCTCTGGTTCCTCCCCTTCCCCTACTCCTTGCCCTCAGTTTACCCCCTGAAGGCCTCCTTCTCCATGAGGATGCTATATGAGATAGTCAGCAAGAGCGTCCCCTTCGGGGAGGAGTCGAGGAAGTACGTCCAGCAGGCCGTCAGGAGGGACGTCATGAGGGCGAGCCCCGAGCTGGTGAGGTCGGCGGCAATAGAGACCCTCTTCGAGAGCGCCGTGGACGGAATCACCTCTCCCCTCTTCTGGTTCCTGTTGCTCGGCTTGCCCGGGGCGTTACTCCAGAGGCTGGCAAACACCATGGACAGCATGGTGGGCTACAAGACTCCGGAGCTCAGGGATCAGGGGTGGTTCTCGGCGAAGGTAGACACGGTACTGAACTACGTGCCCGCCAGGTTAACGGCCTTAATCCTCGTGTTGGCGGGGAGGATCCTCGGCATGAGGCCCGAAATCGACGAGGAACTGAAGAGAGAGGCTCAACGAGTGGAGAGCCCCAACGCGAGGGTTATCTTCCTTACGGTGGCCTCGCTCCTCAAGGTCAGGCTGGAGAAGGAGGGGTACTACGTAATTGGCTCGAGGTACCGCTATCCCGAGGACGAGGACGTGAAGAGGTCCCTCAAGCTCTTCAGGGTCGCTTTGGCTCTGTACCTCGCCTTGATGTTCGCCCTAGTGATGGCCCTATCTTACGTCAGTCCACTATTAGCACCTTGATGGCCTCCCCGGTCTCGGCTACCTTCACCGCCTCTAAGAACTCGTCTATCCTGAACCTGTGGGTCACCAGCTCGCTCACGTTTATCTTCCCCTCAGCTATCAGCTGAAGCGCCTCCCTCGTGTCCTCCTCCACGGCAGCGTTGCTGGGGATAATGGAGATCTCGTTGTTCAGGAGCTCGCTCACGTCGTAGTCCAAGACCGTCCCCTTGTACGGGACCCCGAAGAGGAGCACCGTCCCTCCCTTCCTAACGGAGTATAACGCTGTGAGTATAGCCTGGGGGGCTCCGCTCGCCACTATCGCCACGTCAACCCCCCTACCCTCCGTGAGCTTCCTGACCTCCTCCGGGACGTTGTCCTTCTTAGGGTTAAGGGCGTGATCCGCCCCGACCTTGAGGGAGAAATCGAGCCTGAACTCTGAGGGTTCCGAGACTATCACTTCCCCAGCGCCTTTCGCTTTTGCCAGCATGATGTGTAACATCCCCATCGGCCCGGTGCCGACAACTAGGACGGAGTCCCCCCTCCTTATCCCTGCCCTCCTCTGGGCTCTGACCACCGTGGCCAGGGGCTCGACGAACGCTCCCTCCTCGAAAGTGACGTGGTCGGGCAGGATCAAGACGCCGCCGTTCCTCACGTTGTGGGCGGGGACCCTGAAGTACTCGGCGAAGCCTCCAGGATCCAAGTTGGTCCTCCTGTACATGGGACACATGGTGGGGGAGCCGTGGGTGCAGTAATAGCACGTGTAATCCGGGACGTGGTGGTGAGCGAACACCCTCATTCCCTCCTTCAGCCACTCAACTGTGCTCTCCTCGATTATCCCTGAAGGCTCATGGCCCAAGACGGGCATGGAGGCCGTGTACTGGCCGTGAATCTTCTCGATGTCAGTGCCACAGATCCCGCAGGCCTTCATCTTCACAAGTACGTCGCCGGGCTGCAGCTTGGGTACGGGAACGTCCTTTATGACGACTCGCCCGTTCTCCATGAGTACTGCCTTCATCGCGATTAGGCGGGTCTCGAGGAGTATTAAACGATTGTCCTTCCGTTAAACAACGGTAGCTTTGAAGCTCGCCTCCTCGGTCTCGACCTCCAACTCGTCATACTTCTTAATCATTACCGGTCCGACGATGGCGCCCGTGGAGACGTAGCCGCTGAACCTCCCGACCCTGGTGGACAGCCACTTCAGCATGGAGTAAACGTCGCCGTACACGTAGAGCACCACGTTTTCTCCCACCTTTCGGTCGTTTACCTTGAGGGCGACCTTCTTGGGGATACGACTCAGCTTAGGTCCGAGGACCAACTTATAGGCCATCAACGCGTCGGCGATTATCTGATAGGCATTAAGGACATCAAGGGGAGCGTTGAACCTGGTGGCGGGGATCTCGAGGCCGAGCCTCATTTCCTCCACGCACTCCTTATAGTTGGAAACGTCGCACTCCCTCGCCTTAACCACTATCTCAGCCTCTGCGTAAGTGTAGGGGAACTTCAACTGAACTGTTGGGTCTGAAACGACCATTGAGCCGCTGAGGAGGGCGAACTCAGGCTCATCTAGCTCGAACGCCTTCAGGGACTTATAGCTGGTGAAGCTGATCTTATAACCGCCGAAGCCCTCGAGGTTCACCAACCTTTCCTGAAATTGAGACGATAAGAGCCGGGCCTCGGCTAGGTCTTTCACCTCGAACGTTTCTATCGTCCAACCCGTCTTGTACGCTGCGAGGAGCATGTCTACTCTTTCATCGCTCATCAGTACTCAGTCTTTGCAAGCATCGATGATTCAAAAGGTTAGCCGGTATTCATTCCGAACCTAGCGAGGTCGAAACGACTTAGGAAAACCTACTGCTCCCTTCTTCCCATAACCTCCTTATCTCCTCCAGGTGAACCGTCTCCCTAACGGTATTGAGCAACCTGTCGACCAATTCCCTTACCTCCTGCTCGAGCTTTTTCGCCTTTACTTCAACTCCCGTCATTTCCCTGAACGCCTTCCTGCCCCCATCTGAGAAAAGGGAGCCGTGGAGCGACGTGGCGAAGACGTTCCCGTCGTAATAGCCGTCGGGAACGGAGACCCTCCGCCCGTTCCTCTCGACTATCTCCATGTAGAAGTCCCTGCCCTTCAGGTTACCCCTCCTTATCTCGTAACCTTCTACCTTCGTCCCCCCGAAGACGGCCCTGGACAATGCGAGGGTCTTCTCCTTCCCGTATGAGACTTCCTGATCTATCATCCCCAGTCCCTCCACTTCGGTTAAGGAACCGAACTCGAGCCCGGCCTCGTCCTTTAACCTCTTTGTTAGGATCTGATAACCGCCGCACACGGCGAAGACTCTCTTACTCCTAAGGTAGTCCTGGAACTTCCTCTCCTTGAGCCACTTCAGGGCCTTCAGGGTGTTCTTCGCGCCGGGCAGGATCACGAGGTCGGCCTTCCTCAGCCTCTTAGGGTTCCTAACGAAGCTCACCGAAACCTCGCTTTTCCTGAGGGCCCAGAACTCGTTGAAGTTACTCATGTACGGGTAAGCCACTACCGCTACCTCTACCTCCCCGTCGCCGAAGTCAGTCGCGTTCAAGGAGTCCTCCGGCATTATGGCCTCGTCCAGGTAGGGAATATAACCCAAGTACCTCATGCCGGTCCTCTCCTCGAGCCACTTAGCCCCGCTCTCCACGAATTTTGGATCTCCCCTGAGCTTGTTTATCACGAACCCCTTCAGGTTACCCCTCAGGGAGGGCGGTAACGAAAGGTAGGCCCCGTAGGCGGAGGTGAAGGCCCCTCCCGGGTCTATGTTCAACACCAGGACCGCGGGGACCCCTCGGCGGAGTATCTCCACCGTGGCCAGGTCCCTCTCAATGAAGTTGGGCTCTATCCCCCCTGCCCCTTCAACGACCATTTCCCCGCTCAGCCTCAAGGACTCCTTGACTTTCGGCACCACTTTCTCGTAATACTCGCCGTAGCTGAACGTCCCCAGAGGGGTGCCGTAGACCACTACCTCCACCCTGTCTTCCCCCGAGGGCTTCAACAGGACGGCGTTCATCCCTCTCTCGGGTTCCCTCCCCGCGGCCATCGCCTGAAAGGCCTGGATGAACGCTATCTCTCCTCCATCCTTCGTAGGGTAGCTGTTGAGCGACATGTTCTGAGCCTTGAAGGGATACGCCCCGAACTCCCTCGCCATAACTGAGGTCAGGGTAGACTTCCCGGAGTCGCTCGTGGTCGACGCTATCAGTACCGCCATTCTCCCTCAGTTTGAGAGGCCACACCATAAAGCATTGTCGCAGAGGACTTTCGTCGGACAGGAACTAGTCGTCTTTATTTCTGGCGGAGACCACATACGCCTAGATGGTACAAATAGTGATCCCGGTGGGTCCCAGGGACAACCTGGAGTGGGTCAAGAGGAGCGTGCAGTCCGCCCTGGAGCAGGGGGTCGAGGTCATAGTTTATGACAACAGCGAAAGGCGGGACATTCACGAGTACTTCCTGGCCCTGCAGGACAAGCTCAGGTACGTCAGGGACAGCAGGATGAGTCGCGTCAACATGGCGAAGTTGAGGAACAGAATGCTCTCACTGGTCACGGACAAGTACGCGGTGATGCTTGACAGCGACGTGGTGATGCCCAGGGACGCCATGAGTAAAATGGTGAGGAAGCTGGAGGGAGGGGTGCATTTCACGTGGATGCACTACGCATATTCCGAGGAGGAGATGAACCAACCCCTCTCCTTCATGGAGGAGAACCCCAACCTCGGCTGTGCCGGACTGAACGTGGAAACCGTTAGGAAGCTCGGGGGGTTCGACGAGAAGTACGAAAGGGACGAAGACGTTTGGCTCTACGCCAAGCTGAAGAAGGAAGGCTACAGGGTGGAGCCCTCGGAAGGGAGGTGTTTGCACTTGAACAAGGTCCATTCGAGGCCCGACCTGAGATCCTCGTTGTTGGAGGCCAGGCGAAACCTGTGGAGGAGTAAGTACGACATGATGCTCGTCATGGACGGCCTCACGGACCTCATGTTACTGACAGGCTATATCTACTTCGGTAGTTACTACGTGCTCGCCCTGCTGTCGGCCTTGTACCACCCCTTGGCCCTACTTTACGTTCCCCTAGTTGGTTTCGGCGTGTATTACTATAAGGGAGTAAGGAGGTACTTCCTCAACCTAATCCCCGGACTCGCCCTGGCCCTCTCCCTCCCCTACGGGCTCGCGTGGAACTTGATCCGAAAGATGAAACGAAGCCGGGCCTGATGGAGCCCTTGTAGCCTTAACTGGACTTTTAAGCCTGGTTCTTTACTGTCGAGCGAGGATGAGCCTGACCTTCGACGCACGGAGTTTCATAGAGGAGATAGCCCCCAAGCTCAGGG
>Ga0081534_100403_pt1 | contig 14246 bp, 10 predicted proteins | sample MonGeyMetagenome_FD_71019 | JGI IMG/M metagenome (GOLD analysis project Ga0081534, IMG submission 71019) | Hypoxic/sulfidic aquatic microbial communities from Monarch Geyser, Yellowstone National Park, USA - MG (SPAdes) v1 (version 2) | ecosystem: Environmental > Aquatic > Thermal springs > Hot...
CCACTGCCGGAAGCTGGCGCAGTACAGGCCCCTATACGTGCCGAACCCGCCCCCCGACGACCTGCCCCCGCCGCAGCCCCCACGACGCTACTTCGTGTACCTGGGGGGAGAGCAGAGGCACAAGTGCCCCCACCTCGCCCGCGCCGCCGCACGCGCCGCAGGCATGCCGCTGGTAGAGCCGAGAGGCGCGCCAAGGCCGGTTGCGCTAAGGCTGGTGGCGGGCGCCTGGGCCCTCCTATTCCCCTCATGCTGGGAAGAGCCCATGCCCTACGCCGTATACGAGGCGCTGTTGATGGGAGTACCCGTAGTCGCCTTCCCAATCGGCGGACAGGCGGAGCTGATCGGCCAGACGCCCTCCGCCCAGTTCACGGCAGAGGAGACGTCAGCAAAGGCCTTTATACAGGCAGTTATGCGCATCGTCTCAGTTGAGAGTAGGGAGATGGTGAAATTGCGAAGAGATATCGCAGAAGTTACGCAAGGAATGTGGCCGGATAAGAGGCACCTCTACGGTTTATTGAGACTGGCGCTGCGGTAAAGTATTTTTATAAAGTAAAAGAAAGCTGGCGTGCCCCTTCTGTCTGTGGTCGTTCCCGCCTATAACGAGGAATCCAATATTACCGCCCTAGTTGAAAGAGTTGCCAGTGCCCTCTCGGGCGTGGACTACGAGCTAATCATAGTGGACGACGGCAGTGCCGATAACACCGCAGACGCCGCAAGGAAATTCGAAGGTAAGCACCCGGTGAGAGTTGCAAGACACCAACACAACAGGGGGAAGGTGGAGGCGTTAAAGACGGGCATACAGATCGCAAGAGGGGAATATGTCGCCTTCCTAGACGCCGACATGGAGTACCCCCCAGAAGCGTTGCCGACAATGCTTCAAAAGGCGATCCAAGGCCACGACCTCGTGGTGTCTGTCAGAGTTGACACACGGCCCTTCCACAGGCGGATAGTCAGCTCCGGCGCACGCCACCTAGCAAAACTGGTAATACACGAGCTAAGGAGATACAAAGACCCTACCACAGAGATGATACTAGCCAAGCGAGATCTAATACTTCAGATAGACCTAAAAAACTACATAAAGCCATTCATCCCCGTTCTACTTGCCGCAAAAAACCCCGCCGAGGTAGAAATCCGGCTGAGCTGTAGAAACAGCGGTAAAAGCTCCTTCAGACTGAGATGGATATTAATATACCTCTACGAGTTACTTGACTTGCAACTGGCAAATATGAGTCATAAACCCAGAGGGACATATAAGGAAGCACGCAGAAACTAAGGCGATATTTTTAGGTTTTTAGTTATCGACAGACAGAGAAAGGCGAGTAACATCAATACAGGCACAGCAAACTTCGACCTTCTTTAAACCCAAAGCGCTGTATGCTCTGTATCATCCATCTTCCAAAGGCTAAATATTGCGCCTTTCGCGAGTGGCGATGCACAAAGCCATGCGACGACTAGATAGCTGGAACCTCGCCGCATTGTCTATCAGCGTTGCACTAGCGTTCACAGCCACGTGGAGATACTGGACGACCCCCGGTTACATATATCTCGCGGAGGAGTTTGAAGTATTCACACCGCAACAATTCCTAAACGTTGCCTACCCCCTCTGGAACGAACAACTAGGCCGATTCCCCCTCAGCGACGCCTTTAAACTATACTACTACGTCTTTCTCTACGCCGTAGGCGTCGCCTTCGGCTACAAGGCCCTGCAAGGCCTTGCGCTCACGTTGCCGATAATGCTCTCCTTCCTAACCGCCTACTCGCTCGCACGCCACCTAACTGGAAGCCCTCAGGCGGCGCTGACAGCGGCTTTTATCTACGCCGTAAACCCATGGGTGGCCACAAACCCCAGAAACCTCATCCTCAGGTTAGAGTACGCCCTATTCCCGCTCCTCTTCCTTCTCCAACTGAAATACCTCGACACGGGAAAGCTCAAGTACGTGGTATACGTTGCACTAGTCCTCGGCGCCGTCTATACAGCACGTAGCTGGACCATCTACGCCATCTACTCCACGCTCCTCCTATTCGCACACGTGGCGATCACACGCAACGCCAAGTTTTTCTCCTTCCTCCTCGCCCACCCCCTGGCGCTGGCACTGGCCGCCCCGCGCATACTACCCACCCTCTACTACTACCTGACGGCACCGCAATACACCCTAGCCGTGTTTGAAGCCAAGACGATAACTCCGCTGGAGTATTTAACCACGTATCTTTATACCTACCCAGGCGCCGTCTTTGAGCTGACCTATTCAGACCCGGTGTATCACCTATTCGGCCTCGTGGCCGCCGCGGCTCTGCCGGCGTTGCTCATGAGTAAAGACAGCAAGGCGCTTTACTTCGCAATGTTGTACATCGCCGGGTTTCTAGTCTCAGCGCACTCGATAGAGACCGGGGTCTTGGCAGTAGACAGACTCCTAAGAGCAGGCTACTGGAACGCCATGATTGCTCCCCTAGCCGTCGCCGTGGCCGCTGGCTACCTAGTCAAAGGCGCGGAGCGGCGCGGCTTCGGTATCCACACAGGTCTCATGTTAGTTACAATCGCCGCCGTCTCCGCATGGCCAATCCTTACAGGAGACATGGCGGGCTACTGGCATCCAGCCCCTCCACCAACCGACTACCTCACCGCAAGCCAACTGCTAAAAAACGCCACAGGCCTTGTCCTCTGGCTACCCTACGTGGGTGATCCACGCGCGGTATGGAGTGCGCAAAGAGGCGCTGCCGATGTCTCTGCACCAACTGGCATCGTTGAGGTGCGAGGAATCGGCGCGCCCGCCATAGAATGGCGGGCGTATTACCCTCTCCAGTACTTCAATCCCCTAAATGGCACAATAGTGCTTCAGCCCTTTAGTATATATACCGGTAATCTTTCGAGACTCTATACTCTCATGGGAATACAATATATAGGAATTGTGTACGATCGACAGTGGCCGCAGAGTATGCAACAAGGCGGCCTCTCAAACCAGCGGCTCAGAGAAGTAGCGGCGAGGCTAACCACCGAAGGTCAACCATACTATGTCGGACAGCACTTGGCCTTGATAAGGCTCAGCCAATCTGCTGGCTGTGCCGTACGGAAGCCGTTGTTCTGTCTCTGCGACCTGCCCGAGATGGCCCGCATACTCTCAGCCTTTAACTATACAGATGCCCCCGCTGTAATCCTGCCTCAACCTGGCGTGAATATAACCTATATCCTTGAGAACAGCTATGTATATGCACAAAACAGCACTGAACTGAAGCTCTACGTCGCCTCCCAACTTCCAGGTTCCCGCCTCATAGCGCCCTTCTTTTTAATAGCCGGTGGAGATCCGGAAAAGACGTGGGCAAAGGCCCCCCTAGCCGCCTATGCAACCTCCCCCGACTTCCTCAACTATCTCCACAAGAAGGGCGTGAGAGAGTGGCCTTGGCAGAGCGACTACGGCTACGGAGTCGTCTACACAGAGTCCGCCGCCGCGCTGGCCCTAAGCGTTGAGGCCGAGGCTGATTCCATCTTGGCGGTGCGGGCGTTGAGGTGCTCCGCATGCGGAACGGCGGAGGTGTATATAGACGGCAGACCCATTGCCGCGATACGCCTCCAGAGCAACGCCACCAGCTTCACCTGGCTACTCCTCACGGAGTTAACACCGGGCCGGCACAGGCTGGAGATCAGGCCGAAGGGGCTAGTCGTCATCAACGTGGTCGCCGCAATTCCCAAGACAAATATGATGATGGCCAGACTCCTCTTGGCGGAGACCCGCGGCGTGGAGCAACTGGGCAGAGCCCCCCCAGGCACAGCCACCTGCAGGAGAGAGACGCCAACCCGCTGGACCCTAGAGGTCAACGCCACCGAGGAACCCGCCGTAGTCGTGCTCCCTGTGCCCTACGACCCCCTGTGGAGCGCCGGGGATGAAAAGGCCGTGGCCGTATACGGAGTCAACGCAGGGTTCTACGTCAAGACGGGGCGATATGAAGTTTTATACCAGCCAGAGAAAATTTTCCACGTCTCAGTGGTGTTAGCCGCGGTAGCCGTCTCGCTTCTGGCGTATCTTAGGCGAAAGACTTAAATAGAGATTTCTTCTCTCACTTATGAACTCCACAAAAACTAAACTACTAATACCGTTGCTGCTGGCAACGCTTGTGTTTGCGGTCACCCCCGTGCTCTCGGTGGTCCCAGGTGACAGACCCACAAACTACGTAGGTTGCTACCCCAACGCCTGCGTCGGCCAGCTCCCCCTAACACACTGGCCCTTCGGAGGGACTCCCCCCACCGCGCTGGTGGCCAGCGGCTCCCCAGCCTACGGCGACTACTACAACACCACCCTCTTCTTCCAGTACCTAGGCCTAACGCCCATGAAAGGTCTCTTCCCGGGCAATGCCTCCAACGCCATCCGCATCGGCTTTACTCAGTTCGGCGAATTCGTCGCCATGCTCAGCAACGGGACAGCCGGCGGAATATCCATGGCGTTCTACAACCGGCCAGACATGTTTGCAAAATACGAGATGTGGGCCACCAACAACATACCGTACATCCCACCCTCGGACTGGCTAAACGGCTGGACACTGTCCGGCAACCTGTCGGCGCCTGGAGGCGATAGGTTCGTCATGTTCCACATGTACGCCGTCTACAGCAACAGAACATACGCCGGCGGCGGCAGAGGACTTGTGCTCTACTACAACGCCACGGGCAAACCCACAAGATGGCCCAACGCGTCGATGTGGCGCTGGTTCCCCATACAGGCCGCGCCGCTTGAGGTGATCTACGACAGCCCCAGGCTTCTCATAGCCCGCGGCTCCTCCTACTTCGTAGGCGACCTAGGCGCCATGACTGGCGACGACTACTTTGACGGCTACAAGCTCACAGCCTACGTCAACTACACCCTGGTGTTCCCCAAGGCCTTCCCATACGCCATAATATACTACAACTACACCATCGACATCTACGTGGCCACTAAGCTGGGCTCCGGCGTCTGGCTCCAGAACGCCTCCTTCACCATACGCTTCGAGCTCGACCAGCTCAACGCCCGCGACACAGCCGCCACCCTCAGAGTCACGGTCTTCGACTTGCCGTTCGGCGGCCAGACAGGCAACCTGCTACACGCCACTCCCAGATCCCCCTACAACAACGTCACCTTCTTCGCTCTGGTCTGGCCTGAGGTAACCGAGATAAACGTCTCGGCAATAGACTACATACCTGTCTACACGCTAAATAACTACAAGATACTCCTACCCACAGGTTCGCGGCTAGTCGACGCACAAGACGTCATACCCTTCGTCATATTCCAACAAAAAGACAACCCCAACTTGAAGGTGGGAATCGGCGAACACGCCATCTACAGAGGCGGCCGGATGTTCGTCTACGGCCTAACCAAAAACAGCACAGACTGGGCCGCAACTCCTGCGCCTGATGGATTCATAAATGGGTTGATAGACTACACACTGTTTGACATAGGGCCGGGCTTGCCTAATAATTGGGCATTTACGGTTGTTCCGTCTAGAGGCCACATAGCTGATGTATTAGGGTCTGGATTCGTGTCTTCTAGATTCGTGGGTGGTATACCGGTGCTTGATGTCGCTCCGTTGGCTTACGGTACGGTTGACCCCTCATCTATGGCCGGCTTCGTCGGCTTGCCGAACTACGGCGGCGTCCCCGCTGTCCTGGCCCGGTTGACGGCAAGCTCGCCGTGGTTTGTAGACGCCTACTCACGCCCCGGCTTGTTGCCGTATCTGCTGATAAACGGGACATACTACAGAACAATCGAAGGTGTCTGGGCTAGGGTTGCTGGCGGCTATTTGTACACCGTGGCTGGGCCGGTTCCCAACTTGCTTACTAGGTATGCCCAGGACATGGCTTGGTGGTCCACGTTCGTATCTGCCTACGCGGGCGACTTCTTCAACCCTGCCGGCACGTACATGGTGTCTGCGCCGCGCGCTGGCCGGCCTATATTAACTGCGTGGAACGGGCTGTTCCAGCCTGTGGTCACCACCACGTGGCCACCTGCGCCGAACCAGACCGGCTACGGGATAATATCTACATCGGTTGATCCCAACGGCACCATAATAATACAGTTCTGGGGCGCGAACGCCCAAGACACCTACTGGCTGACGTGGGCATTCTTCTTTGGCGAGTTGGGGGCTATCAGCTTCGCAAGGCCAGGCACTTATCTGGTGCAGATCTATTATGGTAACGTGATGTTGCCTAGGGCGCCTGGGCCGCCTGACTTTAGCCCGTACGGCTTCCCGTCGCCTGTGGCGTTTAAGGTATACTTCACTGCTCCGTATCAGTACTACACGGCGTTGAACTAAACTAACGATATTAAACTAAACTGGTTTTTCTATATTATTTTTCCTATTGCTGTGGCGGTGGCCTGTATTGTTTTTTGTATTATTACTGCGGGTATTGCCCATTTCCATTTTCTGGTGGCCCATGCCGCGTATTCTTTTTTTAGGTAGGTGGGGCGGATTGGCGTGATGTAGGCTGGATTGGGGTTTTTTGTGAGGTATTTGGTTATGTTGCGTCCGTAGTATATGCTTTTTGTTATTAGCTCCCGCCAGGTGGCTGGTTCGTCGAGGTGTATTTCGAAGTTTTTTCTTGTGTGGGCTATCTTCGCGCCGGTGGCGGCTATTCTGGCGTGTAGGTCGTAGTCTTCGTTGGCGTAGAGCTGTGGGTCGTAGCCGCCTGCTTTCCAGAAGGTCTGGCGGGTCATGCATCGGGCCGCTTCGTAGGTCCCGCTTCCGTAGTAGGACATCCTTTCGTAGTAGCGTATCTTTGCGACGGTTCCTTTGAGTGGGTTGCTGATGTTGAGGACTATGACGGCGTCTGCCCCCGAGTGGATGAGGTCTACGCATTCTTGGACGACGCCGGGGGTTAGGTAGAAGTCGGCGTCGACGAAGTAGAGTATGTCTCCGCGGGCGAGGAGGGCTCCTGCGTTGCGTTGGAGGGATCGGTTGGGCCGCGTGGTTATGACGCGCGCGCCGTGGCTCCTCGCTATCTCCGCCGTATTGTCGCTGGAGCGGCCGTCCACCACTATGACCTCGATGTGGGGGTATGTCTGTCTTTTTATTGACCGGAGGGTCAGCGGTAGCGTCTTCGCCGAGTTTCTGGCAGGTATCACGATGGATACCAACACAGTGGCAGAGACATGCCGCCTTATAAGCGTGTCGCTATGTTAAACAACTTCATCTTAAGGTTTTGCACAACAGAAAGGAACATGGCACGTTTTGGCGAAACCTCCGACGTATGAAACCGGTGGCTACGCCCAAATCGTTCTTGAGGTAGGGTTTTGGGCTTCTGGCGATGGCTGTTTTGGCGGTTTTGGTGGCTGTTGATATTTGGCTCGCGTCGGCGTCGTGTGGATCTCTGCCTTCTGCGCCGGAGTCTCGACAGACAAACTCTACGGCTGTGGAGGTGAAGTGGCTTGGTCGCGTATTTTAGATGACTTCGTCGACGCGACCGGATGCAAGTGGTTGCTTGAGTTTGGAAACGGTGCGTTAGGCTTGTCAATCGCCGCGTTTAAGTTGTGGGATCGCCTTGCCGTGTATGTGGTGGACGTGTGTGAGAGGAAGTGTTTAAGGCGTTGGTGGTCGATTACTAGGGCGTCGCTTCTGGCGGCGGCTTGGCTGGTTTTTGTGCTTAGAGGCTAGATAGGATTTTTTCCATTTTTTCTGTGGATTTGTCCCAGTCGAATTGGTTGGCGTATTGGCGGGCGGCTTCGGCTAGGCTCTTCCGGAGCTGGTCGCTTTTTAGGATATAGGCTAGGGCCGTTGCGGCGGCTTTTACGTCGCGGTGCGGGACTAGGAGTCCGGTTTTTCTGTGGATTACGGCGTCTCTGACGCCGGGGATGTCGTAAGCTACGCAGGTGGTTTGGCAGGCCGCGGCCTCAAGTATGCCTAGGCCGAAGCCCTCCACATCTGAGGTGTAGAGACATGTCCATGCCTGCTGGAGTAGCTTAACCTTTGTGTGGGTGGGTGTTCGTCCCGTGAACTCGATGAATGGAGCGGTTTGGGCAGCCAGTTTTTTGGTTTTTTCGAGGAGGGGCCCTCCGCCGACCAAGACGAAGCGGGCCTCGGGCACTTCCTTCTTTACTTGGGCGAATATCTTTACGGCGTCTTGCGGGTTTTTGTAGGGGACGAAGCGATTTATCCAGACTACAAGCGGGGTTTGAGATTTGGGGCCTGGCCTGTAGGTTTCATGGTCGACGGCGTTTGGCACTATGTGAACTTGTCTCGCCCCCAGTCTCATCAGCATGTCCCTGGTGGAGGGCGATACCGTGATTATCGTCCTGTACAGCCGCGGCGTTATTCCTTCCGCGGCCATCCCCGCGAGGGCGGCGGGTAGCGGCGTGCTTTTGAGGAGGACTGGGCCGTTTATGTGGTGTATTATCGCCGCCGTTTTTCTGGCGAAGAGGGGACTCATGAAGGGGAACACGTGCGCCACGTTGTCCACAACGACGTCGTGGTCTCTGCCGTGTCTCCTGACGTAAAGGGGGGCGTAGATGTGGAGCGTGGCGAACCCGCCCCTCCTTATCACCGCGACGCCGTCTATATCCTCCTGCGGAGGCGCGCCGGGCGGCCTCTCGGCGAGTACCGTTACCTCATGGCCCCGCTTTGCCAGTCTTTTCGCTATTTGGAAGAGGTACTCCTCCGCGCCGCCGGCGAGCGGGTGTCGGGGGTCTCTGTGGTTGATGAAAAGTATCTTCATCGTGCCGCCATGTGGCGAGGTTTTTAAAGATATACACAGGGGGCGTCGAAAGGAGGGATGGCAGATTTGTAGCTTGTAGGGCAAGCTGTGTGTACGTTTTTAATGGCCGCCTGGGGGATCTGCCGGTGTGCATGATAGCGTTGTAGATGCGGGGGCTATGTAGCTGGGTACGGCCCAGCCGTCGCGGCATGTTTGTTGACCGTCGGCTTCCACGGGGCATATTACGAGAAGTTGGGGCTTCTTCACTCCATTTCTTCCAGTTTTTGCGCCGCGGTGTCTCTGTCGAAAGGTGGTTGCCTGTGTATCTGGGGAATGTGTTTGGCGATGTTTACGGCGGCGTATTTGACGGCGGCCTTTTGGAGATTCCAGCTGTTCCTGTGGCGTGATAGGTCTTGTTCTCAATCGGGACGGTTATGAGAGTGGGGACTACGGCAGATTTGACTTCGCCTTAACCATGTCCGTCTATGACAACCAGACCTCCAAGTAAATGGTCCCCGTCCCCCACTGCATCGCTCCAGCGGAACACAAAGGCCCGCCTATCTGCGAGGCGAGCCGCCGTGGTCACCGCGGCGCCGAGCCGCCTCGTAGCGGCTACCGTGCCGCGCCGGTCCAAGCCATATATCAGCACACTGCCGCCGAGGAGGACGACGTGGTCTGGGGCTTGCAGAGTTTATAAACTCAGAGGTTTTTGCGCATGACGTGCTTCGTCTGTTCTAATCTTTGTCCCTACGCCTTCGGGGGGCTGGGCGTAGTTACTACGAGTTTGCGGCCGTGCCGTTGAGGAACGGGGCGAGGTGCTGTACATAACATACAGCTGGGGCCCCTCCGATGTCCCACTGGCCTCTCTCGGCCCCCCGCCGCGGCTCTACGACGGGGCGGGGAGGAGGCGGCTCTGGCCTGCGCTTCAATTCGCCTCGGCCGTTAGGCGCGTCGTAAAGAAGGCGGGGTGTCGGGTGATCGACGCGTCGGTGCCGTATACCGAGGTGTTTCTCCTGCCGCGGGAGAGGACGGTCCTCACCCTGCATGAGTTCTGGGGGCGCAGGTGGAGGGAGTATTTCGGCCCTCTTGTCGGCAGGTCCGTTGAGTGGGCTGAGAGGCGGATGGTTCTGCGGCCGCGGGCTGTCGTCGTGCCGTCTAGGCTCACCGCCGAGAGGGTGAGGCGGGTTAGGGAGGATGTCTACGTGATCCCCTTCGGCCTCAGGCTGGAGGACTATCTGAAGTACCGGGGGGCGGGCAAGGAGTTCGACGTCGTCGTGGTGAGCCGGCTGGTGCCCTATAAGGGGGTCAGGGGGGCCCTCGCGGCTTTGCGTCTCGTCGAGCGGAGACTGAAGGTGGCCGTGGTGGGCAATGGGCCTCTGCTCGACGAGTTTAGGCGTGAGGCCGTGCGGGGGCGCCACGCGTTCCACCTATACTCCTCAGCGTCTGAGGAGGAGAAGCGGCGGATAGTGGCGAACAGCGTTTACTACCTCAACATGTCGCCTGCGGAGGGCTTCAGCATAGCCACGCTCGAGGCGGCTGCGCTTGGGGCCTATCCCGTGGTGCTGAGGAGCGAGCACAGCGCCGCGGTGGAGCTGGTGGAGGCGCTGGGCTACGGCGCCGCGGTGGCCACGCCGGAGGAGGCCGCCGCGGTCATTTCCGCGGACCATGTCCCGGAGCCGCCCACGGCGCCGCTCCGGCGGTATCATATAGCCAATGTTGTTGATCAATATGAAAAAATAATTAATGATATCTTATATTGATACATTAAGAATCTATGTTAGTAGTATTACTCATTATTCATAAAAAGATTTGTTCAAAAGAGATATAAAAAGCGAGATACGGACCAACGTCGGTTATTCCTAAGTTGCCGTATGGCAATCGCCAGTATTATCGAATATCTCCAAGGCTTTCAAGACGGTGCCGTTCCAAATACCCCTCACGCAGACGGGTTTGTCGAAATTTCCGATGTATGTTGCGAAGTCCTTTAACCTGATCGTGGCGTTTGTGAGATCTAGCTTGACGTGTGTGCCGTTGCCTAGGTCGAGGAACCACCAGGTATATCCGCCAGTCATGTTGACGAAGTCGGCGATCAACGCAGTTATGTGGCCGCGCCACACCACCTCTACAGGTCTGGCGGACGTGGCCCCGTCAGCAGTGGACGGGTTCGAGGGGAGGTTTGATACCAACAAAGCCGCGATGGCGAGAGCGAGGACAAGTCCGATGACGGTCTTCACATATGGAGTATTTTTATTTCCTTATATCCTTTGTGCGCCATGGTAATATTTATAAATGTTCGTGGTATAGGTGCTATGAGGTCGGTATTTCCGGCGGTGGTGGTTATGGCGGCTTTGGTTGCCGTGGCGGCTTGGGTGGCCGCAACTTCGCGTGGGCCTTCTGAGGGGGTCAACGCGGCCTCTCCCGCTCCTCAGGTAACGACTCTACGCGGCTTCATAGTCGCCGTTGTTGTAGATTATGCGAATGGGTCTCGCACGGAGTTCTTTCTAGATCTCGGCAACGGCACGCAGGTGCCGCTTGATCTCTCCGGCGCCGCCATAAGGCTTAAGGACCACTTCGCCGTCTATGTGGGCAATCCCCAGAGGCCTGTCTACGTGACGGGAACGTGGCAGGGGAGTATGTTTAAAGCTTCGGAGGTGTATGACTAGGGCGTTGCTTCTTTTGTTGGCCACGGCTTGGCTGGCCTTCGCGCTCGGCGGCCACGTGGTGGGGTATGTGGTGGACTACGTGAACGGGTCCTCAAAGGCCTATTTCTTCCTTCAGCTCGAGAACGGATCTCTGGTCCCGCTGGCGGGGTTGCCGCAGGCGCAGCTGGCCGCGGCAGACGGCGGAGCGGGGGCTGGGCCGCTCGCGTTGTCGGGGTCTCTGCAAGGCATCCCGAGGCAGCCGATCTCAGGTCCGCTTCTCGTCACGCTGGTGGCGGCCAAGTTTGCCGACGTGTCGGCTGAGCCTTACAATATGTCGTACATACATGACGTGGTTTTCGGGCCGTTTCCCTCTATGCGCAGCTTCTGGGAGTCCGTCTCGGGCGGCGCCGTAGTTGTTCGGCCCTACTACATCCACTGGGGCTGGGTTCCTCTGCCGAGGACTAAGGCCGATTACTGCAACACTAGTGACGCCTTCTATCAGATCTCTACGGATGTTATCAATATATTGTACAATGAGGGGATTAAGCTGCCTTCCTATTCATACCTAGTTATTGTGCTTAACGATGTGCCGCCGTGCTACTCGGAGGCCGCCGGGATGGGTACCATCCGCTTCTGGAGCTTCAACACGCCATACGGCACAATCTGGCTGGCGGTGTCGCAGATATACTATTACAGCAACTTTACTCAAAGATATCCGGATGTGCAGGTTTTCGCCCACGAGTTCGGCCATAACTTGGGGCTTAGCCACTCAGGCGCGCCGGGGGCCGAATACGACAGCTATTGGGATGTAATGGGCGACATTAGGCTGTGGCGGTATCTCAACTCTTGGCTCGGCGCGACGTACTACGGCCTGCCGAGCGGGTTGGCCCTGCCGCATCTCTACTTCTTGGGGTGGGGCTCCTTCGTCGGCTCCGGCGTGGGGACTTGGCTCTTGGGGCCGCGGAGCGGCGTTTATATTCCGGCTTCAGACGGCGTTTACACGGTTGAATATAAATGTGCGGGCGCCTACGAGCAGTACTTGAATTGGTGCGGCGTTGTCGTGTATAAGGTGCTCAATGCGACCGACGCTAGCGGTCGGTGGGTGTTTTTCCAATATATCCTCAATGTGACCTCTCCCCTAAGCGAGACCTCTAACGTGAACTTCCTTGACGTCGGCCAGTCGGCCTGGGTTGCCGGGGTGCGGGTTTCCGTGCTCTGGCGTAACTCGACGCATGCGAGGGTTGTGGTCGGTCTGCCGACTCTGGCCGACATCGTCGGCGCCAACGCGACCTTTGTGGTTGGCTCCAGAGCCGCCGCTGTAGATTCGGTGGCCGCAGTATACGCAAGGGCCGCCTTCTCGCCCACGGCGACATATACCCTGCCGGCAGGCCGCCTACTCTTTAACCCGATCTTTGCGTATCTAGACAGCGAACAGTGGCTGGCTCAGATGAGGTATTGGTACAACGTCTCCCTTGGTCAGTGGCAGATATTTGCAGTGCGGTATCCGGGGGTTGTGGTTTCTGTGGGTGGGCCGATTGCGAATTCTCTCACAAGGGCGCTTAATCCGCCTGACAGCCTCGGCGCCGGGGGGCTTCCGTTTTATTACGACACGGCGGCTGGAGGAATAAGGGATGCCAGATCCGGCCAGGTGTGGCGTAGCAACGCGGCGGTGGTGGCCGTTGTGCCTAATGGATCGCGGATATACGTCTTGGTGTGGGGCATCGGCGGGGAGGACACGAGGGTGGCCGCCAGATGGCTGGCGGAGTGCGTGCCGCCTAGGGCTTATGCCGTTGTGATAAACACCACAGATTTCCGTGTGTTGGCTTCGTGGCCCTCCGGCTTCGAGGGGACCTCCGTCTGCCCCGGCGCCGTCTACACGGCGGCGGCCGTGGTGGGGGCCAACGCGGCGTCTATAGATGCGGTCGGCGCGGCGATGGCTACCGGCGGCTTGGGGCTTCTGGACTCCGAGGTGGTGTTTGACAAGCTTCCGCCGTACGTCTTCTCGGTGGGCGGCCCGTTGGCCAACGGCTTCACGCGGCTGTACAACCCGCCGGATGGGTCGGGGTTCGGGGGGCTTCCCTTCTACTACAGCACGAGCCGAGGCGGCATCGTGGATGGGCGGACCGGCGCGTTGCTCTGCGTCTCCAACTGCTTCGTGGTGGCCAAGCTGGTTGATCGGGGCAAGGCCGTGGTGCTGGCGTGGGGCATCGGAGGCGACGACACCAGAGCGGCCGCGGCCTACCTCTACTACTACGGCAGATCCCTCCTGGGTTTGCAGATCAACGCGGCCAGGGTGGTAAGCTGGAGTTACCTATCTCAGGACGGCTATAGATACGGGCTAAACTTCACAACTCTAGCCAGCTGGCCTTAGCCTCAAACCTATTCTTTTCTCTTATGGTTCCCAGATTTATTCGATACGGAACAACTGGAACCCCATAAAAGCCGCCGCGGCGGTCCTCGTAGAGATCCTAAAATGAGCACTCCGGAAAAGCCTTGCTCAAGTCGCCCGCCAATACGCCAACTAATTCGGCTCGGACAAATCAGCGGAGATAGAAAAATTCTGGGCATGGTGGATCTTTGTTGTAGCTTCCCGCCTGCGTAGGAAGTACAGGTCGTCGTGTAAGACGAGGCCGAAGTGGGGAGTTAGGTAGGGGTTTGCGGTGAGTATGTAGATGTGGTAGCCTTCTCGCCTTAGTTTTCCTAGGATTCCGTGGTCTGTGGCTTTTAGGGCGACGCGGGCTCTTTTGGCGTCTTGGATGGGGGCGCGCGTTCGTCTACGCCGTGTTGGGAGGGGTATAGGCCGGTTAATGGAGATGTGGCTGGGGAGGGTCCAGGAGGGGTTGGGACGTCTTCGTGCTCCACGAGATCGGCACCGACAGGGCGCATCACCTGTTTCAGAGGTTTTGGGATGTGGAGCATCCGCAGTACGTCCCGGGCAACCCCCACGAGGCTAAGAT
>Ga0081534_100405_pt1 | contig 14182 bp, 12 predicted proteins | sample MonGeyMetagenome_FD_71019 | JGI IMG/M metagenome (GOLD analysis project Ga0081534, IMG submission 71019) | Hypoxic/sulfidic aquatic microbial communities from Monarch Geyser, Yellowstone National Park, USA - MG (SPAdes) v1 (version 2) | ecosystem: Environmental > Aquatic > Thermal springs > Hot...
GATGCGTAGCACTTTTAAACCAGCCACACACCATTTACATAGCCGGGTCGTCTAGCGGCCAAGGATGGCGGGCTCTGGACCCGTTGACCCCGGTTCGAATCCGGGCCCGGCTACCACTTTTACCTTCAGTTCCTCCTTGTGCCAATTCACGTATCATTTACGACCCTCGCATCACCCGTTTGCGGAAGGTTTTTAAGGATGTTTTCCCATAAATGGGTGATATGGAGGGCATGGGGGAGGTCCCGTTTACGTCAATAGACCTGGACAACGATGGGCTGTACTTCATAGCCAAGGATGGCGATGCGTGGGTCTATGTTGATGTGGAGGACAGGTTGGTGAAGGTATTCAACAGCCTAAGGGATGCCCTTGCCTATGGATTGCACGTTAGCTCTGGGGACATCACGGAGGTGGGTGCTGACGGGGATAAGCTCAGGGTTTGCATGTCTAACGAGTGCCTTGAGTTCAAGGCATGGGTTGATTGAGGTGTTGCACATGGTGGACTGCAACCTCCTAGACCTGGCTCAAATCAGTGAGGAGCAGAGGAGGGCTATCATAGAGTTTGTTAGGGAGAGGATGGGCGTTAGACCTAAGGACTTGGGCGTGACTGATGCTTATTTGCGTATGGTCAGGAGTGGGAAAGCCAGGGCTGGTGATGGGTTGCTGTGCCAAGCACTGAGGTACATCACAGAGGATGAGTTAAAACTACTACTAAAAGGTATAGTACCAGAGGCCAGGGCTTCCTTCGGTGATGTTGTAAGGGTTGTGGCTACTGCCAGGGTGGACCCGCAGGTTAGGGAGTTCCTACTTGGGCTAATCAAGGAGTACTTGGGTGATTACATTGGTTCACTACAGCAGACTTGGCACGTGACTGAAAAAGATATTGAGGACTTTATCAAAGCGAAAAGGTTGAAGGGCCTTAGGGAGCAGACAATAAATGATGAGGTTAGGTACATCAGGGAGGCGCTTGCCGAGTTAGGTTGGAACCTGACTCCCGATAGTATTCGCGAGTACCTGGCTGGGCTTGCTGAGGATGGTGAGCAATACGTCCTAAAGCACACGACTTATAGCCTAAAGTCGTTCTTGAAAACCGTCCTCAAGCCCAGGGACCCTGGGCTCTTCGCCCTGCTCTACAACAGCTTCACGGTAGTGAAGCCGAGGAACCACAATAAGGTTAAACTACCCACTATTGACCAGTTGAGGCGAATATGGCAGAGCCTACCAACAATAGAGGGTAAATTCTACTTCGCCCTACTGGCAGAGACCGGGCTTAGACCTGGTGAACCCTTCCTACTAACCATTGATGACCTAGACCTAGAACACGGTGTGCTCAGGGTTGGTAAGGTGACGCCCACCAAGCGTGCCTTCGTTGCCTTCCTACGCCCAGAGTTCCTAGAGTGGGTTAAAACCAATTACCTACCCAGGAGGGAGTCCTTCGTGAAGACGTTCATTGAGAGGATGAGTAAGGACTACCTGGGCGTTGGCGTCAATGCCGAGGTCTGGTCTAGGAGGCTAATCCCATACGACCAATCAAGGCTCAGGCGCGAAATTAAAGAGACAGCCAGGCAAGTGCTTGGTCGTGAGTTCGAGCTTTATGAGCTTCGTAAGTTCTTCGCCACGTATATGATTAGCCAGGGCGTTCCCGAGTCAATTGTGAACACGCTCCAGGGCAGGGCACCGCCTAGTGAATTCCGCGTATTGATTGAGCATTATTGGAGTCCTCGTCATGAGGAGTTGAGGAACTGGTACATTAAATTCGCCCCAAGGGTTTGTTGCTGACTTTAGCTGATGCGCAATGCCTTTAAAAAGGCATGGTGAATAATACCTCAATGGATTGGCGCAGCATTGCTGATATTATTAGTGTGCTTGGCCATATTGTTAAACCCCAGTTAAAATACGTGGGCATAACTCATTCATATCCATTTCTACCAACCAGTCCTAGTCTAAGTATGTTTCACCGACTCCTCCTGTGCGCCGCCAGGTTCAGGGTTGCATGGCCTTTTCACAGCCTGACTCGGTACCTTAGACATACTGCGAAGAACTCCACGGGATGGGTTGGTATTTATGATGACCAGGACAGACGGTTATACGGTTCACAGAGCGTCTGGGTTCTGAATGATGTCGCTCAACGCTGGAATAACGTCCCCATTATTGGTAGTGATGCATTACTGCCCATCAGCATGAATATTGTTGTCGAGGGTACGCTACTGCTCTTCCTAGTATACCCCTCGGACATAAAAAGTTCGAATGACCCGGCATTAATCATATTGCGTCCTAATGACCCGACTTGGCAATTAACCCCCTTCTTCTCACTATGCTTCAACTACAACGGTTATAGCGGGACGCCAATATGCAATGTAGCGGGTAGCCTATGGCCGAATTATAAGGTTAGGTTCAGGGTAGAGTCAGATGACGCATACGGTGCGGAGAAGGAATTAACACTGAGCGAGTTACTAAATTCATGCATAGATCACGTTCAATAATTGTCTCAACGCATCTACGCACGTCGTAACAACCAAAGGCGAGGAACCCAGGCAGTACTTGGGCATCCACCGAGGGTTTATCACACTCTCAGCCCCAAACACTTTAATTCTTAATTATCTTATTTTGTAAATTAATTATGTCTGTTCAAATTGAGGGTAGGTATGATAAGTACGATGTTTGGGATAACGCGCTTATTTTGAAGATTAATTTGGAATTGAAGATTGATGAGCAGTGGCTTGGAAAGAAGATAAAGGCCGGGCAGGTTCTACCGTTCTTCGCGATTCCCAGGATCATCTATGATGTACAACTATACAAATGCGCCATTATTGATGAAAAATGCGACCAGTTTGGTCAGGGTAGTGTTTATCGTGGCGAGATTAATTGGTTAGTAATACCATGCATCGCCTTAGGTGGTAAGTTTTCATGTACACGAACCCTTGAGCTCCCAATAACCCTCGATAAGGAGCTCGTTGAGAAACTTAATAAGATTATAGAGGAGGGTGGGAGACCTGCCTTCCAGGTATCATTTAGTTATGATCCCTATTACGTAATGTCTCACGTAATAGTACCAGTAATATCTACCGGCGAGGGTTTGCTGGAGTACTTACCCATCACCTCAATAACCCTCAGGGATAAGTACATAATCCTATCCAGCGATGACGTTAAGGAAATCCTGAAACGCATTAAGTACTTCGAGATGGTTAAGATAGAGGTTGAGGTCAAGCTACCCGAAACAACGGAGGGGTTGCCGAAGCCCTTGGTCGATGCCGTTAATACGCTTAGGAACGCCCAGGAGTACCTCCGTAACCTAGATCTTGCAAGGGCTATTGAGGCGTGTAGGAATGCATTGCACGACATTACCTATGTACCTAAGGAGGGGTCCCAGGATGATTCGAAGGAGGGTGGGCAAAAGGCGAAGCAGGGTGGTGAAAGGGTTGTTAATGCTGAGGTTAAGGAAGCAATACTTAATAGGTACGAGGGTGATGCGAGGAAGGTTTACGAAAGAGTCCTTCAGGACATCGAAAAAATTATTAGAAAGACGCTGGATATAATGAATATGTTCGTTCATGAATCAGGTAAGGTGCAGTTTAATCCAGGCATTAATGACGCAACCTACCTCTGTAGGCAGGTCATTGAGATAATTAATTACTTGGTGGAACTTTCACGAGGACGCTAGTCCACGGACGTCATGATGGTCACGGCGTTAAGGTTTATAAAGACCATATAGTGCCCTAAACTATATGGATAGTAATAATGCAATCTCAATTATTGGAGAGAGACTGGTGAAGACTATTATAACATATATTTTTTATTTGATTCTTTATTTAATTGCAAAATATACGCCTATTGGTCCGTATGTAATTGGAGGACTAATGGTTTTCTTCGTACTTACCATTGCAAACATTATACTCCTAATAGCGGACTTAATAGAATATGGTGAAAAGTCCCAATGGTGACCATAATCAACATAGACTCGCCTTAACATGTAATGTGCTGTGGATTACGGTGTTAAGGTTTTTAAACACAGGGGGTTCGTAAGGGTCTCATAACATTAAAGCCATAATCTAGAACGCAAAGATTAATTACGAGAATATTTTCTGCAACGCCACAAGAATTACGCACACTTACCGCATTACATCCCAGGGGGTGGGTTTGGGTCGTGTGAATTACTCAATAACTGCCTAGTCGATGTACGCCAGGGATTCGTGAATTCCCCTCGTGGTGTTTTGGCAAATATCTTAATTGCAGTTCCGTATTACTTGCTCTTTGTCGTGATGGCCCTTGTTGTTTGTAAAATCCGTTCAACCCTAGCCTTAATCACTTCCTCACTTCTCCCTTTTCTTAGTGAGGTTGATATGTATTTTGCAGCCTGTTCAGCCTTTCGTAGCGTTATTGCGTCCACGTACTTCTCGATTAGTTCCCTGACCCAGTTCGGCATTTCCGCGTTTGCTACCCTGCCCATGAATGTCACTATCTCATCAACGCTTGGTTGCGGTACCTCAATGGGCACAAACCTATCCATCAGAGGCATCCACCAATTGCTAGCCCTAAGCCTTGGGTTGAATGGGTTTGCGGCTGCAACAGCCCTAACCCAGGGTGCCTCGATGACCGTGGTCTTGCCACTCTTCGTAACCCTCAGCCTACCGCCGTGGTCGAGTAATTGCAGTAGTGGGCTGAGTGCCACGTTCTTAGCCTTATCAACCTCGTCGAGGAGTATGACATCGAAGCAACCAGCCTCGATTATTAGGTCCTCAATACCGGCTGCGGAGGCGTCTGCCATGTTCACATACAGCGGGTTGCTCGAAGCCTCATAAATAGCGTCGAGGATTAAGGTTTTGCCACTGCCTGGGCCGCCGAGGAGCATCACGTGGTTTCCGGCTTCCAAGTTAATGGCAACCTCATCAACGACGTCTTTCAAGCTTGGTATTAGGCCAGACACCCTACTCACAACTGTGTTCGCGATACCCACTATGTCGGCTGGTCTGCAGTCAGCGCTTCCAACCCCTCCTCCCTCCTCCTCACTGATTATTTTCTCAACGAGCTCGTTAATCTCCCTGACCAACTCATTGCACGGTTTCTTGCCTATCACCCACGTCGATGACCTTGACCTATGTATCTCGTAACCAGCCCTACCCAACAACCTAAGTAGCTTGTTGTAACCGCCAGTGCCAAGCACATAGACCAGGCCACGAACATCAACCCAGGAACCGCTCTCATCCTCAGAGCAATGCAAGTTAGGGCCTGAGGACATTAGCAGCAAATCGTTAAGGGACTTTTAAATGTTCGGAAACACGGAGAAACCGAGCGGCTTGTTTGCGCAACCCTCTGCAAGCTAATCCTTATTTGTAACTGGTTGGGGCTTACTCGATGCCTTGGTTTATCTACCTCAATGATTACCTCATACCCGCCGAGGTTAGGGCATTCACCATTGATGAGGCTGTCAGGGCTGGTTTGCGCATTGCCAGGGGGCTTCTCGGCTCCGTTAATCGTTACTGCCTCTATGAGGGCAATAACGAGGTCGTCATCGAGTTTCGAAAGGATGACGAGGGTGCTGTTAAGTTAATATACTCCGAAAACCCAACCGAAGCACTGACGCACTTCTACAATGCCGAGAAGAGACGCCTAGTTAGGTGCGAGTCAGTGAGGTAGTCCCATCCTTGGCTTATTAACCGTAATACCTATTAGTGAGTAATCCATAACCTAGTTAATGCCTAGTTACTGGATTGTTGCTGTTGGTGAGGCTAATTTCCGCCACATCATTGAGCATGGCATATATGGTTGTGGTGGGCGCATGTGCAATAGGATGATCGATAAGGTAAGGCCTGGTGACGTATTGCTCGTCTACGTGAATAAGAGCGGTTGTAGTAAATACTGCGGAGTGTTCGCGGCAGCCCTTGAGGTAGTTAGTGACTGGTTCGATGCCGAGAAGCCGCAATTCCCGGACGAAGTAGCTGAGGGAACACTTAAGTACGTGAAGCTCGTTAGGGTTAGGGCAATAGCGACTGGCTCAGTGAAGCCTGAGGAGATAGCCAACGAGTTGGAGATACTCAGGGGAAGGAAGAAGCTCTGGGTCTCACTGTATTACTACGCAATGAAACCAATACCACAAAAGGACGCACAAACAATAATAAACAAACTAAAAAGCCAGGGCTAGAGCACGTAATGAAGTTCTAAAATATCCTTAATAATATACGCGACCTTGGGATAGAGCTTGGGTGATATGGCGACATCCGAATCATCACGCTTACTTAGCTTAAGTAGGTCATCAAATAACGCACTAAGCGTGCTTGGGGAATAAAGAAGAAACTCCCTAAATAATTCTTTACTTGGCGGTACGGCATACGTCGATATTAACCACATGGATACTGGCTTATAATCCCACGTCGCGAAAAACACCGCCTCATATCGCCTATCACCATCGTTAATAACCATAGCCTTACCGAACTCCTTAAGAACCTTAAATGCATCATCAACCCACCTATTACAAACCCTAACCAATGGAGGCAACTTAGGCGGCCATTCATTAAGGAGCATGTAACTCTCCAAGCACCTGTTTCGCCTAATCACTGCAGTATCCTCATACTTATCCATCATTATTCCATCATTCTTAAATAATATTTAAATTACTTTCATAATTTAGCTGAACTAGCTGAAATAGCATGAGCAATGATGAGTTGGAACTTCAAATTTGGGAAATAATCATGTATGCATTAAAAAGAAGAGTTGGTTATGATGGGTTCGTGAAGGCTATTGTAAAGGCTCTATATCCAAATCTAAGTATTTACGTAGAGCCTGAGCTGGTAAGGAAGCTAAGGATACTTATAGAGCTTATAGATAATGCCGAAAAACCAAAAACTCCTTATGATGTGCCGATTGAAGAGGCTAAACAAATAATTACAAATTGGAAAGGCTCAAGATACTTGGTCGATAATCTAGGTCTCCCTGAGATCTACGAAATACTACGCTATTCGAGGCAATTAGGTAGAAATATTAACCTAGCAAGAATTATTGTTTTCATAAACCCATGGGGTAATACAGCCGCATTTAAGCTAGCATTCGATGAAGGTTCAATGAGGGAAATAGCCAGGAACTACGTAACCGACTTTATAAGAGGACAGGACGAACTTGTCCACGAGGTGTTCGGCAAATTCATGAATATCGAGGACTTAATATCAAGTATGAATAATAAATTGAAAACAAACATAATCCACCTAATAAAACATGACTTAGAGATTAAGGATAATGACTTATTGATAATGGCAGATCATGGGTACGACATTGAGTGCGAGAATACAATGTGTAGGTTATGCCATGGAAGTAGTTGTGCAAAACCCATTTTTTCTTTAATAACGCCACTAGTGATAGTAAGGTGATTAAGTTGGCTCCGGCTTCCTATAACTAATCTTTCTACCATCTCTCAACTCAGCGTATGCACTTTCCACAGAGTTTCTAGACATATTCAATATCGTCATTGCTTGCGATGCGTCATTCCCGCTACTGACCTTAATCCTGAGCGTAAGCGTAATTAAAGCAATATTATTAGGGCTCTTGATTGCGTTTATAAAATCATTAATATCATTGAAATCATTAATATTGCTTTGCACAGGTAACTGCTGTACTGTACCTCCAGGTGTAATACCTACTGTAGTGGGTATCCCCACACCGACAGGTTCTTTGCCCCTTCTCTTAACGTTAAATCTTATCGCACTTTGATCCTCTATTATCTCGATCTTATCACCGTACCTCTCCTGGACCTCTTTTTTCAACTCATTTAAGAACTTATCATACACGGGCCTATAGAATATGAATTGCTGATTACCGATGAAAACCATTGGTATATCCTTAGGCACTTGATATTCATTACCCTCATCTACATACTTCGTTACCTCATTCACGTATGCCCTAACAAGCTCATCATTATATTTAAATTCGTATCCTACTACCTCAGCGGTTGCTTCCGCATATTTCGTAAATAAATTATCCGAATTCGACGTGACCGATTGATCTAACTCCTCCTTAGCTCGTTCATAACTCCTTACCATAGCCTTGGTCTCTGTTGATTTAATGGTATTTAGGAGTTGATTAGTTATATTGTATGTTTTTACGGTACCGCTCACGTGATCGTAGTAGTAAATATTACCTAGTATCATTGCAACGCTACTCATGAGTTGGCTCAGGGCTGTTTTCATCTCATCATTAGCCATATCTACGTAATCCTTCTTTATCCCGTCAATAAGTCTCTGCTCTAATTCCCTATCATATTGTTCCCCAATTACCTGTACTAATCTTCTCCCAACATCCCTCAAGTATTCATTATCAAGTGATTCCTTGAGATCAAGTAAAGCCTTATACCTAGATATATAATCAACAAAGAGGTTATACGCATCATTACTCATGTTGAATTTTACAACAATAGGCATAATTACCTTGTTAGCCAGGCACTTAATGCCCTCCTCAATTTCATGTTCATCATCGTTAAATGTTAATATTATGAATAACTTATTTTGCGGATTACCTAACTTGCCTTCCCTGCATAATTCGGATAATTTATCGGTTATTCGAAACTCCACCCACCCAAGGGCGTCGCCGATCCTCGATATAATGCTGGAAAGCTCATTCTTAACTATGCCTATTTTCTCAATGTCTTTCTTACTAAGATAATCCCTCCTGTTTCCTTCAATTGAGTCATAGAGGTGGGTCTTAGGATTGATGTATGGCCACACCACGTAGACGACCTCATTACCTACCAAAACCTCCCTAATATAAGGCAGGCTACTGAGCTTGGGCATGATGTCGTTCAATATATTACTTGGGTATTTCTTTTCCTCAAGTATAGGCTCAATAGACCTTCTAACCCAACTCTCTGTGGACAATACAACCTCCTTACTACCCCTAAGTGCGAAAATCAATTTCCGCGCATCACCAACAATAGAACCAGCGAAAATGGCATTAACCATGTACCTGAGAATCAATTCCTCCACCTCATTTGAAGCAAGCCTTTTGATATAATTAATGATAGCATTATAATTAGACTTATACGTACTAGCTAAAGCTGGGCTCGGTATTAACGCGTAAATGACGGGCTCATCAAAGTGCGCAGGTGTGATCCTGGAGTCGCCAAGGTCACACGCATTTAACACGAATATTGCCGAAGCCTTGATTAAACCCCTTAGGTGCTGTGCATTGGGGAAGTCCGTGTCCGCCTTAATTACTCTACCCACGAAATCCCTGAAGTTCTCATGAAAGACCTCACTGCATTCATGCGTATTTAAACCAAGCCTGGTGCATATAACGCTCATGGCATCATCAATATTTAGCCACTTGGTCTCTGCCTGGGACACAATACGGCTGACCTGCTTCTCGAAGAACTCGACCTTATCTACTAAGGACTTATCAACATGACCTCTATTTTCTTGCCACCACCCATAATCACTTCTAGCGCCAGCTATTAAAGTAATAATGGCTGAGCCGTACCCAGCTACAACCGCCCTTCTACGATCAATAAACGATCGAACAAAATCCAACAACCTAGTTATGAGCTCCGCATTAACTGAACCTTGAGCTGCCTCCATAACACCATGGTAAAACTCGTCTATGAGCCAAATAACGCTTGCCCTATTATTAATCTCGTCAGCAAAATCTAACGCATTCGGTAAGCATTTATATATCGTACTATCCGTACAACCCTTACTCAAGTAATCCCTAAGCTCCTTCGCTGTACTAACATCACCTATGCACTCAAGCGATGCTGCCCACGTACTCGCCTGCTCACGGAAGTTCTTAGCCCTAAAGTCGAGTGGGAGGACAACCACGGGCTTATGCCCACTGCCTATAAAGTCGTAATCAGGGTCGAACTCGCGCAAGCGAGCACGTATTTCACGTATTTCATGTGATGTGTTAGGGTTATTAGGTGGATAAAGGCATGGCAAGGTGTAGAAGAGGTGGTAAAGTAGCGTTAAAAGGTGCGTCTTACCACTACCCATATCGAGATTTAGCAGGAGGGTGTAAATCTTTCCAGAAGTAATCGTGTCAGTTACATCCTTTATTATTTTCTTAAACGTCTCTGTTGGATACGTAATTCTTATGAAATCGATTGGATTAGCGAATATTGGAGGGTTTCTCAATTTACTGCCAGTAAATATTGCTGAAATTACGGAACCAAGGCTTGGCGCCAACTCATCAGCGCTTTTACTGGCCAAATCCTTAAGAATTGCCCTCCTGTTACATAACGAACTCATAACGCACCACCAATAACCTTCATAATAGATTCTAAGTCACTTTTAAGCATTGGTCTAAGTTTCTCACCGGCAAATACAAGCATGTAATAGGCGTAGGCAAGCGCATCCCTACTAAACTCCTTAATAATGAGCTCCGCGGATCTCGGACCTGACTTGCTCAATGTATTGTCGATCTTAAAAAGAGCGCTCAACGCATCAATAACCAACCCCTTACTTACCGTCTTCACAATATCGCCAGGACTCTTTAACGTGACCGTGCCACGCTGCGACTTAACAACCAAAGCCTTAAGATCAGCCCTCATTATCTGCGATAACCTATTCGCTATATCGTATGGTATCCTATACGCACCCTTCCTATCAATTACGGAGAGTAAAAGCAGGAATAAGTACAACCTACTGTTCGCGTCCATCGACGATATCGGGACATACTTAATATCCCTAACCTCAGCGAGGGATTCCAGAAACGCATTTACTGAAAACAAAAGCGCCTTGTTAACCATGGATACATACGACGCCCTAATGCTCTGCGGATCTGTGGCGCCCATCATGTTGAACCTCGTTATCGCAGCCAAACCATTGGCTATAGACATCACCGCAGCCTCCCTAAGCATACCAAAACCATACTGCTCCAATAATGCCTTAGCGCTAGAATCACTGGCATTATAGATTTCCCCAATAAGCTTGGGGTCGTCGGGATCCTTAATCAACACCCTCTTTCCAGCGCCTGGTCTCGCCACTATTAATATGCTTGTGAAGAATGCTGATGATACATTTGCAATAAATTTTTGAGGTGATTGGCTCCATACCTGCCAGGCCCTGGTTATTAGGTAACCGGAATTGTAGAACCTAAAGAACAGCTCCTCCCAACCCTCCAACTTGCCATACGTGTACCACATAACGAGCAAACCATCATCCCTGAGGACCCTAGACGCCTCACGCAAAAACGCCTCAATCCTATCCCCAAACCTTGAGTACTCACCAACCCTACTGGGTGGCGGTCCCCTGATCTCGTGCTTCCTAGGTAGTTCTGAGTTGTATGGTGACCAATCAAGCTTAATCCTTTCAGGCGGGAATAATTGGCCGAGCACGGGCTCCAGCGCCTTCTGCAGGATTTGCCAGAAGAACTCCATTATCCCCGAATAATCATGCTGGTCATAATACGGAGGATCAACATGTATCACGTCTACACTCTTAGCAGGCAGGTGCTTACTTATCTCAGTCGCATCCCACAAGTAAATAGCATCAACACCATCCCTCCACAACCCCTCCAAGCCCTCAGCAAGGAACCTAAGGACAGGGAGCACACCACCAGCCGTTAAGTAGTACTTACCCGATTTCGCAATATCGACCTCGAAAGCCCATGGCATATCTACACTTAGTACATTACTTTCAACGAAGTCGTAGCCAAGAGAGGCTTTCTTACCAAGTGCGTACTGCGAACCGACTAAAGCGCCGATAACTTCCCGGCTAGAATGCCACTGTGCCAAGATATTGTTGTAATTGAATGTCTTACTTATCGCGAGTGCCAAGTAAAGAGCAACGGCTGCGCCTAATTCGCCATGTTTTTTCACGAGATCTTCCGCTCTCTCCCTAACGTACTTGATCAATTTGTAAAGTACGAGTAACTGCCTTGGGTTGAAGAGGTAGTGCCAGTGAGTTAAGCCGTAATCTCGAATCTCCCTAAAGACCTCGTTATCCTTAGGTATTTCTGAAGTAGGTAATGCGTACAGCACGTTACCATTCATGACTGTTTTAGCTAGGTCTTGGGCCGCCTTAACGAGTAAGTCCACGTCGTCCTGCGCGACTTCGCGGTAATCACCTTTAACCTGAACTGCGACTGGTATGTATATGTCCCTAACCTCCTCGGCTGCTTTCTCATCACCGCTTAATAACCTATCAATCAATTCTCTATGCCTTCTAACCCAATCCTTCCTCAGCGACTCAATGCTTATTGGCGCTTTGCAGTGCGGGCAGGTTGTTATTGGTGGTGGTTGTTTATTAACCAGTCTTGCCCTGACTTTTTTATCAGGGGTTACATCGAATTTATAGTAAATTCCATTATCCCTTGATAATTGGGGATTCTTGACCAACGGTACTACGCCGCCGCAGGTATGGCGTGCGCCTAAGACGTAAATAAGACGCCTCATATCGTCTAGATAATACTTGGAAAGTTCGTTTTTTGCGTATTCGATTAGTTTTTTCGATTCCTCAAGCACTAGTTCGAAGAGTCTTTTCCCATACTTGGCTGGGAACTCTATGGTTGCCCTGAGCAATAGGTATGATACTGGGTTGCTGTCCCCAGTAATTACTTTGAATCCGAGCCTTAGTGCTTCGAGTGGTATTGAGCCTCCGCCAGCCATTGGGTCTAGTATTGTTATGGACTTTGGGTCCGTATTGATTAGTTTCCTCACGAGCTCTCGGTCTGGGTTTACCATGTATAGTGGTGCTAATTCATTTCTCAATTTCACATGCTCCTTAAGCTTCTCGAAGCCTACTGCTTTCTTGAAGGTTTCCAGGTCTACATCAGTACTTAATACTGCGGCGAGCGTAACAGCTCTGGAAGCCGAGGCTGGTATTCTGGCTGGGTAGTAATGAATGTTGTGTATTCTAGCCGGTGTTATGTACTTTATCTTTTCGTGAACATGAGACATGTTTATAGTATTAAGTAGTCGTCTTCGTTGTTCTTTAGAAGCCATTTTACCGCTCATTTCGATCTCAGCATCGGTGTTTATCTCCAATAATGGGAAATTAACCTCTAGTAATCTTTGTTGCGTACTATGGCTGGGATCCATCTAACTTGTTTAGGTCCTGGTTTTATTAAGTTTTTCTTTCTATTCTTAATGATTGTGCCTAACCGTGTACTTTAGTTCTCTCACGAGTTCGAGTGCCTTGTCCCGTATTGCTTCGAATGTCTCCTGGCTCTTTATTATCCTGTATGTGTACTCGTCGATTACTGCCGTGGCTAGCCTTAGCCTCTTGTCCGTATAACTCGTTGTTAGTAAGTACTCCGTTATTTTGCTATAATCTAATGATTGTAGTACGCCTGCTGGTTCTCTCTCCCATATCTTGGCTGTGTCTGTCGTTGCGAAGCCCATTAGGTGTTGTGTGTTTATTCCGTGTGTTATTCTTATGGTTGCGAAGAGGATTGTGACCGCTGCCTGGTTTATCACGGCCTTATCGCTACCTATTGGCACTTCATACCCATATGTGTAGTATCTGTACGAACCAATTAGTGGTGCGTCGTGTATCATTATCTTGATTGGTTCCTCATACTCGTTTACTGAGAATTGGTGCTCTACAACCCACATAACGCCCTCGGGCCATTCCCTGAGTATTCCGAAGCCATTTGGTACATAGGCGTTTAGGAGTACCCTACCCTCTAGCCTACCTTTCTCCAGGTCCTCCTCTATGTTTGGTTTTTCGCCAATTGAGTACTTTATCTTTATGTACCTGTTCAATGCGTTGCTTAGCCACGGGGTGTCTTTTGCGATTTCCCTGACCCTGTCTATACTTACTTCCCTGACCTTATTACCCACTATGTTTATTACGATGCTTGAGTTTACGAGGTCTATATTGCCCGGTTGGTAGTACTCCACAACATCCCTCTTCGATACCGAGATGTCGATTGGTACCCCATTTACGTAAAGCACATACTGCGATAAACCATAATTGTAGAATTGAATATTCCTCCAAACGCTCCTTGCCTGCTTCCTATCTAGGTTAAAGTCTGACAATCCATGGTCATTCCCGTGCCTAAATGTTTCGTAAAGTGTGCGGGAAAGTTCGAGGTACTTATTACTGCTGACTCTCATGTAGCTTGATGGGCCTATACTTACCCACTCGTTTAATCCCTCGTTTATTATTTCATTATCCATGTCCTTCACAGGGATTATTACGGTCTCGGTAAACGGTATCTCCAACCTCCTACCCTTCCTACCCTCCCTCTGTATGTAGGTCATGGG
>Ga0081534_100408_pt1 | contig 14143 bp, 18 predicted proteins | sample MonGeyMetagenome_FD_71019 | JGI IMG/M metagenome (GOLD analysis project Ga0081534, IMG submission 71019) | Hypoxic/sulfidic aquatic microbial communities from Monarch Geyser, Yellowstone National Park, USA - MG (SPAdes) v1 (version 2) | ecosystem: Environmental > Aquatic > Thermal springs > Hot...
ATTAAATACTGAAATAGGAAAAGTTTTAGTAACATCAAGACCAGGTCAAGATGGAATTATAAATGGAATATTAATAAAAGAATAATTTTTAAATCAATTTATAAAATAAATTTATAAAATCTTTCTTGTATATTTTGTTTATGGACATAGTAAGACCATTAGATATAATAACACAGTCAAAAGGAAAAGAAATAATAGTAGAAATGAAGAATGGTAAACAATATAGAGGTAAATTAGTAGCTTCTGATGTTCATCCAAACATGGTATTAGAAGATGTAACAGAATTGGATACTAATAAAAAATTACCTTGGATATTCTTAAGGGGTGATAATATATCTGTTATAAAACCTGCAGAATAATAGAATAATCTATATATTTTTTTAATCATAAAATACAAATAAAATTAAAATTTCAAATATTTTTTGTTTTTAATTAATAAAGTAAGTATAAAAAATCTATACTAAATCTTCTTCAGAAATCACTACATAATCACCAATTGCCTTTACTGCCATAAATGGCACTAAAAATCCATCCTTTGTTTTTTCCAATCCCAATCTTTCAGCATTTTCAGTAGGATTCTTTAATATGATATTTAATACTTCACCCGTTTTTTCTTCAAATTGTAGATCTGCAATTTCCCCCAACTTTCTACCTTTGTCTGTAACAACCGGTTTGTTTAATAAGGATGATGCTTCATATCTTTCCATATATATAAAATAGAAAATATCTAAATATAAAGCTTATACATCTCTAACACCCTCCTCACTTATTCTAAATACCGCCTCCCTTTCAGGTAAATGAGGTGCATCAATTAACCTGGCAATCCTTGTTCTTTCTTTACCCTTTCTTAAGAATATTCTATATGTAATTGCATGGGCTAGAATATGTCCTCCAACTGCCTGTTGATCTAAAGCGAAAAATCCTTCAGGTTTTGCCATAACTTGATTTGTTACATATACTGCTAAATTATAAACTGTAGCCAATTTCAATAAATCTCTTAAGTGTTGATTTAATTTTTGTTGTCTTTCAGCTAAATTACTTCTTCCAATATATTCTGCCCTAAAATGTGCAGTAATTGAATCTATAACTATTAATCTTATATTTCTTCCTTCATGAATTAAGCTTGGTATTTTCTTTACAATACTTATTTGATGATCTGAATTATATGCCCTTATAAATATTATATTCTTTAATACAGTATCAGGATCTAAATCTACACCCTTTGCCATTTGCACAATTCTCTCTGGTCTAAATGTTCCTTCAGTATCAATATAAACTGCCTGAGCTGGTTTGTCAGGTTCACTTAATCCGCCTCTTTCCTTTGGTAATTGAACATTAACTGATAACTGATGACCCAACTGTGTTTTTCCAGAACCAAATTCACCAAAAGCTTCTATTAATGCCTGTGTTTCAACACCTCCGCCAAGTAAATCATCGAGAGCTTTTGAACCTGTAGTTATCCTTTCAACAGCTTTTCTTGAATTATAAAAATCATATGCAGATACAAATCCTTGTCCAACATAATCTTGAGCTATTTCCAATAATTTTTTAGCAGTTTCTTCTCCAAGTCCGGCTTTTTCTACTAATTCATGAACAGAAGATACTGCAAGATCTTCTAATGAAAATATACCAGCTTCTCTTAATTTCTGTGCAGTTTTTGGACCTACACCAGGTAAATCTTCCAAATCTCTAATTTGTTTCTTTTCTTCCTCTTCCATTAAAAGAATATATAATTAAAGTTTATAATTTTATATAAAGTTAAATTCTCTCATTAAAATGTTTTTTATTTCTTCTTTATTTAGTGATAAATATCTTAGATAATTTTCTTCTTTTTCAGTTAATTTTAATATTTTAGATCCATGAAATCCTTTTGATTTATTATTTTCTATATCTAATATTGGTAATAAAATTGATATACCATTTTCTTCAAATAGATATTGTGATAATTTTCCCTCAGAGTTTTCAGAATTTTTATCAATAAATATTTTAGATATTAGAACAACATTATTTTTATTATATATCTTTTCTATTGAATCTGAAGAAGAATTGCTATTTACTTTATATAAATTATATATTCTTAAATTTCCAGAATTATTGATTAAAATGTTTATCTTTACTTTTCCAATTATATTAAATTCATTATATATCATTGAAGTATCATTATTATTGATTTTTATTTTTACTTCAGAATTATTTATATTAAAAACATTATAATAAATATTTTTATCTAAATTAATTTCGATGTATTGATCTTTATTTATATTAAATTCTTTTTCTATTATTTTATAATTATCAAATATTTTTTCATAGTACTTTTTAAATAAATCTTTAAAAAACTTTGAATCCATATTCTTCAATCTTATTTAATATATTCTTATCTCCAACATATTTTACCTTTCCATCAATTAATACTATTACTTTATCAATATCCAATTCTTTTACAAATTTAAAATTATGGGAAATTAATATTACGATCTTATTTTCTTTTTTAAATTGATCCAAATAATATTTTAATTTATTTAAAAATTCTATATCTACTCCAGAATCTATTTCATCTAATATAATAACCTTTCTATTTAATAATATTGATAATAATAATGAAAATCTCTTCTTTTCTCCTCCAGATAAATTATAATTAACGCCTCTATCTAAAAAATCTTCTGGTAATCCCAAATCTTTTCCTAAATTTAATATCTTTTTTTCGTCAAAATTATCCAAAATATACATTAATAATGTCCTTGTTCTAATATTTTCTATTTCAACAGGATCTTGGAAAGAATAATATATATATTTAGCTATATTTTCAGTCCTTTCATTTGTTATATCTAAATTATCTAAAAATATTTTTCCTTCTTTTTTTAAACTCCCATCATTTAATATTGCTTTTGCTAGTGTTGTTTTTCCAGAACCATTTGGACCAAATATTAAATATAATTTTCCATATTCAAATTCCAAATTTATATTTTCCAATATTTTTTTATTATCAGAATAAACATTTAGTCCTTCTATTTTTAGCATTTAAAAAATATATTACAAACCCTTATAAATATAACTATGTTATATCTCTCTAAAAGACCTAAATCCTGGAGTTAAACCTCTCAAAGCTCTTTTTCTATTTTTACTATTAAGCAACCAGGAATATTCTTCTCTACTATATACATTTGGATTGTTTGGATCTGCTAATATAACTTCATACCATTTATATTTACCATCTTCTCCAACATAATATGAATTTATTACTTCTAAATTTGGATATTTCCTTTGTACTCTCTGTTCAGCAATTGCTCTTAAACTTATATTTAATGATCTATAATAATAATAATTTTTTGTCTTAACATGTCTTGGCATATCTTTTCTTTTTCTCCATCCTTTCTTTACCCTTATTCTAACAAGTATAATTCCATTTATTGGTTTCCATCCCAATTTTCTAGCTTTATCCAACCTTGTTGGTCTTTCTATTCTAATAATTTCAGGTTCCCTTCTCCATTTAATTAATCTTTCTTTAATTAGTTTCTTTAAATTCTCATCTTTAAATCTATTTTTCCATGTTTCAAAAATATATTTATATGCGGACTTCATTGTTTGTTTTGATTATCTTGTTTTTGCTCTTGCTTATTCTCTTCGCTAAACTCTTTTTGCACCTCTTTTAATTCTTTATTTAATTTTATATCCTCATATCCAATCCACAATATTAGTACACCCAATATTAATATTATTAATCCTATCAATCCCTTTATTACTAATATAGTTTCTCCTAACCAATGATATATTAAAAATCCACCTATTATTATTAATATTAATCCTAACAAACTTTCTTTCATCCAATCTTCCATTTTGTATATTTGTTATAAATAATTTTTTAAATTATATATTATGCATGAAATTATAGAAGAATTGAGCAAATTAATCAATAGTATTCCATATGGTAAAGTAACAACGTTTAAAATATTATCAGAATATTTGGGGGATTCATATTCAATAAAATTTATTATAAATTATTATAAAAAAATAAATGGACCGTGGTGGAGGGTTGTAAATTCTGATGGGATAATAAATAATAAAATACAAGAAGAATTATTAAAAAAAGAAGGGGTTGAAATTGTAAATAATAAAATAATAAATTTGGAAAAATATTTATTTAATAATTTTAATGTAAAAGAAAAGATATTAAAAAAATATAGGAAAATTCAGGAAGAATTGGCTAAAAAAATTGTTTTAGAAGATAAAATAAATGATATAAATTTAATTGGAGGTGTTGATTTAAGTTATAAAGATGATATGGGTTATATAGTATATGTAATATTAGATAAAAATTTGGAATTAATAAATAAGTATATATTTAAAGAGAAAGTTGAATTTCCATATATACCATCATTTTTAGCTTTTAGAGAGGGAGAACCGATTATAAAAACATTTAATAAAATAAAGGAAAATATAGATATATTATTTGTAAATGGGCATGGAATTTCTCATCCATTCAAATTGGGTTTAGCATCATACGTTGGGATAAAATTAAATATACCCACTATTGGAATAACCAAAAAATTGTTATCTGGAAATGTTATTGATAATAAGATTATAATAAATAATGAAGTAAGAGGATATAAAATAGAAAAATTTGGAGAAACAATATATTCTTCACCAGGAAATTTAATATCTTTAGAAAGAACAAAAGAATTATCTGAAAAATATTGGATAAGTGGTAAATATCCAGAACCAATAAGATTAGCAGATATGATTAGTAAAAAAATTAAATATATGGAATAATTCTATTAATTATTTCTCTAAATTTTTCTATCTTATAATAAAGTGTAGGAACGATCATTGAATAAGAATATCCCAAAATATTATATAATAAATAATCTTCTTTTATATAGTTATTACGGTTTAATAATTCATATAATCCTATAGAAATTAAAAAGTTCGCTGTATTTATTAAATATGATCTGTAAAGCTCTTTTTTTGTTTCTGGAAATGAATAATCTAAAAATTTCTTTATATATTTTCTACAAATCTCTGGAGTAATTTCTTCAATAAATTTTGATAATTTTAATTTTTTACTTTTATCATCAAAAAGCTTTTCTATGCTTTTCTTTTTTATTTTATGTAGTTTATCTACGATATCTGATAATGACATTATTCCTTAAACGCCTGTACAATTAATTTCTCTCCAACATCCCAAACTAAAACCTTTTGTCCTTCTTGTATTTTACCCTTTAAATTTTCATCCAATACTTTTGCATCAAATGTTTCATATGTATCTAAATCCATTACTGTATATTTATCATCCGATATTTTTGCAATAACCTGTCCCTTTATTTTATTTATTACAGGAACCTCTATCGGGTCCTGTGTTGGCTTTACTAACTCGGTAGTCTTTCCAGATACTATAGATCTAATTAAAATTCTAGCCTTTGCAGAACCATGCTTTCCTGTCTTTGCAGTTTCCATTTCTAATACTTCCCATACTTCATTATTATACCATATATATGATCCTTTCTTTAAATCAATGACCTTCTTAACTTGTATCTCTGGCATAAAATTATTATTAATTTGAATTACTTATATATATTACTATTGGATATTCTATTCAAAATACATAAACATAATAAAAATAAATTATAGTAATGGTGGATTATGAAATCTTAGATAATGGAATAAAATTATATAAAATAACATTTAGAAATGAGAATATTGCAATAGGAATATTGGTAAATATTGGGTCAATATTTGAGGATAAAAAATTTAGGGGAATTTCTCATTTACTAGAACATATGATGTTTCAGTCTAATAAAAAATATAATAAAAATCAAATACATTTATTATTTGAAGAAAGCGGATCAATTCATAATGCAATGACTTATTATAATTATACTTTATATTTTGCTGCAGTAATGAAAGAAGGATTTGAAAATATTGTAGACTTATTTTATTGGATGTTTGAGAATGATAAATATGATAATAATGAATTTGAAAATGAGAAAAATGTTGTAAAAACAGAAATAATGATGAGAGAAGAAGATCCAAGAATATTTCTGGAAGATAATTTATCAAAATCTGTTTATGGGGATTCTGATTATGGAGATCCTATAGGAGGTTATATTGAAACAATTAATAATATAACAAAAGATACATTAGAAGAATTTAAATATAGATATTATTCTCCTAAAAATATTTCAATATTTTTAGAAGGAAATATAAGTGATAAAGATGTTGAAATTGTCAAAAAATATTTCTCTAGATTGGAAGGAAGTGATATAAAATTAAAAAATCCAAGTAAAGGAGAAGGAAAAGATATAATAATAAAAATGAAAAATCTACAACAGATATATTATAGCATTAATTTAAATAGCAATATTAAAAATACGATGTTAATTGATGCATTAACACAATTTTATAATTTGGGAGCATCTTCAAAAATATTTGAAATATTTAGAAATAAATATGGTATAGGATATTCTCCCTCACTTTCTCTATCAAATTTCTATGATGATGAAATTATATATTCATTGATAATACCAGGATTTCAAATTGATAAAGAAAAAATATTGGATAATGCTATTGAAGAATTTTTAGATAATTTAAAAAATATAGATGATAAATATAAAAAAGCAAGATCAAATATATATAAATTCAATTATAATCTTAAAAAGGAAAATATAGTAAAAAGAATAGAAACAGATCCCTATTTGATAAAAATATTAAATATGGATTATGATCAATATTTCAATAATGTATATAAAATATTATCGAGCATAGATAAAGATTTCATTGAAGAAAATAGTAAATATATATATGATTTATTTGAAAAAGGTAAAAAGGTTATAATTTATCCTGAAGATTATGATAAGAGAAATAATCAAAGGAATTGAAGAAACATTAAGGGAAAATAATATAAACGAAAAACTTGCATCCCCATATATTTGGGAAAAATATAGAGACCCATTTAAGGTATTAATAACAGTACTATTATCTATAAGAGTGAGGGAGGAAAAAACATTAGAAGTTTCTGAAAGATTATTTAATAAATATAATAAACTTGAGGATATTAGGAATGCATCTTTAGAAGAAATAAAAGATACAATAAAAGATATTGGATTATATAATAATAAAGCAAAATGGATTAAGGAGATTGCTGAAAAATGGGATTATAATAAATATTGTGATGAAGAATATATTAGATCATTACCTGGAGTTGGAAGAAAGATTGCAAATGTATATTTAATAATTGTATGTAATAAAAATTATATTGCAGTAGATACACATGTTCATAGAATATCAAACAGGATTGGTATTGTAAAAACAAAAAATCCTGAAGAAACTGAAATGGAATTATACAAGGTTATACCTGAAGAATATTATAATAAAATCAATTTTTTATTTGTTTTATTTGGAAGAAATATATGCAAACCAATTAATCCAAAATGCAATATATGTAAAATAAATAAATATTGTAAATATTATAAATCTTTATCTATAATGTGATAATTCGGGCATTAATCCTTCTACTAATTGTAATCTGCTCAAAGTTCTTATCCATACAACACCAGGTCCTTCTAAATGTGCAAAGAATAATCCTTCCCCACCTAGAAACATTGCTTTAATCCCTCCTACTCTTTTAAATGATACATTAGTACCAGCAGTATAAGCTAAAACGTGACCTGCTTCTACATCTATAGATTGTCCTGGATTTAAATTTAATTGTAAAATATCTCCAGGAGCATGTAAAAATAATTTACCAATTCCTGAAAATTTTGCCATTAATAGTCCCTCTCCTGCAAGTATTCCAAATCCCAATCTTGTCAGAGTTGATTCATATTTTACACTAGATTCTGCAGCTAAAAATCCTCTATATTCAACGAATATTTCAAAATTATTTAAATTTATTTCAACAACCTTACCAGGTACATATCCAGTTAAATCTACCATTCCAGGGCCTGTTAATTTCAAAACAAAGAAAGAAGAACCAGTAAGCATTCTACCAATGCCAGAAATTATCCCTCCATGAACAACTGCATCTACATTTACTGTAGAAGATTTCCATATTAAATGTCCTGGATTAACATATACAGATTCTCCCGGATTTAGATTAATTATAACATGTTGTATACTATTACCTTCAATTCTATATTCCATTAATATAAAAAAATGTATTATAATTTATAAATATTAAAAACTATTTGGGAGGAACAGATTTTCTTAATAATTCTACATGCTCATCTGTAAGTTTTTCCTCTGCATATTTTTCTAACTTTACTCCATTATCTATCTTTACTTTATGGAATAAGAATAATTTATTTTGTAAATCTGCTGTAAACGTTCTTATTTCTTTTAAAGATTTAAAATATTCTCTTATTTCATCATTCAATATTTCTGATAATTGTTTTGTTGCTATCCAAACTCTTATATGGATTAACAATGAATTTTTATATCCAGCATTTTTTAATGCTAATATTGTTTTCTTTGTTATTTCTGATACATATGATACCTTTTGTTCGCCACCATATACAATAAATACAGCATCAAAATTATTTTTTACAATATCTTTTGCTATATCATTCAACTTATTCTCATCATATAAATATACTCTTGCTATTTTATCCTTATATCCTTCTTTCAATATTAAAGAAGATACTAAAGAAGATGATAGGGCAGAACATATTCTATCTGGATATGTTATTATTGCTATATTCTTATATCCATCAAATATCCTCTTTGTTACAACGTATCCTGTTAATCCTCTTAGATATATTTCTTCTTCTAGAGAAGCTAAGCTCATAACCTCCATAAAATACTATAACAAAGTTATATTTAAAAATATAGAAGAAAGAAAAATAAAATTATTATATAGCCTTTACATCTTCTTAAATATTTGTTTTGTTGCTAATTGTATATCTTCTCTCTTTACAGTTGTTCTTTTTCCATGATTTGCCAATGAAACTGCTTCCTTTGCAATTTCTAATGCTATGTCTTCTAATTCTTGTTTAAGGTATCTGATTGCTTTATCTGATACTCTTGTTACTCCTGCCTGTTCACCCTTTTGCTTTAAGATTCTTTCAACTACAGCCATTGGAATTCCTCTCTCTCCTCTTGCCATAAAATATATATTATTAAACTTCCTTATAAATTTTTCATATTTTGACTGATGAAAACCAAATCTTATCATAAAAATACTTTGAGATCTTAATCACACACATTTTTATTTTACTATATTACGTATCCCATTGATATATATCATAAAGATAGAATTTACCCAACAAATTTAAAATTGGGGTAAATATTTAAAAAATAGGTTATTCTCTTGGTGCTAATACAAATCCAAATTTAAATTTATCGGTTGACTTATAATCAATCCATATTGGTTTTCCAGAGTCCAATTTAAATGTTAATGTATCAGATATCTTTGCTACTTTAGATAATTTATACAAATAATCTATAGAATATCTTGCCATTGCTTTTGATGGAACTTCCATAGACAATACACTCTCATCTTGTGGAGTTAAATCAATTCTCATATCTTTTAATTCACCTTCAGCAATAAAGGATACCTTTGGACCATCTGGATCTGCAACAATTTTTATTTCATCTGCAATTACTTTTGCAGATTCTATTATATCATAAAATGCTTTTGAATCCATCTCAACTTTTACAGGTAATTCTAAGCTTGGTAAGTCCATAAATGATCCTTCAGATTCTATTAATGGTAAAGTAAATACCTTTTTTGCTTTTCCATATACAGTTAAAACAAATTTATTTTTTTCTTTATCTATTTCCCACGACATTTGGTTCTTTAATCCAACTTTTGTCATTATTTTCTTTAAATCTTCCAAATTTATTGTAAATTTTTCTTCATCTTGTACATCATATTCTGTAAACATGTTTGGATACATATCCAATAATATTACTGCAACATTTGCTGGATCCAATGATGATAAAAATATACCATCCTTATTTGCTTTAAATGTTCCTTCCGATAAAAAACTTACTATCGCAGGTAATATATTTTTTATCTCTTTAGCTTGTGGGAAGGTTACCTTCATTCATTATAATTCCAAAAAAATTTTAAATATATATTTAGAGTGTGCTCTAATAAGCCTTACCTTGAGTGTATCCAAATATAAAACCTATGAGAAAAATTATCCCAACCTGAATATAGTAATGTTGAAATAATGTTACAAAGTCGCTAAAACCTCCAGTAAAATTATGATACTCAAAATATGAATATCCAACCAATAATATTGCTGCTATTATCAGTGCAACCATGAACGCACTACCATGTGTCATCGTTTGACCTTTCATAAAATCAATTAGATATTTTAGTATTTAAAAATATTTTATATATGAATCTCCCAGAATATTTATCTAAATATTCATTATAATTACCGCATTTTGGAGAATATATACATCTTGGGCATCCATCCAAACATTTACATTTATTTAAAGATATTATAGATTTTTTAATTAATTTTTCTATATTATTATATAATATTTCTGCTAAACCGACACCCGATTCATATCCTTCATATATAAATATTGTTGGTTTATTTGTTTGTGGATGAATTGGATAAGAATATCCTCCAAGTTCCTGTGAATCTACAAACGTTACAACTGGGGATATTTTTATTATATTATGTTCTATTGCATGTAGTCCAGATCTAAATGAAGATTCATAATCAACAATTTTCTTAACTAAAAATACTAATATATTATCCTTTATTCCATAATTTTTTTCTAAAAATTCTCCAATTATTTCTTTTATTTTTTTACTTGCTAACCCCCTATATTTTTCGTAAAAGAAATCTTTACTTATGGTAGAAGAAAAGTTCAATATTTCATCAACATTTATATTATATTTTTTCTTTTCAATATATTTTTTTAATTTATCTAAAAAGAAATTATAATAAATACTTTCCAATTCTTTTTGATATCTTTCAGGTATTATAATCCATATTGCCTTTGTATTAAATTCGTAATTTATACTTTTCTCATAATAATTTATATTTTGTACATAATTTTCCCCCATTTTATATTTTTCAATATATCCTACAAATTCTTTTTTTACTTTTATTTCTCCCAAATATATTTCCCAATCATTTATTACCTTTTTATCTATTGTATTAATTATTTTTACATCTTCATAATATATTGGACTTGTTTCTATATTTGAAAATTCTGGTCTAAAGAATACGAATGTAACATTATCTATATTATAATAATCTGTTATTCTAATTGCCCTTCCGGAAGAATAATATACCATTCCAGGTAATAGATAATCATAAAATGAATGATCATCCATTTCTTCCAAAATTTTTCCTTTACCTTTTAACATATTTATTATCCTTATTAATCCTTCCTTTTTCTTTATTCTTTTTATCATTTCTTCTTCTTCCTTTGTTAAATCTACAACATAATATACCTTATCTGAAATATTTCTTAATCCCGAATATATTACTTGATTATTTAATTTATAATATTCCTTACCAAATAATGGATCTTTTATTTTTGATACAACATTTTCCTTTTCCAATTCTTCCAAATACTTTTTCTCTAAATCATTTAATATACTTTTATCAATTCTCCCAAATTCATATATTAAATATTTTAAGTGTTTCTTAACAACTTTTTCATTATCTAAATTTAATGGAATATTATCTAACTTATTCTTCTCAATTCTATCTAAAAATTCTTTTATATTTGTTGAATAATAAAAGTCTAATGCATCCTTTTTAAATATCATTATATCTATTGAATCAGAAATTCTTCCAGATCTTCCAAATCTTTGAATTATTGAAGAAATTCCATCCCTAGGTATTCCATAATTTACTACAGATCTTATTTCTCCAATATCTATTCCAAGTTCTAATGCGGGTGTAGTTAATAATATTAAATATTCTCCAGATTTAAATTTTTGCTCAATTTCTTTCCTCTTTTCCCTTAAATAACTTGCCTTATATGTATAAATTTTATTATATTTATCTAAATCTTGAGATTCTAACTTTAATAATTCAACACCCTTCTTTGATTCAATAAATATTAAAGATTTTATATTATTTTCTAATAAAATTCTTATTGACCTTTTTAATAATAATCTAGAACTTGAACTTTTTGGATCTAAACAAATTATATATTTTTTATATTTATTACTATAATCTTTATCAATTAATTCAAAATCTAGATCAAACATATTTTTTGCGAATTCTATAGGATTCTTTAATGTTGCAGATAATGTTAGTATTTTAAAATTATTATTTTTATAGAAATATTTTAATAATCTAATTAATCTTCTAAATGTATATGCAGCATTTGTTCCAAATACTCCTCTATATGAATGTAATTCATCTACAACAATTAAATCTAAATTTCTAAAGAAATAAAATAACTTATCGTGATTTTTTAATATATATAAATGTAAATTATCAATTGTGGTTAAAATTAAATTTGGTCTTTCTCTTATTATTTTTTCTTTTTCACTATATGTTAAATCTCCTAAAATAAATTTCATCTTAATATTTAATTTTTTATTTGTATAATTTTCAAAATCTTTTATTAATTCTTCAAATTTTTCATATTGATCATATAATAATGCTCTTAATGGATAAATTAATAAAAAGGTTTTATTTGGATATTTTAATATATTATCAATAATATATAATCTAAATATATGAGATTTTCCAGAAGCTGTTGGGGTTGTTACAATTAAATTTTTATTTTTATATAATAAATTTAATCCTTCAACCTGGTGTTTATATAATTTAAAGTTTCTATAATTTAAATATTCATTTAATTCTTTATTATAAAATTCAAAATTATCATATTCAGCATTTTTATTATTAATTAATTTAATTCCAACTATATAATCTTTAAACTCTTTTTCAAAAATATTTTTTAAATCATCAATATTCATATTTGATATATAAGATTAAACATTTTTATATTAAATATAATGAAATATTTCTCCGAATTGGCAGAAATATTGGAAAAGGTTGAAAAGATTAATGAAAAATCTTTGAAGATTGATGTTCTATCTAGATTTATAAAGTCCTTAGATAAAAATGAATTAAAAATAACTATCTGGTTAATTTTAGGAAATACTGAAGAGGAATGGGTTGAAAGAAAATTAAATGTATCCATAGGTACAATTATAAGGGTACTAAAAAATTTGGGAGTAAATACTAAAGAATTAAGTTTATTATATAAAAAATCTGGTGACTTGGGAGAAGCTGTTAAAATTATTTATGAAAAGGGAAATATAAAATTAAATAAGTGGTTTGCAAAAAAATATACAATAATTGATATATATAATGAATTAAAGAAAATTGAAAATTTGGAAGGAGAAGGATCCAGAGAAAAAAGAATATTATATTTAGAAGGAATATATAAAAATTTATCACCTTTAGAAGCAAAATTATTAACAAGAATTTTACAGGGAGATATGAGATATGGTGTATTAGAAGGGACAATTGAGGATTGTTTATCTTATATATATGGTATTAATGATGAAAAAATTAAAATTGCCCATGCAATAATTGGAGATATTGGGGTTTTAGCAGAATATTTATTTGATAATCCAAAAAATATTGAAAATGTTAATATTAGATTATTTCATCCATTTAAACCAATGCTTGCAGAAAAGGCCAATAATTTTCAAGATGTATTTAATAATTTTTCTCCCGCAGCATTTGAATTTAAATTTGATGGAATAAGGGCGCAAATACATAAAAGGGGAAATGAGGTAAAAATATTTACTAGAAGATTAAAAGATGTAACGAAATCTTTTCCAGATGTTGTAGAATTAATATTAAATAATATAAAAAATAATGAAGTAGTTGTTGAAGGTGAAATTGTTGCATGGGATTATAATAAAAATTTGCCATTACCTTTTCAAGAAATTTCAAAAAGAATAAAGAGAGAATATGAAATTTCAAAATATATAAAAGAGATACCTGTTAAATTATTTTTATTTGATATAATTTATTTAGATGGAAAATTATTAATAAATGAGGAATATATAAATAGGAGAAAAATATTAGAAGAAATTAGAGGAAATATTGATTTAACTCCAATGATAATTACAAGTAAAGAAGATGAAGCAAAGAAATTCTTCGAAGAATCTGTTAATATGAAAAATGAAGGTCTTGTAGCA